>JGI26114J46594_1000533_pt1 | contig 9182 bp, 9 predicted proteins | sample AOAMet1_18_M0_10_2_FD_46594 | JGI IMG/M metagenome (IMG submission 46594) | reverse complement strand
ACTGAAAAAAATAATACACCGGATACCCACAAAGAAGAACCTGGGCAGGCCAAAAATGTAATTTTATTCATAGGTGACGGCATGGGAATATCAACAATAACCGCTACTAGGATATTTGACGGCCAATCTAAAGATATGGAAGGGGAAGAGAACAGCCTCGCATTTGACAACTTTGAGAACGTAGCTTTGATAAAAACTTACAATACCAATGCTCAAGTCCCAGACAGTGCGGGAACAGCAACAGCAATAATGTCAGGATATAAAACAAATATAGGCACTATAAATGTGAGACCCGGTCAGAAATATGAGGGATGCGGTAGTATACCAGCCATTAAAACTCTAACTGATCGCAGTCATTCAGCTGGTAAGTCAGTAGGTATTGTAACGACGACAAGAATTACACATGCAACTCCTGCAGCGATGTTTGCACATGCCGATAATAGAAATTGGGAATCAGACAATGAAGTACCTAGAGAAGCAAAGGATGCGGGCTGTAAAAGTATAGCTCAGCAGATGGTTGAAAGTGAAGCAGAAATTATAATGGGCGGAGGGACCTCTAAGTTTTCAGAGAATCAATTGAATACCCTAAAGGCCAATTATACTTTTGCTGAGAACAAAGCTGATATGAAAAATTTTAAAGACGGAAAACTAAGAGCTTTATTTAGCAAATCACACATGAGTTTTGAGGCTGACCGGGACCCGGCTGAACAGCCATCTCTGGCTGAAATGACAGAAACGGCAATAAAAAACCTGAAATCCAACCAAGAGGGGTATGTTCTAATGGTTGAGGCCGGTCGTATTGACCATGCCCATCACGGAACAAATGCCTTTCGGGCCCTGACCGATGCACAAGCTCTCAATGAAGCTGTAAAGGTTGCAATTGAAATGGCAAGTGAAGAAACACTCATAATGGTAACGGCGGACCATAGCCATGTCTTCACAATGGCTGGTTACCCAGTTAGAGGCAACCCTATATTAGGTCTAGTGAAGTCAATTGACCAAACCACAGGCCTACCATCTGACAGTTATGAAAAAGCTCTTGATGGTAAGCCCTATACTACACTGGGTTATCACAATGGACCTCATTTAAGGGTTGCGAGTGCAGATAACAGACCATTAACGAATGAAGACGTACAGGATAGGAACTACCGCCAACAAACAGCAATACCCATGAATACTGAGACACACGCGGGTGAGGATGTTGCATTATTTGGTCATGGACCTGGATCAGAAAACATAAGAGGTGTAATGGAGCAAAATAAAATATCTGATGTCATAGACCTAGCTTTAGGGCTAAATTAGGTAGTTAAAGATAATAAGGGACTCATTTGGTAATTTGAAATCGTGAGTCAAATTTTCCTTTTGTGATCATCTCATTAATCAGTTCCGCTGAGCCAGCACATAAAGTCCAACCCATGTGGCCATGGCCGGTATTCACCCATAACCCTGATAATGAAGTCTCACAGATATAAGGCTTTCCCGATAAAGACATTGGCCGCAAACCCGACCATATCTCTTTGGCTGGTTTCAAAGAATTTATTATATCAGGAGCCAGCTCTGACCATCTTTCGAGCAGCACAACTTCAGAAATTTCATCACATGTCCCAGAAATACGTAATTGGTCATCAAAAACAGTTATTGCAGAGTGCGATGCACTATCCATTATTGGGGCATTAGGAAGTCTCGTTTTGGGCCTTTCGTAATTTATAGCATATCCGCTAACAGGTTTTATCGGTAGTTCCAAATCAACTTGCCGCATTAGATCTGAGCTTGATGCGCCTGCTGCGATAATAACATGATCAGCATCTATAATGCACTCATTTAACTGCAAAGAAACTCTCATGTTTTTTTCTTTGAGTCTCAATGATCTAGCATTATATATAAAATTTATTCCGCGCCGCTGTAAATCAGCCTCAAGGTTTAATGCATATTCTCTGGCATTCCCCCATTTATCTCCTTCAAAGTAAAGAGCGGGGTGGCCTAACGTATCAGTTTCATGAGTTACTTGAATGGATTCAATACTATTACTTTTATAATCATTCATGGCATCATGAGCCGAAACAAGGTCGCCATATATTTTGTAACAACCTGATTTTATTTTTTGATTACCAAAACCCAGTCGAGCCGAGACACCTTTCTGAACAACACTTGATCTCAAGGCTAACTGATGAACAGCTTTGAAAGCTGTGGATGCATCTCCCTTTTTTTTATCGACTAACCATGGCCAAGATTGGCTGGGGTGTAACATGCCAGAATTAGAGTAACTTGCACCATAGACAGGGCCATGTTCTGTGACTCAATTACTGTAACTCTATGACCAGCTAGCGCTAATAAGTCAGCAGATGAGAGACCAACTAATCCCGCACCAATAATTATAATATTCAAGCTGTTTTGCATCAATGGGCCGTATATTAATTATGAGTTGTTTAAGTTCAAGCTATATGAGGCTTTACTAATTAGACTCAAGTACTTTATGGAGAATGTATGCGCCTTGTAAAACTGATTTTTTTAACAACCATTGCCATCATTCTATCTTGTTGCCAAACTGTCTCACCCGAAAACCCTGGCACCCTAGTTATGACAGCTATGGGGCCCATACAAGGCACCATAACAAAAGATGAAAATGTATTTAATTTCAAAGGTATCCCTTATGCAAAACCTCCTCTGGGTACATTAAGGTGGAGCCCCCCTGAGGAAATGGACAGTTGGACTGCAGTAAAAACTGCCGATAGTTATGGTAATCGCTGCATGCAGCCAGATGATACGGAGGATGGTTATTTCAATCGATTGATCGAGGGACATGGGTTAAATAAATTCCTAACTTACCTAATCAAGAAAAGTGTCGCATCTCTTAAGCTCGCACCCATGAGTGAGGACTGCCTGTACTTAAACATTCGTACTGACAATATTAATGGTAACAACAAAGATAAAAAATTAAAGCCCGTAATGGTCTGGATTCACGGCGGGGGTCATCAATTCGGCTCAGGTAATGACAGCTGGTACCAGAACAACACTTTGGTAAATAAAGGTGTTGTTCTTGTAACCATAAATTATAGGCTNGGAGTTATGGGTTATATGGCCCATCCATCCTTGTCCAAATCAGACCCAAACGGGGTGTCTGGAAACTACGGTACACTTGATCAGATAGCAGCTCTCGAATGGGTTCAAAAAAATATTAATTCCTTCGGCGGAGATCCTAATAATGTTACTATTTTCGGGGAGAGCGCGGGTGCTTGGTCTGTCACAGAACTCATGGCCACACCTCTAGCAAAAGGACTTTTCCACAAAGCAATTGGTCAAAGCGGAGCATCTTCGTACCATATGGGACAGATGGATGGTGAGGGTGTTGGGTGGCCTAGCGGTTATCAAACTGGCTTTGCTGTNACAGAAGCCCTTGGCCTCAAAAACCCAACATCAAAAGATCTAAGAGCTATTTCTGCAGAGAAGATTCAAAGTGTGGTAACAGAAAAAATGAGTGAGGGTTTTCACCATGTTCGCGACGGATATGTATTCCCAGAAAATGTTGGTTTAGCTTTCTCGAAAAATAAATACAACAAAGTGCCGATGCTTTTCGGTTACAACTCAGATGAAGGTACACTATTTTTTCCAGATGACGAACAACCCACCATATGGATACCGGACCTAGCTCCGGGATCTAAAAAAGAACTATCGACAAAATTAAAAGAATTTTTTCCTGCAAATCACAAAAAACTGATTGACCTTTATAATCTCGATGAGGACTTTATACTCGGGGGCACTCAATGGATGGGGGATGAGATATTTGGTGTAAATATACGTTACGTAACTCGGCAAAATGAAACTCATGGAGGAGAGAGCTATTTATACCATTTCTCTAGGGTCCCGCCTAGCAACAAACAAACCATAGGGGCCTTTCATGCCGCTGAAATCCCATTTATATTTGGAAGCTACGACAAAACAATTGGCTATAGTAAGGAAGACATAAAACTAGCAGAGCTCATGCAGGATTACTGGGTAAATTTTGCAAAAAATGGTAACCCTAATGGAGATAATCTACCTGAGTGGCCGCTTCATAAAAACATAAACTGGATGAAATTTACGGCCAACACCGGTGAAAACTCTGAAGCAATAAAATATTTACGAGAAGAAAAACTGGACGCACTTGAGGAAGGACTATTGTTACTCCTTGCAAAGCTCGAGAAAACTCATACCGTAGGAAAATAGTAAACTTTTTAATGGCGCAAATTGTCATTTAATTTAATATTTACCTATTTTGCCTAAAATACTCATCATGGGCTTATACAAGAAAATAATATTGCCGTGGTGCTTAGACAAAGCCTGTGGGACAAATGCGATAACCAAACAGAGAGAGAAAATTATTCCCCTTGCATCAGGAGTAGTTCTAGAAATTGGAATAGGGTCTGGATTAAATATACCTCACTATGACAGCAAAAAAGTTATCAAAGTTCTTGGTTTAGAGCCTGACGAAAAAATGTGGAAGAAATCTATCAAAAAAAGAGACTATTCCGATCTTTCCATCGAACGCATCGGTCTATCAGGAGAAGAAGTTCCTTTAAAAAACAACTCCGTTGATAACGTGGTCGTTACATATTCATTATGCACTATACCAGATGCAGTAAAAGCCCTTCTTGAAATGAAGCGGGTTCTTCGGCCCGGAGGGAAAATATTTTTCTCTGAGCATGGAAAAGCCCCTGATATCCGAATTCAAAAACAACAAAATTTTATCGATCCACTTTGGGGTAAAATAGCAGGTGGTTGCCATACTGGGCGTGACATACCTTTTTTATTTAAACAAGCAGGTTTAAAGTTTGAATTTCTTGAAGAAATGTATATCCCTGGCCCAAAAGTTTTAAGTTACAATTATTGGGGGGCGGCTTTTGCCTGACAACACCCAATTATTTTATTTATAACTAGACACTTATTTTGCATGTATAAATTGTAGAGCAATGAAACCAAATAAAGCGCAAACGAAAAGTATAACAAAAGATACTAAACGCCAAGGCCGGCCAGGTAGATTGCCATTATCTGACTCTGCAAAAATTACCCGCAAAATTACAGCTATCACACTTTGTGTCGGGCTAATTTTAGCAACAGGAAAGTGGTATATTTATAGCGAAAGTAATTCAGTTGGTATATTGTCGTCCTTAGTCCATTCTACATTAGATCTTTTAGGCTCTGCATCTAGTTTCTTAGCTGTTCGATACGCGGCTAAACCTCCGAATGATAAATTCAAGTTTGGGCATGGTAAGGCTGAAAGCTTTTCTGCTGTTTTTCAAGTCTGCCTGATTATTTTAGGGGCATTTCACCTTTTTGAAGCCATTATCGATAGAGTTTCTAATCCACGCACGTTGATACAAGGTGATGTAGCTATTATTATTATGATCACTTTGACTCTCATAACCTTTTGTTTGTTAATTTTACAAACTCGCGCCGTACAATCTACAGGGTCAATAGCCGTTCGTGGTGATAGAGCGCATTACTTAGCTGATCTTTTTGCGAATATATTCGTAATCGTAGGAATAGCATTATCAAGCTTTACTATTTTGATATGGGCTGATGCGGCTGTAGGAGGGTTAATGGCAATCTGGTTGTTATGGACCGCATTTAAAATAGCTAAATTAGCATGGGCACAACTTATGGATAAAGAGCTCACTAGTTCAGAAAAAGACCTCATAAGACAATTAGCCCTGGAGGATAATCAAGTGATTGCAGTGCACGATCTGCGAACTAGAGCATCAGGTCCTCATATTCACATACAAATGCGCCTAGACCTCGATGATAAAATATCACTATCAGGAACCCATGACATCGTTTTGGCAGCAGAAAATAGGATGATGAAAGCATTTCAAGCCGCAGATATTTTAATTTATCCGCACCCAGTAAGTTGCGAACATAAGCATGGAAACAGACACTTTAACAACACCTTACCAAAAAATTAAAATTTCTTGGTAATCATTTTTAGAATATACAGATGAGAAAACTTTATCATTTCCCAATTGACCCAGCTTCTCGGCAAGCAAGAATTGCTCTTGCAGAAAAAAAATTAAAAGTAAAACTTGAGCAAATTGATCCATGGCAAACAAACAATGAGTTCATGAACATTACTCCCGAAGGGGTACCCCCCACATTAGTTGATCTCGTACCAGGGGGTACAATCACAATTTGTGGGGCACGGGCAATATGTGAATATGTGAATGAGGGGTCGAGTCGGCACCCATTACTACCTGAGGAACGGTCTGCTCGCGCTGAATCAAGACGGATCGCAGCCTGGTTCGATATAAAATTTTCTCAAGAAGTAAACGCATATATTTTGCATGAAAAAATTGAAAAAAGTTTCTCAAACTTAGGTCCAACAGATACACAAACATTGAGGGATGGAAGAGAGCACTTAGATTATCACCTATCATACTTAACTTGGGTTTTGGAGCAAAGAGATTGGTTGGCAGGAGATACTTTTAGTTTAGCAGACATAGCTGGAGTTGCCCATATATCTTGTCTAGATTTTTTGAGTGAGATTAACTGGAAGAATTGGCCTGAAGTAAAGCGATGGTACCAAACCGCAAAATCAAGGCCTTCCGTACAAGGATTATTAACCGATCGTTTGCCCGGCTTTAGGGCCCCAAGGCACTACACGGATCTGGATTTTTAATTTGTTTAGCTTAACAAAAACAATACTTGATAGATGTAATGAGTTAAATTTTACGAAGCCATATGTTGTGAATCTAGAAACTTTTGGCCAAAAAACTGCTGACGATTTACGTGAATATATTGATAAAAAATACCATGGCACAATGTCTTGGATGCAGGAAACAGAGACGCGACGCAATCACCCTAATAGTCTTTGGCCAGATGCAAAGTCAGCAATTGTAATGGGTCTAAATTACGGCCCCTATGTTGATCCACTTATAAGTTTAAAAGACAAAGAGAAGGCATCTATTTCTGTTTACGCTAGGAATCAAGATTATCATAAAATCATTAAAGGACGGCTCAAAGAAATTGGTGGGCTGATTGCACGTGATACAGGCAAGGATATAAAAGTATTTGTGGATACGGCCCCGCTCATGGAAAAACCACTAGCTGCTGCCGCTGGACTAGGCTGGCAAGGAAANCACACTAATCTTGTAAGTAGAGAATATGGGTCTTGGTTATTTCTCGGGGTAATTTTATCTGCAGCAAAAATTGAAGCCTCTGATGCAGAAATTAATCATTGCGGCACTTGCAACGAATGCATAAATATTTGTCCAACTGATGCTTTTCCTGAGCCCTATAAAATAGATGCTCGCAAATGTATATCCTACTTAACGATTGAACATAAGGGGCCAGTAGAAGAAAGTTTAAGAAGTAAAATGGGTAATCGGATATATGGGTGTGACGATTGCTTAGCAATATGTCCATGGAATAAATTCGCACAAACGGCTGCAGAAATTAAAGTTAAAGCCAAAGAAGCTCTGAATAACCCTGATTTATCGGAACTTGCCTCACTTTCCGATCTGAAATTTCGGCAATACTTTGCAAATTCACCCATAAAGAGGATCGGAAGAAACCAGTTTGTAAGAAATGTTTTATACGCTATTGGGAATAGTGAAAATATAGACCTTATCAAAGCAGTTGAAAAGCATTTGGAATCAGATGTTTTTATTATTAAAGACGCAGCAGAATGGGCGTATTTACAACTGACTAACACGCAAGTAAAATTAGAATAACAATTAACTATATTTGGAAAAGAAGGTGATATGCCTAACGACTTTATAATGACAATATTGTGTTTAGCTTTGTGTGTTCTTCTGGGTATATTTAGCTTCAAAAAACACTTTGCTAAACACGAAAAACTTAAGCCNCGAATGGTTCCTTGGATTATAATTAGCTTAGGNTCGATAGCAACTGCATTTATGTTATTTGTTCATTTAGTAAATATATTAGGAATAGAAACTGGAAGAAACTAACCAAATTTAATGAGATTAACCCATCGCCGTGTATACAAACTGGCCTTCAGAATTATATTCTCTAGTTATAAGCCCTCTATAGTTCAGGCAGTTAAGGTGGGCTATGGCCTCGCCTACTGCCATCATTCGGTTTCCATCGTCAATTTTACGCCTGAATAAAACAGAGTAAACCTCAGTTGATAATCTAGGGGTACTGCAATATTCTAAAAGCCTATTAAGGGCCTTTTCATGATGCTCAACAAGTCTATCAAGCCGGCGATGAGCGCCCGTAAATGGCAAACCATGGGCGGGTGCGATTAAAACATCCTCAGGAAGACTGCTTTTTAAGTGCTTACAGCTGCTTATCCAGTCTTCTAATGGGTTCGAATTGGGCTCTGTTGGCCATACTGATACATTCGAGCTAATATTTGGCAACAACTGGTCGCCCGTTAGGCATAAATTTAGTTCTTGGCTGTAAAGGCAGGCGTGTTCAGGGGAATGACCTGATCCAACTATTACTTGCCAGTCCATATTATTTATTACTATTTTATCATTCTCTATAAGTCTGTCATAACTATGCGGTAAGGCAGTAATTGCTTTTCCAAAGCCCCCAAAACGTGTTTTGTAAAGTTCAATTTGCTGTTCAGTAAATCCAGCCTTTTTATAATAACTTATACCTTCTGATGGAGCAACTTGGCCAGTATCCGCTGCCATTAAACGGCATAAAAAATATTCATCTCTTGTCATGAGAAGAGGCGCATCAAATTTCTTGCAAATCCATCCGGCAAGTCCAGTATGGTCTGGGTGTAAATGAGTGCATACGACTCTATTAACAGACTGACCCTTCATTAATTTTGAAAAATGGTTTTGCCAAATGCTCTTGCTAGCCTTATTGCCTATCCCTGTATCTACAACAACCCATTCATCTCCATCTCTTAGCGCCCAAAGATTTATATGGTCTAAACCTTTCATAGGTAAATCAAATCTTAACCAAAAAACACCATCAGCTATTTCAGTAGCTGATCCTGATTTAGGAGCTTCCTCAATAATAAAATTTAACATATTTGAGGCCAATGCATTTAAACCTTTTATTATTATGTAATTCGAGTTTTGGTAGAAAAACTAGTATATATCTTAGCGGCCGGTGTCTATCTAGTTTCTAAACATAAGTTAAATTTAATATATCCTAAGTAATGCTTTTATTTTGGCATATCTTTAGTACATAAAAAATTTTCTATAGTATTTTTAAGTCCAATTTAA
>JGI26114J46594_1000529_pt1 | contig 9226 bp, 3 predicted proteins | sample AOAMet1_18_M0_10_2_FD_46594 | JGI IMG/M metagenome (IMG submission 46594) | reverse complement strand
ATTGGTGACAACACCGGCAACATCTATATTTAAAGATGCTCCATTCCAACCGTCTCCCCAGCTATCTGAACCTTGAATGGTGTAATCACATTGCGCTTTCACAGTAAACATTGCAAATAAGCAAAATAAAGTAAGTAATAATTTTTTCATAGTAGTTTATTTATAGTCTGTAATTCGAAACATTTTTGTAATCCAAAATAAATTAAATATGGTAAAATATAGTATACCCTGCATTACCATATTTAATTTATTTTGGAAAAATTTGATTAATTTATTACTACCAAATAAAGATTAAAAAAAATGGTTAAAAAAATGTTAACTAAAAAAATGGCAATGTTTTAGCTCAAACGTAAATAAAAAGGTTAAAAAGCACATTAATTGATGAGATGTTAGCAACAAAACAGGAAAAAAGAGATGTTTTCTTTAACAAAAAACAAATCAAAATTGTTCGAAACTTTATGGTTTTTGTTAAACATTAATTATATGCCATAAAAAAATGAGAGTGGTTTATTTTGATTATTTATTTGGTTTAAATGGCTTATGGTAATCCTTTTAAAATTTTATAATAAAGTAAATATGGTAATCTATTTTATACCGAAGATTACCATAGATTGTTAAAGATTTAATAAGAAAAACCACCACATAGTGGTAATGTTTTCAAAAAAGCCAAGATAACTACGTCAATCTTTACTGATTACAGAAAAAACCGAAACTTTCGTTTCGGCTTTTACTTTACTGAAGACGGGATCTGAACCCGGACGGGCATTACTGCCCACTGGATTTTAAGTCCAGCGTTTCTACCAATTCCACCACTTCAGCATTGGTATAATATAGAGCGAAAAACGGGATTTGAACCCGCGACCTCCACCTTGGCAAGGTGGCGCTCTAACAGCTGAGCTATTTTCACAATTCAGAGAAATTAGTCATCACTTGCGTTGGCACATGAGTTTTTATCCACCATTATTAAGAAGTGTAACGGTTAAAAAATTTATGGTAGGATATGAAATGTTTGGTTCCCCTCAACGAGATATTACACCAGAACAAGCAGCCAAAAGGCTAAGGGACTTCATTTAATTCTTATATTTAAGCACTAAAATAGTGTTTATATCGTCTATTTTAATTTAAAAAAAAAAGGAAGTTCAAACCGGTGATATTTTAATAATAAAATAAATACCGAATAAAAAAATTCTATTTAAAGGAGATAAGTATAACTATGTAATAAAGTTAACTCAAAGGTTCAACATATTGGAGACAACTCTTGTGAGAGCTCTCTTGAAATATCCTCAAAGTCTATGCCCTTAGATAGCTTACTCACCAAAAGGGCTGTAGTGTTTTCTAGAACCAGGTATTGGTTACCTCTAGAAGACCACAAGACTGTTTTATCATCTATTGGTTTTAGTAAAAAATTAGCATGAATATTTAAATTAAACAATGTTAAAATAAAAAAACCAAAGATAAAACAATACATTGTTCTACCTCTGGTTTAGAGTTGTATTAAAAGTAATGATTTACTTCTTATTTCTATTCTTTCTATTCTTTCTAAAACCTTGAGGAGAATTTTGAGGGAAATCTGGTGGTGAAGATAGAGCTTGCGCCTTTTGAGGGTTTAGCATAATCATTGTGCCTAGTGCTGCAAAAGCTGCGTAAGAACCCATCTTCTTTAATGCGTCTTTCCTAGTAATATCTTTTTTGTTAGTTTCTTTTTGTGACATAATTTGATTTTTAATTTCTCTCCAAGTATCTAGATACTTGGAGAGAATATTATAGGTTAATTATTTGACAATTATTTTTTTAATAGTTGTTTGATTCCCTGATCTTATTTGTACGATATACAAGCCACTTGCCAAGCCATCTGTAGAAATCGTCTGGGTTGCAGTTGTAGTGTTTAATTTATCCTGGCGCACCGTTTGCCCTAGCATAGAATACAGCCTAACATCTAGCTGTCCTAGATCTGGAGTAATACCTGCTATGGTAACAAAATCATCATTATTTGCTTTAAATACATTTAGTGCGTCTATACCTAGGGTATCTCCAATAGAGAGCACACTGTTTGATTTAAAGACAATAAAGAATCTATCTGCGCCGCTAAGATCACTTTGCGCTGTTAGCTCAAAGTCATTCTCTTTTAAAGAGGTAAGGGTGCCGTTTAAGGTATCCTCTAGATATACGTAGATATCTTGAGGCAGCTCCATATCTGCAATGCTGATAGTAAAGGCCTGTCCTGCATTTTGCCTTATCTCTAGAGGTACTCTAGTGTTTTGCATAGCCTCCATACCCATAGCATTTATAGAAAAGGCAGTTTGGTTGCTCCCCACGGCTAGTCTTGAGCTTAGTTTTGTTGATTGGTTGTAGGCTCCTGCATCATATCCAGGATCAAGATCTAGAGAAAGTTCATCTCTAAAGTAGAAACCAGTGGTTGCCTTTTGCGATTCATCTTTTAGGATTAATTCTACGTTGTAGGTAAGAAGCTGAGGTCCTGCTATAAAATCTCCAGTTCCTGTGGTGGTTCGCATGGCTGCAGTAAAATCAAGAGTAACTTCTGATGTGCTTGCTGCTGATATCCAAAATGCTTGACCAGGTGCCATTGAAAAAGCACCTGTGAGCTGATTGTAAATTGACCAGGCAGTTCCACTCCAACCATACACGGCTATATACTCACTTTCAAAAACAGAACTGTTTGCCTCTAAGAAGTTATTGGTCGCCTGCGCAGCAGTATTTCCGTTAATGTATGATGGGAACGGGTTAGAAACTAAATTCCATTTTCTTCCTGCACCCTCGTTAGCAGCATCGTTATTAATCACATTGATACTTTGAGAAGTTGTTTGTATAGTACCTGTAAAGGCCACCGTAGCTCCGTCTCCAGTATTTGTTGCCATAGCATATCCTTGGCTTGTTGTAAAACTTCCAAGGTCTTGTGCTGTGTTTGCTGTCCAGGTAACATCATCTATAATCACCCTGTCATCACCACCACCACTATTTCCACCAATATTATTATCTATACGAATAACAATATCACCAGTAATATTTATATCTGAAATTGTAGTGGTTTGAACCGAGGTGCTATAGGGTACTGTTCCAACACTACTGCCATTTATTAAAACATCTAGATTTCCAGAATTACCACCAAAGGCTCTTTGCGTACTAATGGTTATGTTACAAATTCCTCCAGAGATGGTTCCAGATTGAACATACGTATTGGCGGTATCATCATTTAAAGTAATAGCAGCACCAGTAATAGTTTGTCCATCAATTGCATTTGTAGCTGTCCAAGTTGATCCATCGTCTCCGGTCCAAGATCGATCGTCGTAACCAGAGCCAGACCCTATATCTGTGAAGGTTTCTGTACCTCCTGTAGTACAAGTGTTGGTGGTTGTAGTAGCATATAAATTCCATTGTCCTGCGGCATTATCATAGGGGCCAAAGGCATAATTGTCTCCAAGCACTTTGATGTTGTCTCCATTTGCAGTTATAAAATCTGCAATAGTCATCCCTGCAGGTGCCCCTACTAAGTCCCAACCACCTCCACCAGGATTGGTGTCATAAGAGTTTACATACCTGTTGTATGTGATATTTCCAGTAGCTGTGCCTTCTACAATTAAAGAAGAGAAATCATCCTCGGTAGAATTTAGAGTAACAGTACCACCACTATTGGTAAAGTCTCCAGAAACGGTTAAAGAAGAAGTCTCATCTATAGTAAGGGTATTGCCAGACTTTACTTTAACCTCACTTATAGCAGCTTGTGTTGCACCATCTATAGTAACATCTGCATCAGCTAGCATCACACAAGCAGTAACAGCTCCATTAGTTCCAGTACTATATGCTCCACTTATTACAGCGTAAGAATTTGCATCTGGAACTCCATTGCTCCAAGCTGCACCATCCCAAGTTGTGAGGGCAGTACAACCTCCGCCTATAATAATATTTATAGCCATGTCAATTGTAACACCATATGTGCCTTCGTAACAAGGATTTGGCGTAGACTGACCCATATCTGCAGTACCAATACGCATGTAATGAGTACCTTGAGCAGCATCTATTGCTATGTCAAATGATGCATCTAATGTAGTGATAGGTAAATCGGCAGATTCTCCTTGAAAAACTAGCTCTGTTGACTCAAAAACTAAATCATCATTAAAATCTATCCATACATTGGTGTGATAGTCGTAATCTGTTTCAAATGTAACTTGAAGATTCGCGGTATTACCAAGTTCTAAATCTACAACAGTGTCTCTATAATCTGCATAGTATACATCACCCGTTGGGAAATCTGTAGTACCTAATTGTACGTTAGATATACCGTTGTTGTCATTTGAAGTTGGCGTTGACTCGCAATATTCTAAAGAGAAATCATTAGAAGCAATCCAATCACTTACACCGTCTGTAGCTCCACAATCAGCTTGAACATACGCGGTGTAATCTCCACCAAAAGTTAAACCTGTTGCGGTTGTAGAATTAGTATTTACAGCAGTTTCTGTATATACAGGTGTTGCTGTTGATGTATCTGCACCTTGCTCATAGACCTCAATGTTCCAGAGAGATTCTGTGCCACCGGCCGTCCAGGCCAAATCAACAGTAGTTGTTGTTTCTCCAGAGGCTGCTAGGCTTGAAGGGTCTGGACAGGTGGGTAGTGTTGTAAAAGAAAATGGTCCTATCCAATCACTAGCATCACTATTATCTCCAGAGCAATCTGCTCTTAAATATATTTTATACTCATTTTCTGGGGTTAAACCAGATAAGGTATATGGGTTTGTAGTAACATCTTCTGTGGTTGGAGTACCTGTAGCACTACCAGAGGCAGTTACATCTACAAGTTCTAGATCCCATAGGGACTCTGAATCTCCAGCCGTCCAGTCTAAATCAACAGTAGTTGCTGTTTCTCCAGAGGCCGCTAAGCTTGAGGGGTCTGGACAGGTGGGTAGTGTTGTAAAAGAAACTGGTCCTACCCAGTTACCAGCATCACTATTATCTCCAGAACAATCTGCTCTTAAATAAATTTTATACTCATTTTCTGGAGTTAATCCAGACAAGGTATATGGGTTTGTAGTAACATCTTCTGTGGTTGGAGTACCTGTAGCACTGCCAGATGCAGTTACATCTACAAGTTCTATATCCCATAGGGTTTCTAAATGACCGGCCGTCCAGTCCAAATCAACAGTAGTTGCTGTTTCTCCAGAAGCTGCTAGGCTTGATGGAGTAGGGCAAGTATTAATAGAGATGTCATCTATTGATATAAAATTATAGCTAGAAGACAAATATCCTTTAACACCTATCCAATAGGTAGCTGTTGAAGCTGCTGTGAATTGACCTGCTATTTGTTGGTAGTCTCCATCAACAATACCTGTCTCAGACACTATTGCATTTGTCATTGCAGTTTCAGAAGCAGTATCACCATAACTTACCGTAATTTTAGCCCTATATGGATTATATGTGTTTTGACGCGCAAACATGTCAAAATAATAAGTTTGGCTTGCTGTTAAAGAGACAGGGATAAATATCCAATCTGTGTTATTATAATAAAGAGTCGCATTCCAAGATCCAGATCTAGGAGATCTATTGGAAGAAGTATTTGTGTCATTAGCCCACCAAACATAAGAGCCTATAATACTTTCTTGTATTAAACAATCTCCAACAGGAGTATTGTGTGTGTAACCTATTTCAAAACCTTCATTGTAAGGAATAGTATATGCATTACAAAGGGTAGTAAAAGAAACTGGTCCTACCCAATCACTTGTATCACCACCACCACAATCTGCTCTTAAATATACTTGATACTCATTTTCTGAGGTTAAACCAGACAAGGTATATGGGTTTGTAGTAACATCTTCTGTGGTTGGAGTACCTGTAGCGCTTCCAGAGGCAGTAACATCTACAAGTTCTAGATCCCAAAGGGTTTCTGAATCACCATCGGTCCAGTCTAAATCAACAGTAGTTGCTGTTTCTCCAGAAGCTGCTAGGCTTGAAGGGTCTGGACAGGTGGGTGGTGTTGTAAAAGAAACTGGTCCTATCCAATCACTAGCATCACTATTATCTCCAGAGCAATCTGCTCTTAAATATATTTTATACTCATTTTCTGGGGTTAAACCCGATAAGGTATATGGGTTTGAAGTAACATCTTCTGTGGTTGGAGTACCTGTTGCACTACCAGAGGCAGTTACATCTACAAGTTCTAGATCCCAAAGGGACTCTGAATCTCCAATTGTCCAAGCCAAATCAACAGTAGTTGCTGTTTCTCCAGAGGATGCTAGGCTTGAAGGGTCTGGACAGCTGGGTGCTGAACATGTTGAAACAGATGTATCTGTGAGAAAAACTCCAGCTGATGGGGCGGCACCATCAGGACCAAATAAACTGGTGCCATCAGGGCCCGTTATTGTTATGCTAATTTCGTTATCATAGGAACCGCTGATAAATGAGAAGATTACATTATCACCAGTGTAGGATGGTATCGACACAGAACTGGAAGATCCAGATACAGTAAAATTGGTGTCAACACCGGCAACATCTATATTTAAAGATGCTCCATTCCAACCGTCTCCCCAGCTATCTGAACCTTGAATGGTGTAATCACATTGGGCTTTTACAGTAAACATTGCAAATAAGCAAAATAACGTAAGTAATAATTTTTTCATAGTAATTTATTTATAGACTTTAATTCGAAAAATTTTTATAATCCAAAAACCCCTATTTTGGAATAATTTTAATCAATTATTAGTACCAAATAAAGATTAATAAAAATAGTTAAAAAAATGTTAGCTAAAAAAATGACAAAGTTTTAGCTCAAGGGTAAATAAAGAGGTTGTAAAGCATTTTAACTTATGAGATTTTAGTAAAAAAAGTGAATAAAAAGAAATGTTTTCTTTAAAAAACAAATTAAAATTGTTCGATACTTTATGATTTTTGTTAAACATTAATTTTGCGCCATAAAAAAATGAGAGCCTTAGCTTGTCTATATATAGTCATAAAATGTTGTAATAACGCAATAAAAAAAGACTGTAGTTTTAGCAGATTTTGAAAGTAATACAATAGTTCCCTAAAGATAGGTGCTAAAATCCAGCAGTAGTAATGTGCTCTCTCTTTCAGCACTAAAACTATACAGTCTCTAAAAGTAAACAGTGATAACAAACTCACAAGCAGGTAAAATAAGAAAGGATAAGTGTTGGTGCTTTTTTTACACTATTTAACTGTTTGTTTAAACTTGTGTGAGTATCACATAAACAAAAGCTATTTAAAATTATATAGGATAAAAAAAAACCGAAACTTTCGTTTCGGCTTTTGCTTGTACTGAAGACGGGACTTGAACCCGTACGGGCATTACTGCCCACTGGATTTTAAGTCCAGCGTGTCTACCAATTCCACCACTTCAGCATTGGTATAATATAGAGCGAAAAACGGGATTTGAACCCGCGACCTCCACCTTGGCAAGGTGGCGCTCTACCAGCTGAGCTATTTTCGCAATTCAGAGAAATTAGTAAAAACTAATCTCAAATTTAATGATCATGCTTCAATAGTAAAGCGGGTGCAAATTTAAAATTTTTAGATAAAAATCAACCCTTTTTATTAAAAAATTTCATCTTATTTTTTAGGGGTCTCTCCAGAGGGTGGCTGCAGCATTCTTTTTATTTCGTTTAACTTTAGTAAAGCTTCCACAGGAGTTAGGGTATCTATATCAAGCTCAGTGATTTGGTCTCTTAATTCTTCCAGTAAAGGATCNTCCANATTAAAAAAGCTAAGCTGCATTTGCGCATCAGTTAGTTTGGTAACAGTATCACTCAANGCCTCAGAAGAATGCGTTTTCTCTAATCTTTTTAAAATTGTATTGGCNCGGCGTAAAACCCCCTGAGGCATTCCTGCCATTTTTGCCACATGAATTCCAAAAGAATGGTGAGACCCTCCCGGGACGAGTTTTCTTAAAAACAACACATCGTCCTTTAGCTCTTTTACAGAGACTGTAAAGTTTTTTATGCGGGCAAAGGTTGTTGCCATCTCATTAATTTCATGGTAATGGGTAGCAAATAAAACCTTAGCCTTGCTTGGATGCTCGTGCAAGTATTCGCTAATAGCCCACGCTATAGATATACCGTCATAGGTACTGGTACCCCGCCCTATTTCATCTAGAAGTATCAAACTACGAGAACTTAGGTTGTTTAGGATACTTGCGGTTTCATTCATCTCTACCATAAAGGTAGATTCTCCCATAGAGATGTTATCACTGGCCCCAACGCGCGTAAATATTTTATCTACCACACCCATGCGCACCTTTGTAGCAGGCACAAAACTCCCCATTTGAGCCAGCAGTACAATTAGAGCGGTTTGTCTTAAAATAGCACTCTTACCACTCATGTTTGGCCCCGTAATCATGATAATTTGTTGGCCTTGTTGGTCTAGAAAAACATCATTGCTTATATATGGAGCATCTGGCGGTAGTTGCTTTTCTATCACTGGATGACGCCCTTGGGTAATCTCCAAATCTGTGGTGTCGTCAAAAACAGGCCTGGTATAGTTTGACAGCTTTGCTTGCAGGGCAAAACTACAAAGGCAGTCTAGCTCTGCAACGAGCTTAGCATTTTGCTGCACTTGGGCAATATAGGTAAGCATCCACTCCAGCAGTTCATTAAATATGGTATGCTCTAAGACGGCAATTTTTTCTTCGGCGCCTAAAATTTTTGTCTCGTATTGTTTTAACTCCTCTGTGATGTATCGCTCTGCGCTTACAAGTGTTTGCTTGCGGGTCCACTCTGGAGGCACTTTATCTTTGTGGGTGTTACGCACCTCTATATAGTACCCAAATACATTGTTACTGGCTATCTTTAAAGAGCTTATACCGGTGCGCTGGGTTTCTCTTGCGAGCATCTGGTCTAGGTATTGTTTTCCTCCCTGGGCAACGGCTCTTAAATCATCCAGTTCCCCATTAAACCCATGGGCAATAGCATTCCCTTTTATAATATGAACCGGCGCCTGCTCGTCTAGGGTTTGTTTGATTTTAGATCTTAAGTCTTCACACAGCTCTAACTGCTCGCCCAACAAGGCAAGTGAGGGGTTATCGCTGTTTTGAGAAAGCTGTTTTATAGGCACAATAGCCTCCAAAGAATTTTTTAATTGCACCACCTCTCGTGGGCTAATTTTTAAGGTAGCCACCTTTGATATCAAACGCTCCAAATCTCCAATGCGTTTTGTATTGGTTTGGATTTTGTCTAGCTCCTGGCTGTGCTCTAGCAGGTAACTAACCACT
>JGI26114J46594_1000528_pt1 | contig 9243 bp, 9 predicted proteins | sample AOAMet1_18_M0_10_2_FD_46594 | JGI IMG/M metagenome (IMG submission 46594) | reverse complement strand
GGTTTTCAAACAGGCAGTTTTTTGCGGGGTGACCAGGTGAATCACTTTGCCAGTTTTGGCCCCGGTACTGACAATTTGGTGGGCGAGGAATGGCGCACAGTCACCTTGCCAATCTCTGAGCTTAATGGTGGCGCGGACCTCTCAGACGTCACTAACGTGGTGGCTTTTTTGAGTCGCGCTAAGGCGCCTAATCGCACCCTATACCTCAGAAACATCTACTTCAGTCAGTAGTGTGCTGCAGACGGGTCTTTCTTGCAGCGGCTTTAGCCACCACTGCGCCGATGATAGCCAAGACATAGACGACATAGACCGTGCCGCCTTTCTGAATGAGTGCAGCACTAAAGGCGACAAAAAAGTACAGCATTAAAATATTAATTCCAGTGGTGTGAAGCAGTCGCCATCGTTTAACGCCCAGTCGACGAACACTCCAATTGTTTGACGTCACCGCGAGTGCGGTGGTCACCGCATAGCCAAATGCGGCAACGGCCAATGACGCCGTTACTGAAAAGCCCTCAAGATTCAGGAGAAGTAAGGTCAGTGCGGCAAGGTGAAAAGCGTGAGCTGTCGCAAAGCCCAGTCCAAGCTGGCGTCGATAATTCATGAGGACGCGTGTTACCGGATGGCGCCAGCGCCTGCGAGCCGTGCTCGTTAAGAAAGCCACGAGCAAAAACAGAAAGGCAAGATGGGCAGAGTAGCGCGTCCAAAGGAGAAAAAAGCCAGGGGGCTCGTCGCTCGCTAGAAGTGTGCCTTCAGGAGGGACGATACCGCTGATTCCCATGACGGCGAGCGAACAGAGGACGCTAAACAGCCAGATCATCGTTAGCCACCTTGGTCGGTTGAAGTCTTTATTTGTCTTGTCTGCCGGCAGATCTGAGTCTACTGTGAGGTTAATAGACTAGCTTAACAAGGGGTCATAATGAAACCTGTGTACACCGTTGTTTTGGCCGCCGCGCTCTCCGGTTGCTCGTCTGCACCGACGGAGCAAGAGGTGAAGTCAGCCGATTTTGGCGTATCGATGTCAGAGGCTGAGTGCCTCGCGATTGCAAAGCCCTTCATCAGGTCGCGCATGGGCGACCCTGAGTCTGTGATTTTTGACGACCTCAAGTGCTATCGAGGCCTTGAAGGACGCGTTCCGATCGCCCGGGTCGAGGCGACCTATGGGTATCGATTTGCGGGTAGCGTTGACTCTAAAGGCGATATTGGGCGTTACACGGGGCTGACGCCTTTTTCGGGCATTGTGCGCAACGATGGTGACGGGCCACGTGTGGTGCGGTATTGCATTACCAGTGGCACGACAGACTACCGATTCTGTATTCCTTCTATCGTCGACTGAGGCCTTAAGACGTTGATTTTGGACGGCGGCCTAGTACGTCAGTAACCTCCTAGAGCACCCGACATCGCTCAAACACGACGCTTTCTGCGTCACAGTGACGGATCAATTTTAGTTTGAAGCAGTCCTTTTTTTGGGCCTTTTTTGTTGTGAATATGCACGTTGAGAGAAGACTCAAAAAATAGTGCGGTATGTTGCAATTACTAATGCGAATCATTATCATTTTCGGTTCAGTAAAAGAGTATTGTTCATGAAACCGCTTAAAGTAATTCCCTTGGTCGCCTCCGCAGTCCTGCTCAGCCCCGTATATGCACAGATGGATTCAACGACGGACCGCGATGTCGCCAGTGCGGCGATTGAAGAGATAGTGGTTTCTGCGCAGTACCTTTACTCGGATACGGTCAATGCCCTCAAGACGCCTACGCCAATTTTAAATGTCCCTCAGAGTCTGAGCATTGTTTCTGCCAAGGACATCCGTGCGCGAGGCTTCAATAGCATTAGTGAGGTGGTCAATTACCTCCCGGGCGTGACGACGTCGCAAGGGGAGGGACATCGAGATGCCGTCGTTTTTCGGGGCGTTCGCTCAACGGCAGACTTTTACATCGACGGGATGCGCGATGACGTGCAGTACTACCGGCCCCTCTACAATCTGGCGCAAGTCGAGGTTCTCAGAGGTCCCAACGCACTATTGTTTGGTCGTGGTGGTACGGGTGGTGTATTGAATCGTGTCACGAAAAAAGCGCAGCTTGATCAAGACTTCACGACGTCGCAGCTCAGTGTGGACAGCCTCGGCGAGTTAGGGGGCCAGATCGACCGCAACAGGGTGATCAGTGATTCGGTCGCGTTACGAATCAATGCCATGGTTGAGCGGCTTGATAATCACCGTGACTTTTACGACGGTGACCGGGTGGGTGTTAATCCAACGTTGCATATTGAGTCGGGCGACAGCGTGATTGATCTGTCGTACGAGTACGTCGATCACCAACGATTTATTGATCGCGGAATCCCTACCGGCTCTGATGGTCGCCCAGTAGAGGCGTTTCAGAAGATTGTGTTTGGAGATCCCGATGTGAATACCACAGCGTTGAAAGCGCATCTGTGGCGAGCGTCAGTGCAGCACTCGTTCTCCGACACCCTTAAAGGCAATATCGCGGCGTTTTACGGCGACTACGACAAGCTCTATCAAAACTTTTATGCCGCCTCTTACGATCAGGCACAAACACCTGATGAAGTGACGCTCGATGGGTACGTCGATACAACCCAACGGCAAAACACGATTTTATCGGCTAACTTGATCGGCGAATCTGATTTTGCCGGTATGCAACACACGCTTCTGGCGGGTGTCGAATTCATCGATACGTCAAGCGACCAAGACCGCTGGAATACGTTTTGGGACACTACCGAGGATGATAAAGAGACATTCTCGCTGACTCGAAATCTGGGGCTTGAAGGCGGCGTTGGGCTGAATGCGCTGGGCAATGTCGCCACGAATAACTTCGATAGCGATATCAATGATGACACTGACGTCTCGATTGACGTGACCTCGGTATACCTTCAGGACGAATTAAAGCTCACCGATCAGGTCCAAGTGGTTTTGGGGCTCCGCTACGACAGTTTTGACATTAACGTAGTCAATGCACTCGCCGATGAAACGCGATCGCGCAAGGACAGTGAGGTATCCCCACGCTTTGGAGTCGTTTACAAGCCGATAGACGCAATTTCGATTTACGCCAGCTACAGCGAGTCTTTTTTGCCCCGCAGTGGGGAGCAATTTGCCAACATAAACGGCAGTAACGATGAGCTTGCGCCAAATACGTTTGGTAATCGCGAGGTGGGGGTTAAGTATGACTTTGCATCGGGTCTCAGCTTCACCGCGGCCCTGTTTGAGATAGAGCAACGTTCCCCACAAGTAGCAGACAATGACCCCGCAACGCTCGATGTTATTGAGTCGCAAATTGATGGTTTTGAGGTTCAGCTTCAAGGGCGAGTCAACGAGTTATGGCGCGTTTCTGCGGGCTACAGTTCGCTCGACGGGGAGCAGATGAGCCGTCAAGGCGGCACGGGCCTTACACCGCGAGAGCTGCCTGATTCGATGTTCTCAATCTGGAACCAATTTACACTTTCTGATCGCTTAAGTCTGGGCCTTGGACTGACGCATCAAAGCGAGAGCTTTATTAACAATAGCAACTCGGCGATCTTACCCAGTTACACCCGAATCGACGCCTCGGCGCGTTATCGCCTGTCAGAAAGCACGGTCATTCAGCTCAATGTTGAAAACGCGACGGATGAGCTGTATTTCCCCAACGCACACAGCACGCACCAAGCATCGGTCGGTGCTCCGATTAATGCGAGATTGGCGATTAATACGACCTTCTAGCGTCGGTTCAATGCGTAACTGATCTGTCAAAAGCGCCTCATTGAGGCGTTTTTTTTTGTGGATCAATGAGGCCGTCAGCTTGTTGTGTGCTCACACCCACGTCCGCGGCGATGTCGTTGGGAATGAGCAAGGTCAGTGAGTAGTGCGCCAGTTTCCACTCGCCATTGATGCGTTGAACGACACCGGTCCCGCGACAGTGGCCGAGTTTCTCATTCAATAAAATCTCATCAAACCATCGCGTATCACCGTCGCCCTCGACGTTGCGCTCAATCACGGTGTAAGACCATCCGTGACCGTCGGCGAAGGCAGGGGCTGCGTAGCGTTTAAACTCGTCAATGGTCCAGCGCTCGGTTTTATCAGTGCCCATGAACACAGCATTGGGTGTGTAGCGATCAAAATAGGTTTGAAACTCACCCCTGTCGGCATCGCGATGGAGGCCATCGATGAGCGTATTGATGGCCTGTGTTTCCGGGGTTGCTGCGGCCCAAGAAGACAGTATCGTCAGACCCGTTAAGAGGGCTGAGATTACCTTTGGCACTCGCCTCTTGGACTGACACACGGAGTGGTCGTTGGATCTCTGCATAAACTTCACCTTACTGATTTAACCTGTGACCACCCTGTTCTGCGGCGTCAATGTGCCCTGATATTAAACCGACGATTTGAGGGTGGAGCGGCTCCGGCATGTTATGCCCCATGCCGTCGATGAGTACAAAGCGAGCCCCCTCGACTTGTTCGGCCGTGTGGANACCGTGCTCAGGTGGTACCAAGGGATCTTCGGATCCATGAATCACCAGCGTCGGTGAGGTGATGCTACCCACTTCCTCTGTGCGATCGCCTGACTTAAAAATCGCCATGAGGTGTCGCTCCATCGATTCGGGATAAAACCCACGATCCCGCATGAGTTGCTCACGCGAGGTTTCAGCATCGCCGCCCGCCAAGTTCCTCAAATTATCTTCTGCGTTGGCGCTGGGCGGCGGTAAGTGCGGCGCAAACGTGGTCGACATGATCGATGTGAGACTCACAACACGCTCGGGGAATCGTGCCGCTATAACTTGCGCGATCATGCCTCCCATCGACGCTCCGGCGACATGAACACGTTGATAACCGGCGGCATCTAAGACGGCGATACTGTCTTGGGCCATCTCGGCGAGTGAGTAGGGCGCATCTACTGACAATCCCAATTTGTATTTGAGCAACTGCCACCATAGCGTTGGTTGCCCCCACGCTGCGAAAGAATCCGACTCACCGGTGTCACGGTTATCGATCACAATCACTTCGAGGCCCTTTGATTCCAGAGCCTTGACGAAGGCATCACCCCAGGCATAACCGGCACCACCTAAACCCATGATCAGTAAAATTTTCGGGTGATCTTCCGCTCGGTTAAAGACGCGATACGAGATAGCTGTATCCCCTGATTCAGCACGTTCTGCGGCCACTGCGTCGATGTAGTCACGCGAATAATCTGCGTGTGAGGCTGATGTTGTAAAAAGCGCGAATAGAATAACCACAAGGTATTTCATACGTTATGCCTGCAACGCTCTCGCGTCATTAAAAATGTGTAGTAACGCTAATGTGGTCGCTTAAGCAGTGTCTTTCTTCGCCATTGGCACACATCATATTTGAGTACGCTAGGTTATCGGAAACCGGTTGATAAGCGAGGGTAATTGAGTGATGTTAACCGATCTACTTGGTTGTGAGAGACCCTTGCACAGTGATCAGTCCGTCGTCCTCATCTAAACATGGCCTCATTCATGCACTTAAACTTTCTCAGCTGGGTTCAGCCGTCGCCGCTGAGTCCACTGCCGATGCGGACGCGACTTGGTTGCACTTTGATGCAGATCATCCAGAAACACGACAGTGGTTACTCTCCGAAGGGGGTTTAAGTCCGATTGCGGCTGGTGCGCTGACAACCGACGAAACGCGCCCTCGGGTATTACGCCGTGGCGATAACCTTGTCCTTACTCTTCGCGGGGTAAACCGACTCCCGGGTGCAGAGGCTGAAGACATGGTGTCACTCCGAATATGGACGAACGGCAGCCGTTTGATCAGTGCGCGTCTTCGCCCACTTCAGTCGACCGAAAGATTGGTCGGTGAACTTCTTCAAGGGGAGGGAGCCAATACCATCCCAGACCTGCTCGTTGATTGGGTGGAGTATGTTGTGGATGACATGGCAGACAGCATCGCTGACCTTGAGCTCGATGTGGCGAGCGCAGAAACCGCGATCGATGAGGGTGATCCCACGTCCATAAGACGATCTATTGTCGCGCTTCGAAAGCGAGCCCTGCAATTTCGTCGTTATATGGCACCCCAACGTGAAGCATTAACTCGACTTAGCGCAGAGACACCAACGTGGCTGAATGAGTATCACCGAGTCAGACTTCGTGATATTGCTGACCGACTCATGAGGTACATCGAGGATCTTGATCAAGTTCGAGATCGGGCGATACTTGCACAAGAAGAGCTGGCAGCGAGGTTGGCTGACGATATGAATCGTAAAACCTATGTGTTTACGATTGTGGCGGTATTGTTCCTGCCTCTGGGGTTTTTGACTGGCTTGTTGGGCGTCAACGTGGGCGGGGTCCCAGGGCTGGATGAGCCTCATGCCTTTCACTATTTAATGGCCTCCTGTGGGGGCATGATTTTAGCGTTGTTATTGTATCTTAAGTGGCAGCGCTGGATGTAGCCTGTACCCACGCGGCGTTACACCTCGCCCAATAGTGTCGCGGCGACGAGAACGAGCTGGGTTGCCTATTACGCGGCCGTAAAACCCCCGTCGACCACGAGTTCTGACCCTGTCATAAACGAACTGTCTTTTGAAAACAAAAAGACCGCGGCGGCGGCGATCTGGTCGGCTTCCCCAAGACCCAAGGGGACGCGCTCAATGGTTCGTGCGGCAAACTGAGCGGCCTCTTCAGGCTCCATTTCGGAAACACTGTCCTCGACCATTGGTGTCGCTGTGAAGCCTGGGTGAATGGAGTTTGCGCGTATTTGTGTGGCTCTGTCGGCGAGATCGAGTGCAATGGCTTTGGTCATGGTTCTTACGCCACCCTTGGAGGCTGAATACGCCACCGCACCTGAGTCTGACACCATGCCCCAGATCGACGACACGTTGACGATTGAGCCACCGCCTGAGATCGTCATCAGCGGCGCACATACCTTACACCCCAGAAAAACACCCAATAAGTTGATGTTGGTGGTTTGCAGGAACTCCTCGGCTGTTTGTGTTTCGAGGGTACCGCCGATGACGATACCGGCGTTATTCATCAGTAGGTTGAGGCCCTCACCCTGGCTGGCAATCAATTCCACAACTGAGATCCAGTCCGCCTCCTTGGACACGTCTAGATGCACATAAGTCGCACCAATCTCTTCTGCAATCTGCTCGCCTTTGTCATCCTGAATATCGGCGATCCAGACGGTCGCACCGCCTGCGAGGAGGCGTTTGGCGGTGGCCAGTCCAATGCCAGAGGCTCCCCCGGAAATAAGAGCGATCTGACCGGTAAACTCGTGTGGGGCTGTAGCTGACATAGTAAGGCGCCTTTTGTGGGGTTAAAGCCGTGTCCTCATCATGCCTCTATTTCCTGATAGCGCAAACTAACGAGAAATAGACTGAATCACTTGGGATTCGCGTTTGTGTTTTTTCGCACCAAAAGGCACAACGCGGCGTCTCAAATGTGTTTTTCTGATTAGTGAATTAAGGCGCAGTCACTGTGTATAGTGGGGTTTGTGAACGGTAAATGCCTGCGGATTAGCGCCTCGGGTGTGGTGTTTTAAAAAAAGAGATAATGAATGAGCTTTCAGCAGTTAGAGGGTTGGTCAATCGCATTCGCAGATGCCGTATGGGGGCTCCCAATGGTGGCATTACTGTTGGGTGGCGGTGCGTTCTTTCTCGTTATCTCGCGCGCACTTCCTTACCGTTACTTGGGCCACGCGTTTGCAGTGATGTCCGGTCGTTATGACACCCCTGACGAGGAAGGTGAGTTGTCGCACGTTCAGGCGCTTGCGGCGGCGCTCTCTAACACCATGGGCTTGGGCAATATAGCAGGCGTTGCACTGGCGATTGTCGCTGGAGGGCCGGGCGCTATTTTCTGGATGTGGGTGTCGGCAGTGGTCGGCATTGCGACCAAATTTTTCACGTGTTCGCTCGGGGTGATGTACCGTGGGCTCGACAGTGAGGGCAACCTTCAGGGTGGCCCAATGTATGTCATCCGAGAGGCACTGCCTCGATCGTTTTACCCGCTGGCGGTTTTGTTTTCCCTGGCGGGTTTAATCGGCACGTTGCCCATGTTTCAGGCGAATCAGCTCACGGCGTTGATTGGTCAGACCGTTTTTGATGGCGCGCCTCCTGCTTGGTCTGGGCTCGCAACTGGATTGGGCTTGGCCGTGCTCGTCGCAGGGGTGATTTTCGGTGGTTTACCGCGCGTTGCCATGGTTGCAGTACGCTCATTACCCGCCATGGTTGTTGTCTACGTCACCATGACCTTATACGTGGTGCTGAGCCACCTCTCCGAGGTGCCCGCCCTGTTGTGGTTGATTGTCTCTGAGGCCTTCAGTCCAACCGCGGTCGGGGGTGGTTTCGTGGGCATTATGCTGATTGGCGTTAGTCGCGGCGTTTTTTCAAACGAGGCGGGTGTCGGCACTGAGGTAATGGCGCACGGCGCAGCAAAAACAAATGAGCCCATACGCGAGGGCATGGTTGCAACGCTGGGCCCTATATTCGACACCTTGCTTGTATGCACCTGCACGGCGCTGGTGATTTTACTCGCCGGTGAGTGGCAAAATCCGGGTGATCTTTCAGGGATAACGCTTACGGCTGATGCCGTCCAAAACGAAATGGGCACCATCGGTTTACTCGCCCTCGGATTCGTTGCCCTTATTTTGAGTACCACCACCATGTTTACGGGTTGGTATTTTGGTGCGAAGTGTTTCGGATTCTTAGCGGGTGCCCAGTGGCAACCTTACTTCCGATGGTTTTTCATTGCGGCGGTGGTGTTTGGCGCAAGCGTCAGTGTTGACGTCGTTTTCAACTTGATCTCAGGAAGTTACGGATTGATGGCGCTCCCTACTATGGTGAGCACTATTGTTCTGGCGCCNANAGTGATGGATGCGGCGAAAGACTATTTTGCGCGTCTGGAGCATTGAGCATTGTGTGGTTTTCTGGGGTTTACACAGTGATATTTCGAGCCAGCAATGAGTGACGACATTAACCTTAACGGCGTGATTGTAACGCCCACGTCGAGTGCTCACGATAGGATCCGGTGGACGGCTTATGGACTACTTATCGTGGGGAGTGTGAGTGGTCTGGCCATGCTCATATTGAGCCCTAGCGTCTGGGATACTGCGGCTCTGGGAGTCAGTCGTTTTGCAGTCCTCGTAATGGTTGCCCTGGGTTTTGTATTGTTGGCTCTGGCATGGCTGCTGTCGCGGCTTCATGAGATTCAAGCGGCGAATCATACCATTGTCGACTGAGCCTTAACGACGCTATGATTTTCAAAAATAGCGTTAAATATATAGCGTTAAACATATAGCGTTAAACATA
>JGI26114J46594_1000525_pt1 | contig 9259 bp, 10 predicted proteins | sample AOAMet1_18_M0_10_2_FD_46594 | JGI IMG/M metagenome (IMG submission 46594) | reverse complement strand
GTAACCACCCTACAGCGTTAACGCAACTCTCATTATCGTATCCTTCTAGGACTCCATCAATAATACGATTGTTATAACACTCTTCGCCTTTAGAGACTCTTATTCCATTAATAATTCCGATTTGTGTTAATGGAGGTGGTCTATATTCGTATATGAATTTAAATATTGCTGTTGCACCAACAGCAGATATAGCCATTGGCATAAATACTATTGATTTAAAAAAGGCTTCCCCTTTATTTAATCTGTCGCTTAACCAAGCAACGATTAATCCAATAAAAACAGTTAAAAGAACAACTGAGATTAACCACAAAATTTGATTTCTTATTGTTGTAATCATTTCAGCATCTGTAAACGCCCATCGGTAATTTTCCAAACCAATAAATTCATTGCTGTAACGGTCTTTAAAACTTAAATATATAGTTCTAATTGCTGGATAAAAAAGGAACAAAAATATCATAAATATAGAAGGTCCAACAAACATTCTTGCTTCTAAGACCTCTCTTGAATCTTTAGGAACTAACTTAATTAATTTATCCATACCAAGAAATAGAAGAAATATAAACGTTGAACCTAAAGGTATAGCAATTAAAACTAAAACATTTCTAGTAACTTGTTCCGTAAGCTCTCTAAATAAAATTGCTTGAGATAAAAACCATGCAAGAGGGAAAATTACTAAGGCTAATGTAGAAATTCCAAATGTAAAAAGCTTTTTTTCTTGCGTATTTTGTTTCATGTCGTTTAAGTATTTTACTCCAAAGCATAAAAGATAGCCACCCAGTTGGGTGGCTATCAAAATTAATTAATACGTTTTTGGCTTACGGCCAAGAAGTATCAATGTTACTCATTGCAGTATCAATGTAACCTGGGCCTTCAACTGCTAAGTTCATCATTTCTTTCCAGAATGAACCAGCACCAACCTCAGGTGGCATTAAGTCTGATGCATCAAATCTAAATGCATCTGCTGACAATGCGTCTGAAATAATTGTTCCTAATATTCTGTTAATGTCTTTTGAATATAGGTCATTATTAAATCCAGTGTGAGCACTTAACCTAGCGTTGTTAGGCATCGCAGCTGCTGCTTCATGGAATTCTGCACTAAGCATAAATTCCGCTACAGCTTTGGTAGCATCTCTATCGTTAAATGCACCCCACATATCGCCACCACCTAATGCAGCCTTTGGAAGGCTTTCATCAATTACTGGGAATGGGAATACTGTTGTCTCAACACCAACTCCTGCCTGAGCTGCCTCTGGCCAGAATGATGGAATGAAAGATGCTTGTCTATGCATGAAACAACCTGGGTTGCCATTTGCATCTTTTGAGAACATTGGATCTTGTGCGTTACCGAAGTATGTTGATACGATAGCATCTGTACCACCAACAACATAATTTTCAGTATGCATAATTTGACTTAAAAGTGTTGCAGCATTTGTAACAGTTTCGCTACCGAACTTAAGTTCATTAGTAACCCACTTGTCATAAGATGTTACACCTTCACCGGTACGAAGCATGATGTCTTCCATCCAGTCAGTCGCTAACCAACCTGATGCACCGTTTGAGTACATACCGAAACAGAATGGGTTCATTCCGTCTGCAACAATTTGATCAGCAAGTGCAATCATAGCATCCCATGTTTCAGGAATTGCATAGCCTCTTGCTTCGAATTCTGCTGGTTGGTACCAAACAATACTCTTAAGGTTAGCTGCATTTGCACCACCGTATACAACACCATCAACTGTTCCTAGTCCTACGAGGTAGGATGAGAAGTTTGATTTATATGTATCTAGATCAATATCTAGATCACCCATTGGCGTTAACATGCCTCTAGATGCAGCATCGACAACTGCTCCAGGCTGTGGCCATAATGCGAAGTCTGGTGTATCACCAGATTCCATTTGAATTTGAATTTCTTGCTCAAAGTTGTCTGATCCTTGATAGGTGACAACAATCCCTGTTTCCTCTGTAAAGGATTCAAAGTTAGCTCTAAAACCGTCTTGATCTTCTCCGATGAGAGCACCAGTGATGGTTACTTCTTCACCTTCGAGGCTTGCGCCACCGCAAGCTCCAAGAATTAGAGTTAAAAGCAAAAAAGTCATTAATAATGATTTCCTCATTATCTATTTCTCCTTTGTTTACGTACGTAGCCAAAGACATAATCTTTAACTTTTATCATCATATAAAGTTTTGGCATATCTGCACAATGAAAGTGGTTTTTTTTATATTATATGTGCCCGGGGGGGGACTCGAACCCCCACATCCTTTCGAATAACGGATTTTAAGTCCGTCGCGTCTACCAATTCCGCCACCCGGGCTACCTATCTAAACTTAATAATTTTTTAAGATTAGCCCTTCTAAAATATCACTTTTTGAGACTTTTAGCTCCTGAAATTTAAATTTTTTCATAATATTACAAACTATTAATACTCCCGTTGATAATGTTTTTGCCCGTTTGGGATCTAAGGAGGGGTAGCTGCTAATTATTTGGGCCTCAGTCATTTGATTTAATTGTGATGATAAATCCTGTATCCATGAATTGTTTAAGGTGGTCAGGTGTATCTCCTCCTCATTATAAATTTTTTGTCCCAAGTAGATTGATGCAATTGACGTAAATGTTCCTGATACCCCAATCATAGAAATATTCTTGGTGTCAATTTCCAAGTCGAGACTTTGTTGAATTAAATTATCTCCTTCATTTCTATCAGCTTCACTCATGGGGTTAACGTTTGATATTCGTTCTGTTAAAGAAACGACCCCCAAATCAAGAGAGTGAACATTTGTTCTGTTTTCGGAGTCATAAATTAATTCTGTACTTCTACCTCCGATATCAACTATAAAAAAATCATTGTTGATAGTGTTGGATGACAATACTCCTAGTGAAGTTAAGTACCCTTCGTCTTGACCACTGATGACTTGAATTTCTAGATCAAGTTTTTTTCTTATTTCTTCAATAACTTCATCAGAGTTATTAGCATCTCGAAATACTGCTGTACCTGTTATAAAAATTTGATCAACATTTTCTGTATTAATTCTTTTTAAATATTCTCTTAGAATCTTGATAAGTCTATTTTTTGCATCTTGAGATATCTCATTTGATGATTCAAGCCCCTCTGAAGTTTTAGTGACCTTGTGTGTTTTAAATAGAGGAAATAACTCTCCCGCTCTAACTTCTGCAATTAAAAGACGGGTGGAGTTTGAACCACAATCAATTGCGGCAACTTTTACCATTCGACTTTCCAAGACTTATTTTTTTCAAGTTGTTGGTCGTCAATACATGGTTCTTGACAATTAAATCCACCAACTAACTCTTCCACAATCTGTCCGACAACATTCTTACCAGTAGCAAGCTGATCGGCTAAATGCGAGTGAAGACATTTTATACTTTCACGAGCACCTCCAACACCACCGTATGGATGAATCTTGGTATTCTCATTTATCTCTTGAGTACGCTCTGTCTCGTAAGAGTGCTGCCTGTTGGACCATTGTTCATATAAATTTTTGTCTTTTTGTATTTGATCATCTAGTTCTTTAATTAAGCCTGTTGATTCGAGAGATCCGACTTTTTTGGTATACATTGGGCATGAAAGCCAATAAGTAGTAGGGAAAGGTGTTCCGTCATCTAAATTAGGTGGTACTTTAATGACTACCGGAAGATTGAAGTGACATTTCGTAACAACATTTACAGAACTTCTTAATTTTCGACCAAGTTGGATTTCTACTATTTGCTTATTGTGATTCATCATTAGTACCAATGATGTATTCTACAAATAATTCAAAAGCACTTTTACTTCTTTCACGTCCAATTGTTTCTTCTAATGGTGTTACTGCCTCGGGTACATCAAACTTATGGAGGACTTCACCATCCTTACCGTATCCATGCTCTTGTAGAATTAAGTCCAATTTATCGGGATCGTTTAAATTATCAATTTTAACTTGATAATCATTAATCTCTTTTTTTAAGGTTTCTGCGTGTTCTATTCTATTTTCTAGTGTTGTTTGCATTGACCTGTAATTTTTATAACTTACTTCATAGGTATCAAATACAAAATATAACGCAGAAAAGGTAATCGTAAATATGATGAGTTTAGAAACTAGGTTTCTTCTGAAAGTGTTTACTTGTTCCATTTTTGATTATTAAAGTTGTCGAGTCCAATAACTTCACCAATGCGAAGTAGCTCATTGTATTTAGCTGTTCTTTCTGATCTAGCCGGAGCTCCTGTTTTAATTTGCCCACTAGAAGTTCCTGCTACTAAGTGACTGATAAATATATTTTCTGTTTCCCCAGACCTATGGGAGACCATGGAGGTGAAGTCACTTTCCTTTGCTAGTTGCATCGTCTCATAAGTCTCACTTATGCTTCCAACTTGATTGACTTTAATTAATATTGAATTTGCTGATTTTTCTGTAATCCCTTTTTCTAGCATTTGAGCCTGTGTCACAAATAAATCATCTCCAACGAGCTGTGTAGTCTCACCAATTTTTGACGTTAACTCATTCCATCCATCCCAATCGTCTTCAGCAAGTCCATCTTCTATTGAGACAATAGGAAATTTAGTACTTAGGTCGATCAAATAACTCACCATTTCGCTTGAGTTAAGCTCTTCCTCTTCTATAAGATACTTACCTTCGCTGTAGAATTCTGATGATGCAGCATCTAGAGCAATAGATACCTGCTCCTCCATTTTGTAATTTGCTTTTTCTACTGCTTCAATAATTATTTTTAATACTTCTTCTGAGGAGTTTAAATTGGGAGCAAATCCACCTTCATCACCTACATTTGTTGCCAATCCTCTATCTTTGAGTAATTTTTTAAGTGTATGGTAAATTTCCACTCCTGCTCGTAAAGCTGAATCGAATCGATCAAAACCATGAGGTACAATCATAAACTCTTGTATATCAACTTTATTATCCGCATGAGCACCACCATTTAATATGTTCATAAAAGGTACTGGTAAAGAAGGTGCACCATAAATAGTTGGTACAAGCTCATACATGTTCTTTCCAGTTGCATTTGAGTAGGCATTTAGAGTTGCCATTGAAACTGCAAGGATTGAGTTTGCTCCAAGGTTACTTTTATTTGGAGTCCCATCATGTTCGATCATCAATTTATCTATATTGTTCTGATCTCCAGCATCATGACCTTTAAGCAGTTCAAAAATCTCGGTATTTACTTTATCAATAGCTTTAGTAACACCCTTGCCAAGAAAATCTGTATCTCCATCTCGAAGTTCATGGGCTTCTAGTTTTCCTGTTGAGGCACCTGATGGAACCGAAGCTCTGCCCCAAGAACCATCATCTAAAGTAACTTCAGCTTCCACTGTTGGATTAGCTCGTGAATCTAGGACATACCTAGCGTGAATTTTATTAATATTTGTATTCATAACCCTGTTAATTAAAATTTAACAGAATTTTTCAAGTTTACGACTCTATTTGCTTATTCTTTGCTTCCTGCCAAAGCTCATTAATATCTGCATCTTCTTGATAATTTTGCTCTACATACCTTGCTCTGTTTATGAACCTGTCGATTGAGCGTTTTAGTTGCACTTCTGGATCAGCTTCTAGATATCTTGAAACATTGAGTAGTGAAAAATATACATCCCCCAACTCACTCTTTCTATCTTCTGAATTAGTAGCTTCTTTTAATTCCTCTACTTCGGAAATTAAGTCTTCTAAGGCATCTTCATAGGTTGGATAGGTTAGTTTTAGACTTTTTGCTTTTCTTTGAGCCTTAAAAGCAATACTTACAGGAGGCAGACTATGATTAAGGTCATCAAAAATAGAGTTATTATCTTGTTGTTTGATTTTCTCCCATTGTTTCTCTACATCTTCAGCGGACTCAAGATTTTCATTTTCAAAAATATGTGGATGTCTTTTAATGAGCTTTAAACGTAAACTCGTCATCACATCATCTATATTAAAAAACTCTTTCTCCTCGGCTATCTTCGAATGAAGGAAGACTTGCAATAAAACATCTCCTAATTCACTTTTAAGCTCCTCGAAGCTTTCTGGTGATGAGTCCAACTTGGATATGGCATCTAATAGTTCATAAGATTCTTCAATGAGGTGTTTTGCTAATGACTCATGTGTTTGTTCTTTGTCCCACGGACACTCAATTCTTAATTTTGCAACTATTTGTACTAGTTCCTCAAACTCAGACATGATTTAGTTGTCGCTTCTTATCTCGAGTTCTAATAGGTTTTGATCTATCAGCCAGCTGATAATTTTATGGATAAAACTATCTACGTCTATGTACTCTAATTTAAGTTCTTTTTCAGCTTTTGCGCCATCATATACATGTCCATGAGTAAGAACTCTCACTGATTCTTTACAAATGATTGAGTCTCCAGAGGATAGTAATGAAACGAGATCAAAAATAGGTCCTGCTGTCTTCAATAAGCTTTTTGGAATATAAATTGGTGAACCATCCCAGTTAGTAATTTTTTTCACCTTACTAATTAGTTCTTCTGAAGTGACATGAAAACTATTAAGAACATATCTCTCATCATCTACCCCATACAAGAGTGCGTTGTAATGACCATCAGTACAGTTATCAATATCTATTATCGAGATATTATTTTTTAGTAATGGAGGATATTTTTTATTCAAAGATGAGATTAATAATTTTGCGGTTCCTGAAACACGTCCTGGACCCTGAACTGAAGAAGGGTTAACTGAGACAAATTCAAATTCTTTATCAAATTTAAATGCCTCTACTTCTGCTTCATATTTAGATTGTTCATAGTTACTCAAAAAACTTCCTCTGTGAGTAGCCTCTTCATTACCAGGAAGTCCCTTTTCTTCACCTAGGGTGACCGCTGATGATGTATAAATAAACTTTTTGATTCCAAGCTTATTCCCAAGTGCAAGCATGTTTTTTGTACCTTCAATATTGATATTGAACATAGCTTCTGGATTTTTTGCACACATTTTATTCATACCAGCTACATGAAAGATTGCATCAATATCATGTTCCGCCAACTGTTCATGAAGAGTGGTCTCAAATACATCCCCCCTGATTGGAGTGACGTTTAAGTCTTGTAAACTTTTTTCTGTTTCTGCACTTCTTGTTAAAGCATAAATATTGTGATTATGGTCTTTTAGTTTCTGTAGTAATGGTTTACCTACAACTCCCGTTGCACCGGTAATAAATATATTTTTATAATCCATTATTCAGCTGAATTATATGCAGCGAAATATTGATAGCCTGAAACTATTGAGAACAGTAATGCTAAATAGACAATGATGGTATCCAAGCTCACTCCGCTATATCTACTGGGAAGTCCATTAATACAAATCCAATAGCCCAAAACTGTAAACTTGCTTTTATCTTACCTAACGGGCTTGGAGGTATGAGCTTGCCTTCATTTCCAGCCAGTCCTCGTAACCCAGTTACAATAAATTCTCTTGAGATCAATAAAACCGTAATCCATATATTTACTCTATCTATATATGTAAACCCTATAAATATGCACGTTACGAAAAGTTTATCGGCAATAGTGTCTAAAAAAGCACCTGTTTTAGTTGAGACATCCCACTTTCTAGCTAATTTTCCATCAAAAAAATCAGTCCAAGCAGCTATAAATGCAAGAATGGCTGGGGTGAGCATTAGCCCATTTTCAGAACCATCTTGAAGAATCAAAAATAAGATTACAGGTGAAGAAAGTATCCTAAACCAAGCTAGTAAGTCTGGAATTCGCTTTTTCATTAAATCACATCAATTATTCTTCTCTCGGAAGCTTTCTTAACAGCATCCTGTCGGTTTTTAGAAAATAACTCTATCACGTCTATTGCATCTTCTATAATAAACTCTACTTCTTCTCTTTCTTCATTGTTGAATTTTGAAAGAACAAAATGAGCAGGATCAACCCCATTTGGCGGTCTTCCTACACCAACTTTTAATTTCCAGTACTGGTCTTTATTGATACTCCTATCAATTGACTTAATGCCATTGTGACCACCATCTGAACTTCCTTGTTTTAGTCTTAGGCGTCCAAATGCTAAATCGATATCGTCATAAATTATCAAAATATTTTCAGGATCTATATTTTCATTTTTTAGATACGCACCTAGTGAATCACCTGAATTATTCATTGATGTCATAGGAGTTAATATTGTTACATTTGTTTCGTCAATTGACGTCTCAACTGATTGATACCTTCCCGATTTGTGAACTTTAAAAGTATCTCCTTTTTTCTCGAGATATCTTAGAAGGGTGTCCGCACCAATATTGTGTCGTGTTTTTTTATATTTTTCGTCAGGATTCCAAAGACCAACAAATAGGAGTGTGTTGTTATTCAGCACTTTCTTCTGAGGAGTCGTCCCCAGCAGTTTCCTCAGTAGATTCGCCATCTGCAGATGCTTCTCCTTCTTCACCCTCTAAGCCCTCGCCGAGAAGATCTTCCTCTTCCTCAACGGCAGCTCTTGGTAGAGTAACGATGACCATAACAGAATCATCTTCTTCATTAGCTAAAGTAACTCCCTCTGGAAGTTCAATATCAGATGCAATAACATTCTCACCAACATTTAAGTGGGTAATATCGATATCTAGTGATGTTGGAATGTTTGTAGGTAGGGCACTAATTCTAAGTGTGTTATTAATTGTTTGTACCAAACCACCCTCTTCTTTCACACCAATTGGAATTCCTAGATAATTGATTTGAACCTCAGCTTCAACAGTTTGTGTAAGATCTACTTTTATTAAGTCAACATGTACAAATTCATCTTTATAAGGATGACGTTGTATTTGTCTTGCTAAAGCAGTAACTTTATCTTTTTCTCCAAGCTCAATGTTTAATATGATGTTTGAGCCTGCTTCAGTTTTAAGTGCATTTCTAAATTCCCTAGCATCAATATATACCGAGGTTGATTCCATGCCTTGTCCATAAACAACAGCTGGTAAAAGTCCTTCTGAACGTAGTCTTCTTGACTCCGGTGAGCCTTTATCGTCTCTAAGTGTTGCTTTTAATGTTGCTTCCATAATTTCCTTAAGAAGTATATAGAGTAATTAAATTTAATTACTAACTAAAGCAGTATTTTATGCTTTTTCTGTAGCTTTTCCAACTGATATGACGGCAAAACTAAGTGTTATAAAGGCAAATGCTCCTGCCGCAATATAGCCTTTAGCTATAACATCAATTACCCATCCTTCAACCATGACGGCTCTCATAGATTCAATAACATATGTAGTTGGATTGTACGCTGAAGCTGTTGCTAGCCATCCTCTTAAAGCTTCTCTTGGTACAAAAGTAGGTGCTAAAAATAA
>JGI26114J46594_1000518_pt1 | contig 9326 bp, 7 predicted proteins | sample AOAMet1_18_M0_10_2_FD_46594 | JGI IMG/M metagenome (IMG submission 46594) | reverse complement strand
ATACATCCTCTAGCAATAAGTCACCATAGATATGGTAAAAAAAACCTTTTCGAGAGCTTGATGCGGATGTTGGCTCTAGCTTAAGAGTTTTTTCTACTTTATTGTGGTTTATTTTAAGAAGCATTACTTGTTCTGAACTTCTAAAATACATCGAAAGTGTTGCACCTAATTGTCTTGATGTAGAAAGATGAATAAAGCCATCCTCTTGATCTATATCAGTAACAATTTTTCCTAATTCTTTGGCTAACTGCCACTCATCTAAAGTTAGTACTTTATAAATCATTCATTTGAAGCAAGTTCTTGGTTTCTTTTTTCAGCAAGTTTCCAATCACGAGGAAGAATCCTAGATACAATAAGAAAACTTATCAAGGCAGGTATAAATACAAGATGGGTAACAGTCATAGCCATTCTCATAGCATCAAGATCTGAATAGGTTTCTTTATAAACATCTATGAGCCATCCCGCAAAAGTTGGTCCCCCACCTAGCGCAACCATATTTAAAATAAAAAAGAATAAAGCTGTGGACATGGCTCTCATATTTATAGGGGCAAGAGTTTGGGCAATAGCAAAACTTGGACCTAAATAAATACCAATAAATAACAAGTAAATGGTCGAAAGTATTAGATTTGCTTCAACTGATTGAACCCAGTAACTCCAGATACCAAGAGGGAGAGTCACGGACATTGCAATTGCAGGGAGCCAGCCATAGGCTCTTAAATTTTTTGCACCCCATTTATCAGCCAGTCTTGCACCAAAGAAAGCTCCACCTGCATAGGTGGTTCCATTCATAATACCTAAAAGGATAACCATTGTTTTAAAATCAAAGGAAGGGTCTAAGGCAATTAAAAATTTTGTTTGAAATGCAGATGATGCATAAGACACAAAAGATCCAAATGCAATACCAAAGCACATGGCCCACCATGCTGGTATTTTTAGTAAAGACCTAAGAGACTCCATAAAAGGAAGTTTGGCAATTTGCACATCATCATCTAGTTCCATTGCACCCCTTGAAGGTTCTCTTAAAGTGAGTCGAACAATTCCTGCTAAAGCTATTCCAGTTAAACCTAAAAAGATAAAAATTCTTCTCCAATCTACATCGCCACCAGAACCCATAAGAGATGCTGTTGCAAAATATGCAGCCATTATGCCAAAAGGAATACCCATAGCATAAACACCAAGAGCACCTGCCCTTTCCTCCTTAGGATACATATCAGAAATTATTGAATGAGATGGAGGACTACCACCAGCCTCACCTATACCTACCCCCATTCTTGCCAAGCCAATTTGCCAAAAATTTGAAGCCATTCCAGTTAGTGCAGTAAAACCACTCCAGGTTGCTAAAGCTATAGATAATATATTTACTCTATTATATCTATCAGCAAGCCACGCAATTGGTATAGCAATTACTGTATAAAATAGAGCAAAAGCAAAACCAATTAATAAGCCTAATTGAGTATTGGAAAGCCCAAGATCTTCTTGAATGAAAGGTGCTAGAATTCCAACAATCTGGCGATCAATAAAATTGAATCCATAAACAACAGTTAATAGAACTAAAGCAAAAGCTCTGTAGTTTTTACTTGTTACTTTTTTGTTATTCATACAATCCTTTAAGACTATTAATTATCAAAAAATTGTAACACCTTTAAGTTTTATATCATTCCTTAATTATTAAGCAGCTTTGCGCTAGATTTCTTACTTGTGAGGATTTACTAAATATTTTTCACCAGTTGCTTGCTTAGCATAAAGTTTAACAATTTCTGGTTGTAGCATTTCTTCAAAAGAAATTTCTTGGACATATTTACTGGCAAATGTAGTCTTAATTTCTGAGGCTACTCTTTGTCTCATTTGTTGGAATTTTTCCATACCAATTTTTCCAATCATTGGAGTTAACAACCAGCCACCAAGACCCCATGACATTCCAAATGCTCTCTTGAGAAGAGTTGGCTGTCTATCTAATCCGCCGTAAATATATACTTGTTTGTATGTGTCTGATCCATATCTGCTGTACTCTTTAGCAGTTTTGTTAGCCGCTATCTCCATAGCAGATAGAATTTGACCCGGAAGCTCGCCATTGTTTCCACCACCTGTTGCATCAAACCCCAATGTTGCACCGGTTGCTATTAATGCTTTAACCAAGTCTTCCATAAAATCTGGATCACTTGTATTGCATACATGCTCTGCACCCAAGCTTTTTAATAGCTCAACCTGCTCTGGTTTTCTAACGATATTTACCAAAGGTACTGAATCATCCTTACATATTTTTACTAACATTTGACCTAGATTTGAAGCGGCTGCTGTATGAACAAGAGCTGTATGGTTTTCCATCTTCATAGTTTCAACAAATGCCAATGCAGTTAAAGGATTAACAAATGAAGATGCAGCCTCTGAAGATGAGGTGCCATCCTCCATTACCATGCAACTCATAGCTGGAACACATCTATATTGAGAATACATTGCTCCTCCAGCAAGCCCAACCGTTTTACCAATAAGATCCTTTGCATTAGCTCCTGCATCAACAACAACACCACTTCCCTCGTTGCCAACTTGCATTGATTCATCTAGTCTTGGTTTCATAGCGCCCATGAATGCTGGATGTATTTTTATTGACGTAACCGTGTCATCACCTGATCCTGTTGTACTTATTGTATCCATATCTGCAGCAAAGCTTAATAGAAGTGCTAAGTCTGATGGGTTGATTGGAGCGGCTCCAACTTTGATTAAAACCTCATCATCTGAAGGTACGGGTATTTCTGATGTAGCTATAGAAAGTTCTACATTACCCTCACTTGTTACTATTGATCTTATTTCTTTTGAATGCTGTTCTGACATGTTTTCCCCTTATTTTAAAAATTTTATTATATACGTGTTGAGATAATATAAAACATGGAATGATAATGACAAGTAGACAATTTAATCATACTAGTATATAAAATCATACTATGAATAACACCGACTGCCCCATCACCAACTCACTAAAGCTTATCGGAGGCAAGTGGAAGATTGCAATAATTTATAATTTAAGAAAAGGTCCTACAAGATTTGGTGAACTTAAAAAATTGCTTTCACCAATTACACAGCAAATGCTCACTAAGCAATTACGCGAAATGGAAAGAGATCAGTTGATTGATAGAAGGGTCTATGAAATTGTTCCGCCTAAAGTAGAATATTCTTTAACTAAAGTTGGTTTGTCTTTGAATCCTATTTTAGATTCATGGTGTAAGTGGGGCAATGAAAATCAAGATTTTATAAAAAAAATAATTAAAAGTTAGGTTACATACAAATGAAAATTACAGTTGTGGGAATGGGTTATGTCGGGCTATCGAATGCAATAGCTCTAGCCCAAAAAAATACTGTTTCTGTATTAGAGATATCTTCAGAAAAAGTTAATCTTCTCAATAGAAAAAAATCGCCAATAGTTGATAGTTTGGTTAGTAAATATTTAAAGAAAAAATCTATAGATATTTCAGCTACAACTAATTCTGAAGAGGCCTATAAAGGTGCTAAATATATATTGGTATGCACTCCTACAAATTATAATGAGAAAAATAATTCCTTTGATACTTCGTCAATAAAATCTGTAATACGTGATATTAGTAAGACAAAATTTAAAGGTACTATTATTATCAGATCGACTATACCGATAGGTTTTACAAAAGAAATTCAGAAAAAATATAAGAATCTAAATATAGCTTTTTTTCCAGAATTTTTAAGGGAAGGATCTGCACTGGAGGACAGCTTAAATCCATCTCGAATAGTTTGCGGATCTAAGCATAACCATGCCAAGAAATTCTTAAATTTACTAATAGATTGTTGTACAAATAAAAATATTCCTACTTTAATTACTGACTCTGATGAAGCAGAGGCAATAAAATTATTTGCAAATACATATCTAGCAATGCGAGTAGCATTCTTTAACGAATTAGATAGTTTTGCTCTTTCTAAATCTTTGAATACAAAGGATATTATTGATGGTATTTCTATGGACTCCAGAATTGGAAATCACTACAACAATCCATCTTTTGGCTATGGGGGTTACTGCTTACCCAAAGATACAAAGCAACTCGTTTCAAGTTATGACTCTATACCGCAGGAATTAATAAAAGCTACTGTTATTTCTAACAAAAAAAGGAAAAATTTTTTAATAACTCATTTAAAGAAGCATTCAGCAAAAAGAATAGGTGTTTATAAGCTAGCAATGAAACAAGGCTCAGATAATTGGCGCGAGTCTGCTGTCCTTGAGATAATTAAGAAGTTAAAAATAGCTAAAAAAGAAATTCTAATTTACGAACCTCAATTTGATAAAAAAACTTTTATGGGAATTAAAGTAATTAGTGATTTAAAAGAATTCAAAAAAAATTGTGACTTAATTATTGCAAATAGAGTAGAGGATGATTTGAAGGATATTACTAATAAAATATTTACTAGAGATGTGTTTGGAAATAACTAGGTAGAGTTTTTTTCTTCAATTATATGAGATATCTTCGATACTAAATCGCCTAACTCTGGTTTATTAGCTTTTAATTCTTCAACAGTAAGCCCATCTAACTCATGAGGGAATACTAACCATTTGTCAGTCTCATGAATATAGTAATTAGGCTTACGGTCTGTTTTATTTTTACTAGGCTTAAAGTATGGGGTTGCGATTCTTATCTCCGGAGTATTTTTTTTACATGCTTTTTTGAGATCATTAACAACTTGATTAATAGAAAGACCGGTGTCATAAACATCATCTACTATTAAAAGAGAATCTTCAGACTCCAACTTCTTGATAACATAATTGAGTCCATAAACTTGCACTGTTTTGCTTCGCTCATCCATGCCAGCGTAAGATGAGGTTCTAATTGCAATATGGTCAGACTTTACACCCAAAACATCTAAAAATTCTTGAACAGCAATCCCTATAGGCGCTCCTCCTCTCCATACTCCAACTATATAATCGGGGCGAAATCCACTTTCATAGACTTGCCAAGCAAGCTTAAAAGAATCTTCAAGTAATTCTTGAGCTTGTATAAAATTTTTATCCATGTATTTATTTTATGAAAGAGACTATGCCATGACAATAGCATAGTCTCATTTGAATTTATGTTAGGAATTAAAACTCTTTACTTAAGCGAACCATAAATTGACGAGGAGCAATATACTCTAAACCAGTTGCAGCAACACCAAATACGTCTGTCATGCTTGAATTTACGCCCTCAACTCCAGTTGCATTTAATAACATTAGGTCTAATCCCCATGTATCTCCAACAAAGTTATAACTAGCTGTTAAATTTAATATGTTGTAAGCCTTAATATTGTCTACTAAAAGATTATTAGATACTCTTTGTTGAAACTCACCTCTTCTTACATACTGAACAATTCCTGTAAATTCAGTGCCTGAAGATAAAACAGATTCATATGTCATGCTTATATCAGCTGTGAATTCTGGGCTTTTAGCTAATGCATTACCTTTTACATTTTCTCTTAAACCGTAACGAAGATCCTCTTGTCCAAAAAAGTATTGATAGGCGTCCACATTGTCTAGGACTTCATAATCAGACGATACTTCTGAGTCAAGAAAAGCTAAATTCATATCAAGACTTAGTGAATCTGTTAATAATGCTGTTAATTCAACCTCAAGACCTGTCATTGCAGATTCAGGTATATTTGCTACACCACCTCTATATGGATCTGGATCTGTTGCTTGGAATTGAAGATTCTCATAGTCATAAGAAAATAAAGCTATATTTGCTCTAGCTCTTCCATCTGCAAGATCAGTTTTTAAGCCAACTTCAATCGCTTCAATATTTTCACTTTCATAGGTTTGAAAAACCATAGCTGGTGCGACAGGCCTTCCTGCAGCGATATCTTCTGCCTCAGTGTAGCCGTATGTTAGATTGCTTCCACCAGGCTTGAAGCCTTGAGAAAATGAAACATAAGCCATGGTTCCATCAGAGATATCAAATTCACCAACAACCTTACCAGTGACTTTATCTACATCTCCATCTGCCTCAAACACATCTACATTGTAAAAGTTAGCTACGTTTGTACTAAAAGTGTCTTCAGAGTAGCGAAGACCTGAAACTAATCTAAAATCTTCTGTAAAGCTATAAGTTGTTTGTGCATATAAAGAATAAGATTCTCTACTTGGAAACGCATCAGTTACAAAATCCCACTCAGCATCAAATACAGCAAATCTTCCTGGTATGCCATAATCATGGTCATAACATGATCCTGATATTGCATTAGGGTTTGAACACTCATAAAGAATATTTCCATCATTATTATTATCTCTATAGCCTCTAATATGATTTTCTATATCATGCTCCATATAAAAAGCACCAACAGTCCAATCAAGTCCACCAAATAAAGGTTCGTTAGAAACTAAGTTAATCTCAAAGGTTTTAGTCTCAACTATAGAAGATTCTGAATTATATTCAGCCCTTTGATAAGTAGCATTAGATCCTAAGCCAGGTATTACTTTGACCGCATCACCAAAGTTATGTCTGTCATTGTCTCTATCTACAGAAATGTCATCCTCCTGTGAACTTGCCATTGCTTTTAAATTTGCAAACCCAAGATCTCTTTCATAGATAGCTCCAACTACTAAAGATGTTAAATCATGCTTTGATAATGAATCTTGATATAGCTCTCTTGGATCAGAAGAAACATCATCGACACCTTTCATTGCAGAACCATTTCTATCAACTTTAAAATATTGACCAAAAACTCTTAAAGATGAAAGGTCATCAATTTCTAGCAACCAGTCACTTCTTAAACTTAGATTGCTAGCATCATCCAGATCCTGTCCTGTAACTAAATTTTTAGTAAACCCATCTCTTTCTGTAATTGTTGCTGAAAATCTTGTAGCAAGCTTTTCGTTTATTGGAATATTATTTGATGTTCTAAATTTAGTTAGGCCATATGTCCCAAGAGTAAAGTCAGCTTTTCCACCATACTCATCAGTCGTAGGTTTCTTACTAATTACGTTTATAGCTCCACCAGTTGAATTTTGTCCAAATAGTGTTCCTTGTGGGCCTCTTAAAACTTCAATACGATCAATATCAACAAAATCAGTCTGCAAAGAAAACGGAGATGCTATAAAAATTCCATCCATATGAAATGCTACAGAAGGCGCTGCTATTGCATTCTGATTGGTTTCGTTACCAACACCTCTAATGGAGATAACAGTTTTATATCCCTCATTTTTAGCAACCGTAACACCAGGAACGATGCCACTTAAATCAACAAATGAAGTAATATTTTTTGAATCTAGATCAGAATCTGTTAGTGCCGAAACAGATTGTGATATATCTTGAATGCTTTCACTTCTCTTTTCAGCAGTGACAATAACATCTTCGATATAATTCTGTTGAGCAAAAGCTTGCTGGCCTGAAAAAATAGCAAATGTAATTAAAAAATACTTGTTTATAAAACGAGACAGTTTCATTATGTTTCCCCTGCATAATAGCTAATATGCAAATGTAAGTTAATATTATTTATTGACATGCAATCGCTATGCCAAATAAAAAATTAAATTGTTTTTTTATTGTTAATAAGTTTATAGTTTGTGTGCTAAATCAATACTTAATATATCTATGAATTCTATATTAGAAAAAACATTCAAACTAAAATCTAATAATACTACTTTTCAAAGAGAATTGCTGGCAGGTTTTACGACTTTTATTACAATGGCATACATTATTTTTGTTAATCCTCAAATGATGGCTTCGAGTGGCATGGATTATGGAGCTAGCTTTGTTGGAACCTGTCTTGCGGCAGCTTTGGCATGTTTTGCAATGGGAATTTACTCTAACTGGCCGGTTGGTCTTGCTCCAGGAATGGGCCTTAATGCCTTCTTTACTTACACAGTTGTTGGTGAGATGGGATATACGTGGGAAGTTGCATTAGGTGCAGTATTTTTGGCGGGAATATTGTTTGTGATAATGAGTGTTACTCCGCTAAGGAGATGGATGTTAGATAGCATTCCAATGAACTTAAGAATAGCTATGGGTTCTGGTGTTGGTCTTTTTATCGGCTTTATTGGCTTAAAAAGCGGCGGAATAATAGTTGCCAATGATGCCACCTTTGTAAGCTTAGGTAATTTTATGAATATAGAAACTTTACTATCGGCGGTAGGTTTTTTACTTATTTCAGTTTTAGCAAATAGACAGGTTTCCGGGGCTATTATAATTGGCGTCCTCAGTGTCACATTATTGGGCGTTTTTTTTAATTTAGTTCAATTTCAGGGCGTTATTGCCTATCCGCCAAGCATTGCACCAATTTTTATCAAGTTAGATATTTTAGGAGCTTTAGACCTAGCAATGATCAGCGTCATAATCTCTTTTCTTTTTGTTAACTTATTTGATACTGCGGGGACTCTTCTGGGAGTCGCCTCAAGAGCTAAATTAATAGATGAGTCTGGAGAGATATTAAATTTAGATAAAGCCCTGAAGGCTGATAGTAGTTCGAGTGTTTTTGGTTCATTTTTTGGCTGCGCACCAGTTACAAGTTATGTTGAAAGCTCGGCGGGAGTTGAGGCTGGTGGAAGAACTGGTTTAACTGCTGTTGTAGTTGGTTTTCTATTTTTAATAGCAATTTTCTTTTCACCTCTTGCGGCAATTGTTCCTGCTTATGCGACTTCTGGAGCTTTAATTTATGTTGCTATATTAATGCTGAGCGGCATGGAAAACTAGATTGGTCCGATTTAAGCGAACTTCTACCTGCTCTCATTATGATAATAATGATCCCTCTAACTTTCTCGATTGCCAATGGTATAGCTCTTGGTTTTATTGCTTATGTTGTAATGAAGATATCTTCGGGTGAGATTAAGAATATTTCTTCAGGAGCTTGGTTTTTAGCTGTCATTTTTTTAGCTAAATTTATATTTTTGCCATAAAAAATAAGAAAGTAATAGGCTTAATTTAACTTTCTTGGCCCAGGAAAAAATCTATTTGTTTGTTGTTGGTATTCTTTATAGCCTGGTCTTTTTTGGACTGAATAGTACTCAGATGGAACTGCGCCAGTGGTATAAACCAAAGTTTTATACATGGCCCATGATGCATAAACTAAGCATGCAAGTGTAAGCCAAAGGCCGTCGTTAAAATTATTGCCCAATATTTATACTTAAAGGATCAATAGCAAGCAATGAAGGAATTGCTGCAATTAAGACACCGTTCCATACCATCCACTCTGCAAAATAATTAGGATGCCTGCAAAACTTCCACAACCCAACATTGCAAACTTGTTTTTGTTTACCTTCTTTTTTCATCTTTGTTAAAAAAGCTAGTTTTTGATAATCAGCAACAGACTCCATAGTGAAGGCTACAATAAAAATTACTAAGCCA
>JGI26114J46594_1000509_pt1 | contig 9409 bp, 6 predicted proteins | sample AOAMet1_18_M0_10_2_FD_46594 | JGI IMG/M metagenome (IMG submission 46594) | reverse complement strand
TTTTTGGAGGCTAACTTGGTGTCTCCATCAAAAAAATCTTTCCCATTAACCATTAATTTATTGACAACTTTTCCTTCTACTTCTATCTGGCCGTCATCGTTTATTTCTACCCCAGGCAAGTTTTTTAGAACATCTTCTAGTTTTCTTTCAGATCCATTTGTGAAGGAATCTGCATTGTATATTAGCGTATCTCCTCTTACTGTAACAGGCATTTCATAGCTAAGCTCAATGGCGTCTAGGTTGTTATCTAGACTCAGGTTAAAATCTTTTATGATGTCTTGTTCTTTGGTAGAAACTTCCTGCTCAAAAGTTTTCATCCCTATGTAACTCACCTGCATGTTATAGGTTTGGTTTTTAGACAATGAAAGCATGAATTTTCCATCTTCAGTAGTGACAGAAAAAGACTCAAGAGCGCTACTTTGTTTGTTAATGGCAATAACATTTGCAAGCTCTAGTGGGCTTCCTAAACTATCACGAACCACGCCTTGAAGTTTTACTTGTGAAAGGCAAATACTTGATGCCAATAATAGCGCTAGGGTGAAATATATTCTCATACGTTGTTACAAAAAAGGTTAGTGTGTAGTTTTATGATTCTTAGAGTCCTCTAGATCTTCCTCCGCTTCCACGACCTCTATTGTCTCTCATTTCCTGCATTTTGCCGGTAATGATTTCATTGTACTCTTTTTTAGTAACCACCTCTCCTTTGGTAGGACGTTTGATTTCAATTTTTTCTTCAGGATTCATAACAATTTTACTGCAAAGCATGGTTGTGTTTCCGGCGCTAAGTTCTAAGATTAATCCAGGTAAGCCCCAGTATTCAGTTGGGCCTTGACTTACAGGTATCATTGGAGAGTACCATGCAACAACTTCAACCATCTCCTCTTTTTCCTCTATTTTTTCTTTTTCTACCGCTACAGCAACATTTGCATCGCTAACTACACTAGTTGAGTCTTTTTTCTTTTCCTCTTTTTTCTTTTCTCTATCACGTCTATTTGTGGAGGTGAAATTTAATTCAGATGAGGGTCTTGTTGTTGTGGCTTTGTAACAAGTGTATTGCCCAATTTTTTTGGTTTCTGAGCCCATTTTCCAGGCATATGGAGTCATCTGTTCTGTGATTAAAAACTGTTTTCCGAAAAACTCCTGATCTTGAAGAAATATTTTTTCTTTTATGTTTTTGTATTGTAGTCCTGCAGAGAAGCTGCTTCCCCACATACTTGGTGCTCTTCCTCCGGGGCCTCCTTCTAGTTTTTCATCTTCTTTAAAGATAGACTCTTCTTTATTAAAGGTAAGGATATATGTTTTTTCGAGCCATGGTTTCATTCTGGCCTCCATTTGTTTTTTTTGTGCTTCACTCATTTTTCCGCCTCTATCCCAACGGCTCATGTCCATGGTGGTTTTAGAAAAATAATAGGCTTGGCCTTGGAAGTCTTGCGCCTTGATATTGGTGGCAAATAAAAGTGTAAAAAGTAATAGAATAACTTTATTAGAAAATGAAAACATAATTATAATTGATTGGTTATAGACAAACTTAACAATAGAGAGCTTACTACCTCCTTGTTTTGCATAAGATTAACATTACAGATCAAAAAACATTTAGTGAATTTTTATAAGTTTTTTTTTAGGTAGTACATTATTCAAAAAGGCTCTTTGACTTTTAATGCTCAATGTAATAACGAACCACATTAAATTTTGTAACAGCAATACCTATGTTATTTTCATCTAATGAAAAAAAACTAAGAGAATAAAATGTTTCTCGACTTTGACTTCGTTGACTAGCAATAGCTTAACCAGGCATTGATTTTTTTGGCATCATTCTAGACAACAAACAAGCCAAAAAGACCTGGTTTTTAAAAAACAAAAAAGCCTCTAGATTTAACTAGAAGCTTTTTATTGTGTTGTCCCACTAGGACTCGAACCTAGAATGACGATACCAAAAACCGGAGTGTTACCATTACACCATGGGACATTACCAAGAGTATAGACCTTCGTCTTATAAAGCATTAAAATTCATTGATGCTTTAGAGGATGCAAATTTAAAACAAATTGTATACCCTACAAGCAATTTTTGTAAAAAAATATTCTTGTATTATTTTAGCCATAAAATAAGTCTTCTAGGTGTTACGTTAACTATGATAATGTACCATCAGTGTTNAAAAAAAACGAGAAATAGTAGTACATTCGCTACAACCAAAAAAGTATAATTGTATGGGGTCTTTTACATTCAAAAAATGGAATACAATCTTAGGCTGGTTTGTCTTTTCAATAGCCCTAGTGACCTACTGGAGCACAGTAGAACCTACTGCTAGTTTCTGGGATGCCGGAGAGTATATTACCACTGCAAGTAACCTTGAAGTAGGACATCCTCCAGGAGCTCCATTATATCAATTAATGGGAGCTTTCTTCTCAATTTTTGCGATGGAGGCAACAAATATTGCCTTGACTATTAATTTAATGTCGGTCTTTGCCAGTGCTTTTACCATTTTATTTATGTTTTGGTCTGTAACTATTTTGCTGTCCAATTTGGTGAAAAAAAATGACACNTTNACTAAAAACAATCAAATAGCCATTTTAGGTAGCGCTGTAGTTGCCTCATTAACTTTTGCATTTACTGACAGTTTTTGGTACAGTGCTGTAGAGGCAGAGGTGTATGCAATGGCGGCTTTTATAATGTCTGTGCTATTTTATGCTGGTCTTCGCTGGGAGGGAGAAATGTTTACCCCCAGAGGTGATAAATGGGTGGTGTTAATTGCCTTTGTTATTGGACTTTCTTTTGGGGTTCACTTTATGGGATTACTAACTATTCCTGCCATTGGATTTTTATATTTCTTTAAAAACTATAACAAAGTAACAGTAAAAAATTTCTTGATTGCCAATGTGGTCACCGTTGCCATATTGTTATTTATTTTCAAACTATTACTACCCATGACCTTGCGCTTTTTTAGTGCTGCCGAAATTTTCTTTGTCAATCAAATAAACATGCCATTTAATTCTGGAACCATCATAGCTGGGCTTTTGTTTTTGGCAGTATTTTATTTTGGTTTGCGCTACACAAGAAGCAAAAGTTTTGTAAAACTCAACACACTTCTACTTTGTGTGCTGTTTATCTTTATTGGTTTTTCTAGTTGGCTTATGTTGCCAATAAGGGCCAATGCAGGTACTGTTATCAATGAAAACAACCCAAACAACGCCCGAGAGTTGTTAGCCTATTACAACCGTGAACAATATCCAGAAACACACTTGTTTTATGGACCACTTTTTACAGAGGCTTATGTAGGGCTAGATAAAGACAATCCATTTTTGGATGATAAGCCTAAATATGAAAAAGATCTTAATGCAAAAAAATATGTTATTGTAAATGACATTCAAAATGCAAAACAAAACTTTGAAGATAATCAAAAGGCATTCTTGCCAAGAATGTGGAGTTTGGAGCACAACGCCAATTACATGGAGATTACGGGCGCTGTAGATTTTGAAATTAAAAATGAATACCGCTCAGAGCAGTTGCTTGTAGATGAGGTAGCAAAGTTTAGGCAGGCCTATGATAAAGGCCTTGTAGATAGTGAAGATTATGACAAATTCTTAAAGAATTTTGGAGATTATCTAGACATAGAAAAACCTGGGTTTATAACCAACATGCGCTTTATGTTTGAGTATCAGTTTGGATATATGTACTGGCGTTATTTTATGTGGAATTTTGCTGGCAGACAAGATGATATTCAAGGAAGGTATGATAAGTTGCACGGAAACTGGATTAGTGGTATTCCATTTGTGGATCAAATGCTAATAGGACCTCAAAATAATATCCCTACAGACGCACTAGAAAATAAAGCTAGAAACACCTATTATTTCATACCGCTGCTCATAGGGCTTTTAGGAATCTTATTTTTGGCCAAGTATGACAAGAAAACCTTTTGGGTGCTGTTGGTGTTTTTCCTCTTTACAGGTCTGGCTTTAAAAGTATATTTAAATGAGAGACCCTTCGAGCCTAGAGAGCGAGATTATGCCCTTGTTGGTAGTTTTTATGTCTTTGCCATATGGATTGGATATGGAGTGTATGCGCTGTATGAAATCTTAAAAGAGTACATAAACCCTAAGGTAGCACTTCCCATTGTTTTGAGTGCAACTATGCTAGGGGCTCCAGTGCTAATGGTGTCTCAAAACTGGGATGATCATGACCGTTCAAACAGATATACCGCCCAATCTATGGCGCGCATGTATCTGGATAGTATAGAACAAAATGGTATTATTTTTACCATCGGAGACAATGATACCTTTGCCCTTTGGTACCTTCAAAACATTGAAGGATATAGCGTGATGTGCGTGTAGTAAACACCGCTTTGTTTGCTACAGATTGGTACATAGATGACATGAAAAAGAAGGCCTTTGATAGCGATCCCATCCCTTCTCAACTCACTCACAAGGATTATAAATACGGCTCAAGAGATTATATTATTTTCAATGAAATTGACACAGATAGTATAAATATTAATGTGTGGATGGATTGGATAGCCTCTGATGATCCTAGAACAATGTATCAAATACCAAGTAGTGGGCAAGTAGTTAATACCTTTCCAACAAAAACTTTTAGACTTCCTGTAGATAAACAGGCTGTTCTTAAAAGCGGTGTTGTTTCTTTAAAAGACCAGGCCAAGATAGTACCCTATATAGATGTTACTATAAAGGACGAAGTTATTTATAAAAACAGACTTTTAATGCTGGATATTATTGCCAATAATAATTGGCAGCGCCCTATCTATTTTAGTGGTGGAAGCTTTGGAGATGATGATTATCTTTGGATGAAAGATTACCTGCAAATGGATGGAGTGGTATATAAATTAGTACCAATTAAAACACCAGTAGATAAGGATAATCCTTTTGATATGGGGCGTGTAGATGCAGACAAATCATATGAAATTGTCAAAAATTGGGACTGGGGTAATAGCGGAGATCCAGCTGTTTATCACGATATAGAAACCCGCAGAAATGGATTAACCTATAGAAGTAACCTAGCCCGTATTGCAGAGGCGCTGTTAAAAGAAAATAAACTAGACAAAGCTCGTGAGATACTAGATTTGGCTATGGAGAAAATGCCGGTTGATACCTTTGCATTCTATTCTTTGCTAGAGCCATACATGCAAATGTATTACAGAGTAAACCAGCCAGAAAAAGCCCGTGATATTTATGCGCAGTTAGCGGTAGTATATCAAGAAAAACTACTCTATTTCAGTAGTTTTAAGACCAATGAGCAGATAGATATGCGTAGAGAAATCTATACAGATATGGAGCGCTACAGAGCTGTTGTTACTGTATTGTTGGCTGAAGACACAAAACAATATGCTCTTGCAGAGGCTATGAAATTTAATGAGTACATAAAGTTGTTTCCCTACCTTTATAATCCAGATGAGGGTATAGAATTAGAAGGTCAATCTGCCTCAAACTCAGATACAGAAATACCCGAAGAGGCTTCATTACAAGAATTACTACAAAGCCAAGTTAACTAACTGTATTTCAGAAAACCTAACACATGATACAAACACCCAAATTTGTGACTCGGTTATTCCCGAAACAAATTTGGGNATACNCAAAGGCNAATAATGCTATTTACCTCACTTTTGATGATGGTCCAATTCCACAGGTGAGCCCATGGGTGCTAGACCAATTAAATGCNCATAATGCAAAAGCNACTTTTTTTTGTATTGGGGATAATGTAACTAAATATCCTGCAATTTTCAATAAAGTAATTGCCGCTTCTCATGGTATTGGCAATCATACCTTTAGTCATTACAATGGTTGGAAAACATCTGTTAAAAACTACACAAAAGATATTGAAAAATGTGCAGCAGTTCTGGAGGGTCATCTGCCAGGTTTTGTGCCGCTTTTTAGACCTCCTTATGGCAGGATTACTCCCAAACAAGCCAGGATTCTGCAAGCTCAAGGCTACAGCATTGTAATGTGGAGTGTTTTAAGTAAAGATTATGATCACAACATCTCTAGGCAGCAGTGTTTAAAAAATGTAATAACACACATAAAACCAGGTAGTATTGTTGTCTTTCATGATAGTTTGAAGGCTTTTAAAAACCTTCAATACGTTTTGCCAAAAGTGCTGGCACACTGCACTAAAATGGGATGGCAGTGTAAGGCGCTGCCCGTGTCAAAATAACACAAGTATTAAAGTTAAAATGTAACTGTAAGGATGTTATACGTATTCTTGCACCAAACCAATTAGGGTATTGGCATCTTGTTCTCCGCTTTGTCTCCATTTCATCTCACCTTGCTTATAAATCATAAGTGTTGGCAAGCCTTTTACGCGGAGGGCTTCTGCAAGTTCACTGTTTTTTTCTACATCTATTTTAATCACCCGGGCTTTATCACCAAGGGCTGCCGCTACATCTCTAAGTACGGGATGCATCGATTTACAAGCCTCATCCCACTCGGTATAAAAGTCGAGCAAGACAGGAATGTTTGTTTCAATAATTTCTCCAAATTTTGACATGAGGTTTCTCTTTTTGGGACTAATTGTATTACAAATATAACATTTATACCCAAACAACAAGGATTACGCGGTTTTGCTCCTCTTTTTAAGAGTGATTACAGTGACCTCAGGCCAAATGCCAACACGTCCTGGATAGCCTAAATACCCAAAGCCACGATTCACATTTATGTAACGACCAAACTCCTTGTAAATCCCTGCCCAGTTTTGGTATCTGTACTTTACGGGACTCCATTTAAACCATCCTGGTATTTCAATTCCAAATTGCATGCCATGGGTGTGGCCACTAAGGGTTAGTTGTATGTTTTTTGGATGCTCTTTTACCCTAGATTGCCAGTGTGATGGGTCATGACTCATTAAAATTGTGAAATCTTGGGCGCTAACATCTGCACAGGCCTTCTCTAAATCACCAGCTTTTTTAAAACCTCCTTCTCCCCAGTTTTCTACTCCCACAAGTTTTATAGCCTGTTGGTTTTTTTGGATGGTTCTACTTTCATTTAATAGTACATCCCAGCCCATGTCTTTTTGAAGGGCTATTAGTGCCTNTAGATTTTCCTGTTTTTTTTCTGCAGACNCCCAAGACACATAATCTCCATAGTCATGATTGCCTAAAACTGAGTACACTCCATCTGTTGCTTTTAATGTGGCAAAGGTATCTTTCCAGGCATCCATTTCCTGGGCAACATTGTTTACTAAATCTCCAGTAAATAAAATAAGATCGCTTTGTTGTTTGTTTACCAAATCTACAGCATACTTGACCTTTTCTGGATTATCAAAACTCCCGCTGTGTATATCACTGATTTGAGTAAGGGTATANCCGTCAAAGCTGCTAGGTAAATCATCAAATTCTAGGGTGTATTGTAAAACCTTATAGTTGTATTTTCCTTTAATCATGCCGTATAGTAGAGCTCCAAAGGGTATGGCGGCTATACCAAGGGCTACTGTGCTAACAAATTTGCGTCGTGAGGGCATAAAAGAAGCTTCACTGCCTCCTCCAATTTTATAGAAAACCCCAACAAATACCCTAATAACATCTTCACCAAACATAGCAATAACCGCAATAATCTTAGGGACAAATAAAGCTAAGAAAAGCCCATAGATGTACATCATTTTTGGATTTGTTCTAGCATCGGGGGAGGTGATGGCATATATAAAAAACACCAATATAGCTACCGAGCTTAACACATAAACCCCGTGTATAAAGTGGTTTTTACTTATCGTTTTTATGGCCTGAAAGGCATAAATATCTATAAGTATGTAAAAAACAATAGGAATAATCCAACGCAGCATAGTCTTGGTTTTCTTTGTGGTTAAAGATAATTACATTTTTTAGCTCTTGTGTGAATATGGTCTTAAAATTGCTTGTTTGTGTGTCTTTGAAATTATAATGATTGTTGTATCTTTTGGTCTTTAAAAAAGGAACATGAAGAATATTATTTTTGCACTATTTGTGACATTTGTACTAGCGAGTTGTTCACATACAAAAATCAACCCTGCCTCCACACAAAATATTCCTTTAACAAGTTATGTAAATCCCTTTATAGGAACCGGTGGCCACGGGCACACCTACCCGGGCGCAACCACGGCTTTTGGAATGGTTCAATTAAGCCCAGATACCCGTTTAGACGGCTGGGACGGCTGTAGTGGTTATCATTACAGTGATGATTATATATACGGTTTTAGCCACACCCACCTCAGTGGAACGGGCGTTAGTGACTACGGCGATGTATTGTTAATGCCTACTAATGCCATTAATTTCAATAATGGTGCCAATGGTCAAAAAGGCTATGGCTCCTCCTTTTCTCACCAAAAAGAAGAAGCTTCTCCGGGGTATTATAAAGTGCATTTAGAAGATACTAATATTGATGTTGAGTTAACTACAACAACCAGAGCAGCGATGCATCTATACACCTATCCAAGCTCAGAGAATCAGGTGTTAATCTTAGATTTATTACATCGTGATAAAGTATTAGATGCTTCTATTGAAATTATTTCAGACACAGAAATTCAAGGGTTTAGATTTTCAGAGGCATGGGCAACAGACCAACGTTTGTTTTTTAGTATAAAAACATCTCATCCATTTAAAGATATGTTACAATCTCCTCCCAAAAAAGGAATGCCAGGGGCTAGAAAATGCGCTCTAGAGTTTGTCAACCCAAACAATGAGCCTGTGTATATTTCAGTAGGTATTTCTGCAGTAGATCAAGCGGGTGCCAAACAAAATAGAGAGGTAGAAATTGGCTCCAAAACTTTTGAAACCCTCAAAAAACAGGCTGCACAATCTTGGGAACAACAGTTAGAGAAAATTATTGTTGAAGACGCAAATAAAGACAACCTTTCCACTTTTTATACGGCCCTTTATCACACCATGATTGCCCCTAATATATATCAAGATGTAGATGGTCGTTACAGAGGAATGGATTTAGAAATACACCAAACAAAAGACTTTGACTACTACACTGTTTTCTCTCTCTGGGATACCTACAGAGCAGCCCATCCTTTGTATACCATCATAGAGCAAGAGCGTACCAATGATTTTATAAACACCTTTTTAGCAAAATATGACGAAGGTGGTATCATGCCAATTTGGGATTTGAGCGCCAATTATACGGGGTGTATGATTGGGTATCACGCAGTACCAGTCATTGCAGATGCCTACCTTAAGGGGATTTCTGGGTATGACAGTAAAAAAGCCCTGGAGGCCATGACCCATAGTGCTATGCAAGACAAGCTAGGTTTAGCTTCTTACAAAGATGTAGGTTTTGTTCCTGTTGAAATGGAAAGCGAAAGTGTTTCTAAAACCCTTGAATACGCATATGATGACTGGACCATTGCTCAAATGGCAAAAAAAATGGGTAATACCCAAGTGTTTAAACAATTTACTGAGCGGGCACAGTATTATAAAAACATGTACAATCC
>JGI26114J46594_1000508_pt1 | contig 9410 bp, 9 predicted proteins | sample AOAMet1_18_M0_10_2_FD_46594 | JGI IMG/M metagenome (IMG submission 46594) | reverse complement strand
AAATAAAAAAAACCATTAATGCTATGCAGCACTAATGGTTTTTCTGTTACTATTATAAGCTTCTTACACTAGCTATTCATAGAAATTAAGAACTCATCATTATTTCTAGTGTTTTTGATACGGTCGTTGATAAACTCCATAGCTTCAACAGGGTTCATATCTGCAAGGTATTTACGCAATACCCACATACGCTGTATTGTTTTCTCATCTAGCAGTAAATCGTCTCTACGGGTGCTAGAAGATGTTAAATCTACNGCAGGGAATATACGGCGGTTAGATATCTTTCTATCNANNTGCAGNTCCATGTTACCAGTACCTTTAAATTCTTCAAAGATCACTTCATCCATTTTAGANCCTGTTTCTGTCAAGGCTGTTGCAATGATACTTANCGAACCTCCGTTTTCTATGTTACGAGCAGCTCCAAAGAAACGTTTTGGTTTGTTTAATGCTGCAGCATCTACACCACCAGATAGAATTTTACCACTGGCCGGTTGTACGGTGTTGTATGCTCTAGCCAAACGTGTAATAGAATCTAGAAGAATCACAACATCATGTCCACACTCAACCAAACGCTTTGCTTTGTCTATTACTAGATTTGCAATACGTACGTGTTCTGAGGGTTCTTTGTCAAAGGTAGAGGCAATCACCTCTCCTTGGACATTGCGTTGCATGTCTGTAACTTCTTCTGGACGTTCATCTATAAGGAGTATCATTTGATATACCTCTGGGTGATTGGCTGCGATACCATTGGCAATGTCTTTGAGTAACATTGTTTTTCCTGTCTTTGGCTGGGCTACAATCATACCACGTTGTCCTTTACCAATAGGAGAGAATAAATCTATAATACGGGTAGAAAGAGTTGGTTGTTTCTCAGAGATATTAAATTTCTCTTGAGGAAATAAAGGTGTTAAATGTTCAAAAGCAATCCTGTCACGAACTACATTTGGATTTTGACCATTAATTTTTATGACTTTGATAAGAGGAAAATACTTTTCTCCTTCTTTTGGAGGACGTACAACTCCTAAAACTGTGTCACCACTTTTTAAACCAAAGAGTCTAATTTGTGATTGTGATACGTAGATATCATCAGGAGATGACAGATAATTATAATCACTAGAGCGCAGAAAACCATATCCGTCTTGCATGATATCCAAGACTCCTTCACTTTCTATAATGCCATCAAATTCAAAATCTGGTTCTTTATATCTGTTTCTGCTGTCTTTATTACCGTTGTTACGGTTGTCTTGTTTTGGTTTATTATCTCTTGGTGTTCTTTTGTTGTCATTTCCACCTTTTTGACGGTTGTCATTTTGTTGACGGTTGTCTGTGTTTTTGTTTTTGTGTTGTGGCTTGTTCTCTTTTGATGGGTTTTCTTGAGGGCGTTTTTCTAGAGTACCTTCTTGTTTCTGTGGTTCCTTTTTCTCTGAAGGGTTTGATTTTTCTCTTGGAGTTTGTTTAGCTCTAGGGTTTGGTTTGTGTCTAGGAGGGCGAGGTGATCGTTCTTCTGTTTTTGCGGCTGCAGGTTCGCTAACAGTTTCCTTTGGTATTTCTGAAACGATAGCCTTTACAGCGTTTGGATTTGCCGCTTGGTAATCAAGTATTTGATATACCAGATCTAATTTTTTTAAAGTACGGTACTTTGGTACTTTTAATGTGTTTGCTAATTCCTGTAATTCAGGTAATTTTTTAGCTTTTAATTCTGAAATTTCTAGCATGTAGAGAGTGATAATTTGATTAAAGTGAGGGAAATCTTTAGAAAAAGATTTGTGTCTGAAAATTTATTTGAAGATAAGTAACCTAGATTGAAATGGTTACATATTATTAATGCAATAATACAACAATAAATTAAACTCTTACCTACAATTTTTAAAAAGAAACCTTATTTTTGAGCTGTAAATAAAGACTATTTTTCATGTTACAACGCATACAAACTATATATCTTATTCTTGCCACTTTTGTGATGGCGGGTTTATATATTTGGTTTCCTGTGGTAACAAGCACAGATGGAGTTGTTCTTATTAGTAATCAAGAACCGCTGGTTTTTGGATTAATATTCACTTGTATTGCCTTAACAATTATTGCTGTTTTAACTTTTAAAAAACGACAGACACAATTTGTGTTGAATCGTTTAAATATCATATTAAACTTTGTATTACTGGGAGTTTTCGTTTATAGGTCACTAAGTGTACCTGGAGAGACTTTTGGTCTCACAGAAGGGTATTGGGGTGTTACTTCCTATCATTTCTATCGTTTTTTTAGCGATGGCCAATAAAGCCATCAAAAAGGATGAAGATCTCGTAAAATCTGTAGACCGTTTACGTTAACACAAGCTTAGTATTATTAGTGCGAGACCTCAAAGTATGCCAACTTTGAGGTCTTTTTTTATCGTTTTAGTTCAATAACCTCTAGATTTTTGATGTTACTTCCATCAATCTCAAACCTAAGCATGGTTCTAACTTTATGAAAACCATGTCTGCCAATTGCTCCAGGATTCATGTGTAACAAACCCGTTTTTTTACATCGCATTACTTTTAAAATGTGAGAATGGCCTGTAATAAATAAAGTAGGTGGGTTGGCATAAATACTTGCTCTAATTCTTTGATTGTATCTTCCGGGATATCCGCCAATATGGGTGATGTAAACGGCAACCTGTTCACACATAAAATGTAAGTCTAGCTCAAAGGTAGCTCTGGCCTTGGAGTCATCAATATTTCCATACACAGCTCGCAAAGGTTTTAAAGCGGCAATGGCGTCTGTCACCTTTACATCACCAATATCTCCAGCATGCCATACCTGGTCTGCCTGTTTTACATATTTTAATATAGTGTCATCTATATGGCTATGGGTATCGCTAAGTAGCAGTATTTTAGTCACGCTTGGTAGGGTTTTAAAAGTCAAAAATACGCTTATTCATTTAAGATATTTGTATTACTTAGACAAGATGATTAACAAAATTATCAAACCACAAGGTATTTACTTTTCTCTAAAGTGTACCTTTGTAAAAAAACCATTGTGCGGTACTTTATAGAAATAGCATACAACGGAACTAGTTATTGTGGTTGGCAAAGACAGCCCAACGCACTGAGCGTGCAGCAGGTTTTAGAAGAGGCTATGTCTGTTTTTTTAAGAACACCTATAACTGTTTTTGCTGCTGGAAGAACCGATGCGGGAGTGCATGCAAAACAACTCTTTGCGCATTTTGATTTTCCTGAACTTGAAAATATTCCTGAGACACTTTATAGAATCAATGCTCTTTTGCCGAACGATATTTCTGTAGCTAGCATTTCTAGAGTTAAAGAAGATGCGCATGCTCGTTTTAATGCCACCGCGCGCTCTTATGAGTACCATATAGAACTTTCCAAAAACCCATTTACAACTACCCTGGCTCATCAAATCCACAAAAAACCCGACCAACTACTAATGAACAAGGCTGCCAGTATGCTTTTAGGGCGTCAAGATTTCCAGTGTTTTTCTAGGTCTAATACAGAGGTTAACACCTTTTTTTGTGATATTACAATAGCGCACTGGGAATTACAAGGGAGCACTTTGCTATTTTCTATTACCGCAGATCGTTTTTTAAGAAATATGGTGCGTGCCATAGTTGGTACGCTGCTAGACGTTGGTTTTGAAAAAACTAGCCTTGAGCAGCTTTCTAGTATTATAAATTCAAAAGATAGGAGTAATGCTGGGTCTTCTGCACCTGCCCGAGGTTTATATTTAACCAAAGTTTCATATCCTCAAGATGTATTCATAAGTTAATATCTTTACACGCTATATGGCATCAGCAAATGCATTTGATTTTAAGTTATTTAAGCGGTTATTGGAATTTACCAAGCCATACCGCTTGGTTTTTTATTTTGTTGCCTTTACAGCTCTTATTTTATCTGGACTGGCAATTTTAAGGCCTTATTTTTTAGAACGCGCTATAGATGAGTCTATAATACCTCGAGATCCATCAGGGCTTATTTACTTTATTGTAATTATGATAGGGGTACTGGTATTGGAAGTTATATTTCAATTCTCTTTTATTTTTTATGCCAATTGGCTAGGCCANCACATCATAAAAGACTTACGCATTAGTTTGTTTGGCTTAATGATGCGTTTTAAAATGAAATATTTTGACACCAGTTCTGTGGGTAGGCTAACCACNCGTGCTGTAAATGATNTAGAAACNATATCTAGTATTTTTAGTCAAGGGCTGTTTATGATCATTGCAGATTTACTAAAAATGGCTGCTATTGCAACCTTTATGTTGTATCAAAGTTGGCGATTATCAATCATTGTGTTTGTTATTTTACCTCTTATTCTTATAGCTACACGTATTTTTCAACGCGCAATGAAAGTAGCTTTTGAAGAGGTGCGGGCACAGGTGGCTAATTTAAATTCTTTTGTACAAGAGCGTATCACNGGAATGAAGATTGTTCAGGTTTTTGCAAGAGAGCAAACAGAGTACAAACAGTTTTTTGCTATTAATGAAAAACACAAAAAAGCCTGGATTAAAACCGTATGGTATAACTCTATATTTTTTCCTATTGCAGAGATGGCCTCTTCTGTTGCCATTGGTTTGCTGGTTTGGTTTGGGGGTTTAAATGCTGCTGCAAACGGNGTGATTACTCTAGGTTTGGTTGTTGCATTTATAGAACTGGCTCAAATGCTATTTAGGCCACTGCGTCAAATAGCAGATAAGTTTAACACACTTCAAATGGGTATGGTTGCTGCAAAGCGTGTTTTTGAAATATTAGACACTAAAGCGCACATCGACAACCAGGGTACCCAGGTGCTTACAAATACCAAAGGTGCTATCGTTTTTAAAAATGTTTGTTTCTCTTATGTGGAAGGGGAGCAGGTAATAAACGATATTTCTTTTACCGTACAACCTGGAGAAACCATTGCAATTGTGGGGGCAACCGGTGCTGGTAAATCTACCATCATAAACCTGCTTAATCGTTTCTATGAAATTAACAGCGGTACTATTTTAATAGATGGAGTATCAATTAAGGACTATACATTGGATTCTCTTAGAGAACAAATAGGGGTCGTATTACAAGATGTTTTTCTTTTTGCAGATACCATACACAACAATATTAGTTTAAATAATAAGGCTATTACTTCACAAGAAATACAACAGGCAGCAACTCAAATTGGAGTATCGAAGTTTATAGACTCCTTGCCAGGGAAATTTCAGTATAATGTGAAAGAGCGGGGTGTGATGCTGTCTTCTGGCCAGCGGCAACTCATTGCTTTTTTACGCGCATATGTAAGTAATCCTGGTATTTTGATTTTAGACGAGGCAACCTCTTCTGTAGATTCATACTCTGAACAGATGATACAAACAGCCACAGATACCATTACCAAAGACAGAACTTCTATTGTCATTGCCCATAGACTAGCTACCATTAAAAAAGCGGATAAGATATTGGTAATGGACGCTGGTAAAATTGTAGAATCTGGAACTCATAAAGAGCTGTTAGATCTTGATGGTTACTACCGTACCCTTTATAAAGTCCAGTTTGCCGCAGAGAAAAACCGGGAAGATTAACTTAAGTCTTTGTGGATTATTTCAGTGAGCTGCTCTAGAGTTTCATAGAGCACGAAATCACCATCTTTAAGATAAGAAATCTGTCCATTCTCTTCGCTCACTACAAGACAAACAGCATCACTTTTTTCACTCACGCCAACAGCTGCTCTATGACGTAGGCCAAAACGCAGTGGTATTTTTTTATCATCAGAGACAGGCAGTATCACACGTGTTGCGGTGATTGTATTGCCTTCTATAAGCATAGCGCCGTCATGTAATGGACTGTTTTTGTAAAAGATACTCTCCAAAATGGGCTGGTTTACCGCCACACTCATGGCATCTCCACTAGATTTTACAAACTCTAAACTATTGTTTCTTTTTATAACAATAAGGGCTCCGGTTTTACTTTGGCTCATATTCCTGCAAGCAGCAATAACGGGTTCTATGTCTGTGGTTGCAATGGTATCTGTAGAAATGGATTTAAATTGTCTAAAAATACGATTGGCCTTAAAATTGGTAGAACCAAGCATTAACAAAAACTTTCTTATTTCTTGCTGGAATACAACAATTAAAGCAAACATACCGACACCCAAAAATCCTCCAAGAATTTTACTCAGCAGTTCCATTTCTAATAAATCTGTAAGCCACCATATACCATAGATAATCACAATACCAATAAATATATTTATGGCAACGGTACCTTTTACTAGCCTATATAAGTAATATAGCAGAGCGGCCACAAGGACAATGTCTATGGCGTCAATGATTCTAAAGTCTGTTAATTCGAAAAAATCCAAATAATTTTGTTTTAAAGGTCTGTAAATGTAGGATTAAATTTTTAGTTACTCATAGATGTGTTAAGTTGCTTAAATAGCGTGACACATTCTTTGGCTGGTTTTACATCATGAACTCTTAGTATACGCGCCCCTTTTTGCAAGGCTACCATATGCAGTGCCGTAGTTCCATTAAGGGCCTGTTTGGCTGAAACATCTAGTGTTTTGTACACCATTGATTTTCTTGAAACACCCGCTAGTACTGGAAGGTCTAAGGTTTCAAAAAGCTCTAAATGATTAAGTAGCTCAAAGTTTTGATCTGTGTTTTTTGCAAATCCAAATCCTGGATCTACAATAATGTCGTTTATATTGAGGGCTCTAGCTGCTGCGATTCTTTCAGAAAAATAAAAGAGTACTTCTTTTGTAATGTTTTGATACTCTGTTAGGGATTTCATGGTTTGAGCAGTACCACGCATGTGCATCATTATGTAAGGAATTTGAAGAGCTCCAATGGTCTCTATCATTTTGGGGTCTAATTTCCCGGCGCTAATATCATTCACCATACAAGCTCCCGCTTTTACAGCCTGTTTTGCAACCTCACTCCTAAAGGTGTCTACACTAATGAGTGCCTCTGGAAATTGTTTTATAATGGCCTCTATGGCTGGAACCACACGATTTATTTCTTGTTGTTGTGAAATATCTGTAGCCCCAGGTCTTGAGCTGTAACCTCCCACATCAAGGAAAGTTGCTCCCTGCTGAATCATTTTTGAGGCCTGTTTAATAATTTGACTTTCTGTGGTAGTGGCCCCACCGTCATAAAAGCTATCTGGAGTTATATTAATTATACCCATCACCCTTGGCTNAGCCAAGTCAATTAATGTACCTTTACAGTTGATTGTTTGCAATTTTTTATTTTGATTTATTTACCCGAAATTTACGCAAAATCTTACACATAATATGGCAGATACTTCCAAAGAATATAATGAGGTTATAGATACCTGTAGATCGCTCTTTCAAAAAAAAATGAAAGACTACGGTAGCGCTTGGCGAATTTTAAGACTACCCTCATTGACAGATCAAATTTTTATAAAAGCCCAACGCATTCGTGGTTTACAACAAAATAAAGAACAACGAGTAGACGAGGGGCAAGTAAGCGAGTTTATAGGAATTATAAACTACTGCATTATGGCGCTTGTACAACTTGAAAAAGGAGTGGTAGAACAACCAGATATTGTATTAGAAGAAGCCTTAGAGCTGTACGATCAAAAAATAGCTGCAACCAAACAACTCATGATGGATAAAAACCATGATTACGGTGAGGCCTGGAGAGACATGCGGGTTACAAGCCTAACAGATTTAATTATTCAAAAATTGTTAAGGGTCAAACAAATCGAAGACAATCAAGGAAAAACACTAGTAAGCGAAGGCATAGACGCCAATTACCAAGACATGATTAATTATGCTGTTTTTGCTATGATTCATCTAGAGAGCTAAGACTACCTTTTGCCAGCTTGGCCCGCTTTTAAAAAGAAATAGTATCGAAATTGTAAGTATATGAAAGTATTAGTAGGAGTTTCAAGAATATTTGTAGGGGTTTTATTTATTATAAGTGGTTTAATTAAATTAAACGACCCTGTTGGTTTTTCTTTTAAACTTGGAGATTATTTTGCTCCAGAGGTATTAAACCTTCCTTTTTTAGAACCATATGCACTAGTTATTGCAGTTTTGGTTGTCATCCTTGAGGTACTGTTGGGTGTGATGCTCATTGTTGGATATGCCAAAAAATTCACGTTATGGAGTTTACTACTCATGATTGTATTTTTTACTTTTCTAACTTTTTACTCTGCATATTTCAATAAAGTTACAGATTGTGGTTGTTTTGGTGATGCGCTCAAACTTACTCCCTGGGAATCATTTTCTAAGGATGTTGTGCTGCTTATACTAATACTCTTTTTGTATAAAGGAAGTAGGCACATACAGCCTTTTTTCTCAAAAGGGGTGAGGAGTATTTCTGTTTTTATATCCTTGATATTGTGTTTATGGTTAGGGCTTCATGTGTTGGAGCATTTACCAGTGATAGACTTTAGAGCCTATAAAATAGGAACAAACATAACCAAGGGCATGCAAACACCTGCAAATGCACCTAGAGCAGTATATCAATACAACTGGAGCTTTGATGTAAATGGCCAGCAAAAAACAGTTATAAATAGAGGAGAGGATCCCAAAATAGATGGTACATTACTTGGCGTTGAGACAAGTGTACTTCAAAAAGGGTACGAGCCACCTATTCATGATTTTAGTATAGAGCGTGATGGTACAGATTATACCACCCAAATGCTAGAAGAAGAACATCTTTTGGTAGTGATTGCTTACAACCTTAATGTAGCACAAAACGAGGGCTTTATTGCTATTAAAGAGGCTACAGATTCCGCCCTTGAAAAAGGGTATACCGTTATTGGCATCTCTGCATCATCTACCTCAGAGACAGAGAAACTTGCAGCCAAATACGATCTCGATTTTAAATTCTATTTCTGTGACATGACTGCNCTAAAAACCATTATTAGAAGTAATCCAAGTATCATGAGCCTTGAAAAAGGAACCATTTTGCAAAAATTACATTTTAATGATGTTGATCAATTAAAACTCAAAGCATTAAAAAATACTTCTNTGACTAATGATATTCCAGTTACAAATTTAGATAGTATAAACTAATACAACGTGATAAAATATACATTTAAAAAAATAGGATATGCAACCCTCACGCTCTTTGGCGTAGTATCTGTGATTTTTATGTTATTTAACATGCTGCCCGATGACCCAGCCAAAATGATGCTTGGTCAAAATCAAAATAAAGAGCAAATCGCTGCGGTGCAAAAAAAGTACGGCCTTGATAAACCTATTTTTACTCAATATTTATTATATATCAATGATCTTTCGCCTATATCATACCATAGCAATAAAGCTTCAGATTATACCTTTTTAGCTCCCAAAAAATACAGTGCTCTACATCTGTTTACCGCTGGTGGCGGAAGTGTTGTAGTGAAGTTTCCCTATTTAAGAGAGTCTTTTCAAAAAAGCGGAAAAAAAGTGAGTGCCGTTATTGCGCAAACCTTGCCTAA
>JGI26114J46594_1000507_pt1 | contig 9431 bp, 5 predicted proteins | sample AOAMet1_18_M0_10_2_FD_46594 | JGI IMG/M metagenome (IMG submission 46594) | reverse complement strand
CCCGGTCAACGCCCATTGGTCGTCACTGATGGCGCCTTTGCGACGTCAGGTGCACTGCCGCCCTTGGATAAATACGCGTGTCATTTAGCACCCGTCGATGGTCGATTATTAGTCGATGAGTCTCACTCGGGAGGCGTTGTCGGGGAAACAGGACGGGGCTCCGTCCAGCACTTCGGTGTTGAACACATCGCCTACGTCGGTGTAACACTCAGCAAGGCGTTTTGTGGACAAGGCGCAGTGTTTGTGGGCTCAAAAGCAGAGGTCGCACGTGCTGTCGCATCGACGCCTGTCAGAGGATCGAATTCAGGCTCTCCAATATCGGCAAGCGTCTGTGCCGCCGCGCTAAAACTGGTTCGAGACGATCCGAGCATCGCTAAAAGAGCCCGCGACTCAGCAAAATACCTGCGGAGCAGCTTAAGCGCATTAGGCCTGTCGGTTCTCGATACACCGGCGCCGGTGGTCTCGTTCAGTCATGGTACTTTTTCCGCAATGCGCAACATCCAACAACGCGTGTTTGACGAGGGAATGTACGTTTTACACTCAAATTACATCGCGTCGGGACCTGGCGGCATTATCCGACTCAGCCTATTTGCCGATCACTCGATTAAGGACTTAGACCGAGTTACAAAAGCAATCGGTGCAGCCCTCTAACGATCAGGGTGCAGAGCCAGTAACTGCATGAGCAAGCGACCATAAGCGGATCATAAGCAGACCGTAAGGGGGCTCAAACTCTTGAGATTTATCCTCGCCCCCACCCTGTTGAGTGACCGTCGTAAAAACCACCATCTCAGATTTGGACCTACCCGCGTTAGATCAATAGATATCGGGATTAGCGGGCCTCTTCAAGTGACCTAGTCGCACTAAAAAGTGCACTTCGCTCGGAAACGACCCGATCCGATCACAAATTCATCGCGACGGTCTCTCGGTTAGGCGTTTAATATTTTAGACCTAAGAAGTCCAAAAAAGGCCAGCACTTCACTGCGGGGCTCAAGCTCTCTAGTTAAAACCCCTAAAGATCTCNGCAAACATCGCGGTATCAAATGGTATACGAGCACTCAGCACGTGAAGAGTAGCAAAGTGAATAAAGGGGTTGGCGGTGACAACCGTAAACGTGGCTTTTCCCATACCCACGAGCATTTGCGTCATGACAATGTAGGTCACACTCAGCACTGACATCTCGGTCGTACTGTAATCCACACCCGGGTCAAAGAGGCTGAACACCGCGTAAAAGAGACCCGCTATGGCGATGACGGTGAGTTTGCTCTCATACATCAGCATGAGTCTCGGAATGACGACAACATGCATCAAAATAACAACCGGCAGTCCCGCACCAAACGTGTTCACCACAATACTCGTCGGTACACCGACTGCATACTGCTCCGCCGTCAACGAGAAAAACGGGAGGCCCCCAACGATGGGCCCAAAAAAATCGAGGGCCCAGAACGCACCTAAAATCCAAATATTCCGCCGCCACTGCAACGACGCCATGAATTCGACGAGATTAAAACCCTGAGCTCTCAGCCAATAAAACGGTATCGCCACGTAAACACCGGTATTGGCAAGCATCCAGAAAAGGACATCGATCCGATCGAAAACTCCCGACTCGAAGACCAACGGTCCGGGAAAGTGCAGCCCAATCGAGAGTCCAGCACCAAGGAAAAGTTGTGTAACAAAGACGTAAGCAAATGCAATATAGACCTCTGCAGTCGCTCGGTCGCGATTCACCCGATACAAGGACGCCCAATCGAACGACTCTCTTCGGCGAGTGAGAAACAATAGAAGAAATACAGTTAGCACCAAGACCGGGAAGTACATCAGAAGGAGGCTTGAGACAGCCTCTATTGCGATGGACGGGGTGGCGACTGCTGCACTCTCTGTCATAAAAAAGAGACCTGCGACTAAGAGCCAGATCACCACCAAAATCAAACCTGCATTATATCGTTTGGTCATACTGTCGCGCCTCGAGTGAATTTTGTGCTCAGCTGTTTGTCAGTAAAAAAATAATGTCTATGAGCGCCATGCTTGGGTCAACATCGTACCGACTTTCGAGCAGAAAAAGTGGGGAGACACAGCGTCTATTCAGCGCAATCTGCGGTAAAACGCTTTATGATTTGCGCTAAATACATACTCGCAGGATGAAGCCATGCACCGCACTCTTTACCCAATTGCAGCTCTAACATGCATCGGACTACTGTCCTCCTGCGGTAACAATACATCGATCGATTCGAAGCCACCCGTACTGACCGAGGGAATCAGAGCGACGGCATCAGCCGAGCAAATTACCGCCGACTGTGACATATCGCTCGGCGAGGCGAAGGCCGCATTTGTCGCTCTCGAGGCGCAAACCGGTAAAGCCACTGTTGAACGCGTATTTGGTCAATACGAAGTCATGACGGACGCGCTCACCGGCATCGGTGACGTCTGGCATCTGCGTTCCGTGCATCCCAACGCTGACGTTCGAGAAGCCGCCAACACCTGTAGCGAGCGTCAGTCAGACTTCCTCTCCCAAATTGGCTTATCGCGCCCCTACTTTGATCGTATCGCCGCGATAGACACTACCGAGCTTAGCGCCGTCGAGCGACACATGGTGGAAGAAGCGCTCGAGGGATTTCGCCGCTCGGGCGTTGACCGTGACGCGGCAACACGCCAAAAAATTCGCACGCTTCAAAGCGACATTACGGCGCTGGGAAATGAGTTTGACAAAAACATTCGAGAAGATGTCCGGTCTGTCCAAGTGGACGCAAGCGAACTGGCGGGATTGCCGCAAGATTATATTGACGCACATCCGGCAGACGACGCTGGACTGGTCACGATTACGACCGACTACCCTGATCTTTACCCCGTCATGACCTATGCAAAAAGTGATGATCTGAGAAAAGCGTTACGGCTTAAGGCCCGGTCTCGAGGCTACCCTGCTAACAAAGGACTGTTGGAGCAGCTGATCGCGAAACGCCACGAGCTTGCCAATATTTTGAGCTTCCCGTCGCACGCCGCACTCTCCATGGACAGTCAGATGATCGAGTCGCCGCAGAATGCCCAAGCATTTCTTGACAGTATTGGCGACGCCTTGAAGGTGCCCGTCAAAAAAGAGCTTGCGGTCATGCTCTCTCGTCTTCAAGAGGACCAGCCAGAGGCAGAATCTGTTGAAGTGTGGCAGTCCGGCTACATACAGAATCTTTTGCGTCTTGAAGACTACAAACTGGACGCCCAAGAAGTTCGAACGTACTTCCAATACCCACGCGTTCGCGACGGTATTTTTCAGCTCACTGAAGACTTATTCGACGTGGAGATTACACCATGGGATACCCCAACCTGGCATGAAGACGTTGAGACTTTTGAAGTAAGAGACAATGGCGTTTTGCTCGGTCGGTTTTACATGGACAATCATCCGCGCCCCTTTAAGTACCAGCACGCTGCCCATTGGACGCTGCGGACAGGCATTAAAAATAAGCAGATCCCCATGTCAGGTCTGGCCCAAAACTTTCCGAAAGGGCTCATGGAACACAGCCAAGTCGAGACTTTCCTGCATGAGTTTGGTCACCTGCTGCACAACATGTTCTCCAGCACACAAAAATGGTCACCGGTAGCTGGAATGTCAATGGAGCGAGACTTTGTAGAAGCACCGTCACAAATGCTCGAAGAGTGGATCTGGGATTTCGACACCTTGAGTAAGTTTGCAATCAACGAACAGGGCGAAACCATTCCGCGCGCGCTCGTCGACAAAATGGTCAGGGCTCGCCACTTCGGTCGCGCAATCGGAACAGCGACGCAAGTCTACTATGCCAACCTATCACTTAACGCTTATCACCGAGAGCCAAGCTCTTTTGACCTTGATGATTTGACCCGAGAACTCGAATCAAAGTACGCCGCTTACCCGCATCTCCCTGGCACACATTTTTACGCAAACTTTGGGCACTTAAACGGCTACAGTTCCAATTACTATACGTACCAATGGTCGCTCGCCATTGCGACCGATCTTTTTTCAAAGTTTGAAGAAGGTGGTCTGCGCAACACCTCAATCGCCAATGACTACCGCCGCAAAGTGTTAGAGGCAGCGGGCAGTAAGCCTGCGACTGAGTTTGTAGCTGATTTTCTGGGTCGCCAATTTAGTACCGAGGCCTATATCAAATCACTGCAAGACGAGGACTGAATCGCTGGGCACTTAAGGTGGTCAGTTGCTCTAGACAGGCCACGAACAGCCCCAAGGGACAAACGTCGCAAGCGTCGTTCAGAGTTTCTGAAGGCACCTAAAACTGACAGCAAAAGACTGAGAGTGACCAACAAGCCAGATCCATTCCGATGGTTGTAAGGACCGGGCACTGTTCAGTAGTGACAATCTGATCGCTCGCCCCAAAATTCAGGCAGACTCGCCCCGCTGGCGCCTTTAACGCGCTTTATATTGACATAACTAGTGCCAATATGTGAGGCTCACAGGCTCGGTGACGCCAGAACAGGCCAGCGCTGCGAAGTGCACCGCAGCCAAAACTATTCTTTGATAACGGCGCCCTAGACTAACGACTGAGCTGACAGCACCACCGGTGCGTTCAGCATTTGGAGATACGCATGTCCGCTCGCTCTAAAATTTGGCTGTTTCCAGCCCTGCTCTACGGCATTTTTGTCATCTGGTACACCGACCTGGGCGGTCCATTGACTGACGCGGAAGTCAGTGACGTCAAGGCGGCCATGCTCGCCAACCAGAGCGAACCAGAGATGATTGCGTTTATCGAACAATTTGCACGGTCGGACAGTGGAGGGCAATTCATTATGCTTAACGCAATCGACTATAACGATAATCCGGGATCTGTCGCAGGTGCGGCGCCTGGCGAGGATGCCGAAGCGCTCATGGGACGGTACATGGAGCATATGATCCCCGCTCTGCTGATACGTGCCTCCCACCCCATATTCATGGGCCCCGCCGTCTACCCGGCTATGGACGTGGTCGGCATTGAGGGTGCGGAAAACTGGAACGCGGGAGCACTAATGCGCTATCGAAGTCGGCGCGATTTCCTGGAAATCGTCACCAACCCCGTCTTCAAAGGCAAACACCACTTCAAGGCGGCTGCACTCGAAAAGACGATCGCCTACCCAATCGAGCCCGACTTGCAACTGGGCGATCCCAGACTTCTCCTNGGACTTTTACTCCTCGCACTCACGTCCCTAACGGATCTCGCTCGCCTCTCCCGACAATGAAGATGACAGATACCGCGGGGCATCGACGATTTTTTAAAACAGGATTAATCAAAAGGTAGCGGCGTTGTGACCGCCGGGCTATGACTGCGCTGGCGGCGCCGTTGGTCCCCGCGGATCAGTCACAACCCATGAGGTTTTTAAGGACGCCCTTTATGATTCGGACACCGGTCACTTTACTCAGTCCTTGATGACTTCTGAGTCGATACCACATTTCAAACGATGTCATTGCATCAATGGTCTCACGATCATCGTAAGGCAGTGTTCCCAGCTCGGGCAGCCAGTCCTCGAGGTTCTGACGCAAGCCTCGCTGATTGCGCGAATAGTTTTCGCGCAATGTCTCGTAACGCCACAGCTGCGCTTGTGTCCCTAGAGCAAAGTTCCAGACGTCCTCAAACGCATCGGCCCGACGTTCTACAACGCGATCAAGGCGCTCTTCCAAGGTACCCTCTCGATCACCACCAAGAAAGAGAGCCTCGTAAAACTCGCGAAAATGGCTGTCGGCCGCTTTAAACAGCGCCTCCATGTCTTCAAAATGGCGAAAGAACGTCCGGATAAGAACACCCGCGCGATCTGAAATCTGTTGCGCCGTAGGGACTAAAAACCCCTCTTTTTGAAGGGCAAGTGCCGCGTTGATAATCGCCAGCCGAGTCCGCTCACTTCTGAGTCGGCGCCCGTCGACCGCTTCACCTCGCTTAATGACTGCCATTCGCTAATCAAACCCCTGTTCATCCACGTGTATTTCAACAAGAAGTGTGCAGTCATGCACCGATTTTTTTATCAACCCGGTAACGGCCTAGTCCCCAAGTATCCCGCGGGCGCACGAATAATCAAACGCATCAATAACAACAGAACGTCAATCACCGCGGCGCAACCCTATTAGCAGCACCCGTGCCAACACCGAGAGCACCCTCACGGCTTACTGCTCTTGAGTCACGGGCTTTATCGAGAAACGAACATCTTCTTGATCCCACCACCAAAATTCTGGGAGGGGCTTCTGCTCAGGCCATTGCTGATTCATTGTGTTGGCGTCGTACAGCCGTCCATTAATCATCACCTTGCTAATACTCGTGGTGTTTCGAATATCACTCAGAGGATTAGCATCAAGAATGACCAGGTCAGCGAGCTTTCCAACCTCTATCGAGCCAAGGTCCTGATCGATACCGATAATTTTCGCACCATCAATGGTGGCCGCCCTCAACACCTCAACCGGTCGCATACCGCCCATCTCAAAGGCCCACATCTCCCAGTGATACGCCAGACCTTGAAGTTCTCCGTGTCCACCAACACCGACTAAACCACCAGCCCGCTGGATTTTCGCAACCTGCGCCGCCCCCTGCTTAAAATCAAATTCATTATCACGGAGCCACGTAGAGCGTCGCTGCGTCAGCTCATCCAGTCGATTGTGCGGATAGAACCGTTGTAATTTGACATCGTCATGCACCTCGGTGCGCGTGAAAAAATAGTCGACCAAGGTCGGCGCGTTGTATTGCACCACCAACGTGGGCGTGTAAGCCGTTTTGGTCCGAGCGAACAGCTCGACCACATCCNTGAAAAAGGGTGCATCTGGGAGCGTGTGCTCATTACCATGCATCCCATCGATCGCATGTGTAATATTCAGCGCCTGATCACCCGCGCCCTCTGTCGTGGGCATCAGACCGAGCGCTTTACTGGCCTTTACCACCCATTGCCGCTGTTCCCTGTTACCCACTACATAGCTCTTAATATTGCGCGTTTGGTAGTGATCCCTGTAGCGCCGAAGATACGAGTAGGCCTCGTCATACGACTGAAAGTCAGTATCACCAAAGACGCCGCGCGCCGTCATAAACGCACGCTGCCCAATCGATTGCCCTGTTTCGACAAAGTCACGATACGCCAAATAATCGTTCGAAGCCGTTTGAACATCGAGACCGGCGGTTACGCCGTAGGCCGCATTAGCAACCAGTGACCAATTGTGGGGCTCCAATACGTCGCTGGTTCGGAACTCCCAGTGCGCATGTGTATCAATAAAGCCTGGCGTGACATACCGACCTTCTATATTGATACGCGTCGTGCCATCGGGCACCGCAAGCGAACCATGTTCAGCGATAGCACGAATACGGTTATCAACAATCAAGATATCTTGGTCGCGTTCCACGGAACTCATGGCGAGAGTCGTCTCGCCCGCCATACTGATGACGTGGGCATGTTCAATCAGGAGCGCGCCTTTAGCCTTGTCCCGTGGTCGCTGGACGTTCATTGTGACCGCAGCGACTGCGGCATGCGCGTCCTCAGGAACAAACGTCACGTCATTACCTCCTTCGTCGTCATCCACGTCAGAGTCGTCAGAACGCTGATAGTCAATCGACGCCAAAGGTCTTGAGTAAAACGTATTGCCAATGGCCCACCAGACGCCCTGACCATCTGGCGTCCAACCAAGATAATCAGCACCAATATGAGTCAATTGCTTAACCGGTAGCCCCCCGCTCCTTAACGTAATTTCTGGCGCTTTGGCACCTGCGGGCGTCCGCGCGATGACCCAAACCTGCTTATTCGCAAAGGCAAGGACGTGTGTTCCTTTGGGATGCATATAAATCGCTTCGGCTCGAGGTGGTGTTTTCCCCCTCCGATTACCCCGAGGCGCGTTAACAACCAGCTCGTCACGCCGATCCCTCCCGTTCAACTGAAGCGAAAACAACCCGTTCTCATCCGTCAGATACACTCGATCACGCTCTGGACCAAAGTGAGGATAGCGTGCGGTTTCTGTCGTCATCAAGACAGTCGACGGGCCACCTTTTGCCGGCAGACTGATGAGCTCAAGGGGAATACGTAAGCCACCAAACTCACTAAATGTTTGGTTGCGCAGATACTCATTACCTCTCATCGCGACAATTGACTCACCGTCAGGGCTGTACGCCAGATCCGTATAAAATGCCGCAATCTCGGTCAGTCGCTGCGCGCGTCCTCTCCCATCAGCGCGCCTTCGGTAAATATGCCCACCTTTTGCCTGCGACCATGTCGTATAGGCGATCCAACGACCGTCGGGTGACCAGACCGGCTTGAATTCTCCGCTCATGTCGTCAGACAACCGCCTTAGATTTTCCCCGTCTGCATCCATGACATAAATATTGGCGAGCACGGAAGCGGCAATCCTTTTGCCGTCGGGAGACAGTCGAGGGTCCTGAATCAACGTGGCCGTAAGATCCCCCTCGGGCACCCGGTATCCCGCTGTCAGATCTGGCCCTACATCAAGACTCACCTCAGCAGTAAAAGGTACTTCGGTCCTTTCACTGGATGAGACCTCCACACGCCAGACTTTTCCAAACGCGTTAAAAATAACCGCGCTTGCATCTGCCGTGAACGTGTAGCCCGGCAGTAGATCGCGGCTTGGCGGTCTAAAGTTCTCCTGAGCATCTCGCTGAATCGGATAGGTGAGCCAGCGATCGTCACCTGATTGGAGGTCACGAATACGCAAGCCGGTCTGAGTCTCGAAACGAGTGCCGTAGACCATAAAACGGCCATCGGGCGAAAGCACCGGACGAAAAGCACCACCTTCCGCTTGAGTCAGGGGTTCGATCTGTCCCGTGCTTAACGAATAACGAGAAATTTGAGTCGCGGGCATGTCTCGCCTGGATCCAACGCCCTGAGCGAAATAGAGCTGATCTGAGTCTGTGGACGCTTGAACACCAACCCCCCAAAATTTCTCATTCTCACCCGCACTGGACAGCGTAATACCAGACCCTCCGTCAACGTGATACATCACCAGCTCAGTATCGCGACCTACTCTCGTGACAAACAGGTANTTTCCATCCGAAGACCAGGCCGGTGAAATTAAACCTGACTGACGCTCTTTTGAGATTTTAAGAGGACTCGAGCCGTCGGCGTTCGCAACCCATAAGTTAGTGGCACCATCGCGGTCACTGATAAACGCAATGCGTTCGCCGCTGGGTGAAAACACCGGCTGACTGTCATAGCCCAGTCCCGCCGTGAGGCGTTTGGCGACACCGCCTTCAACAGGCAACACGTATAGGTCACCCAGCAAATCGAAAATCAACGTCTTTCCATCTGGCGATGCATCGAGCGTGAGCCACGATCCCTCATTGGTCTTGAAGCCCAGCGGCTGAGTTTCGCCTGCAAGCGGTAAGTCACCGGCGCCCTCCTGCGTGCCTTCTGCGCGTACGAAGGCTGCGCAAAGCATCGCCGCAACTCCCAAGCCAGTAATCCACATTTTAAGCGCCATAGTTCTATCCTTCGATCGACGAAAT
>JGI26114J46594_1000504_pt1 | contig 9460 bp, 9 predicted proteins | sample AOAMet1_18_M0_10_2_FD_46594 | JGI IMG/M metagenome (IMG submission 46594) | reverse complement strand
AAGATTGGAAGGGAGCTTAATGTATTACAGTAATAATGGCTAATAATATTTTGCAGAAATATAAAAAAGTGTAATTTTGCAGCCCTTTGAAGAAGTAATAAAAACATATATACAGTGGATACATTAAGTTACAAAACATTATCAGCCAACAAGGAAACAGCCAATAAAGAATGGTTTGTTGTTGATGCTGAGGGACAAACTCTTGGAAGAATGGCATCGAAAGTTGCAAAGGTTTTAAGAGGAAAATATAAAACTAATTTTACTCCTCATGCAGATTGTGGTGACAATGTCATCATTGTCAATGCTGGTAAAATTGTAATGAGTGGAAATAAAATGTCAGATAGACAGATTTTTTCTCACACAGGATATCCAGGTGGACAAAAAAGAATTTCGCCATCTGAGATGTTAGCTAAAGACGAAACTTCTGTTGTAAGACATGCTGTCAAAGGCATGTTACCTAAAAATAAACTTGGTGCCGCAATTTTAAGAAATTGTTTTATTTATGCACAAGGTAAACATGATCACGAGGCACAAAAGCCAAAAGTGCTTAACTTAAACGATTTGAAATAAATTATGGATACAATTCACACAATAGGAAGAAGGAAAGAAGCAGTAGCTAGAATATATCTTTCAAAAGGAAAAGGCAAGATAACTGTTAACGGAAAAGACTTTAAAGAATATTTTCCAGTTGACACAATGCAATATAAGCTAGTGCAGCCATTTAAAGTTTCTGAAGTTGCTAACAAATTTGATGTTAAGGTTAATGTTGATGGTGGAGGTACAACAGGACAGGCAGAGGCAATAAGACTTGCGATATCAAGGGCTTTGTGCGAGCTTGACCAAGAAAATCGTCCTGCGCTAAAAGCAGAAGGTTTATTAACAAGAGATGCTAGAGTAGTTGAAAGAAAAAAACCAGGACAGAAAAAAGCTAGGAAAAAATTCCAGTGGGTTAAAAGATAATACAAATCAATTTATTAATAAATGTTTAGCATCTAAACTGTTTGGACAAGTTATAGACTTCTACCATACAGTTGCTTAACNAACTAAAAGAAAGTAAACATGTCAAGAACAAATTTTAAAGAATTATTAAGTGCAGGGGTTCATTTTGGACACCTAAAGAANAAGTATAATCCNGCTATGGCTCCATATGTTTTTATGGAAAGAAATGGAATNCATATTATNGATTTAAATAAAACAGTAGCAATGATAGAAGATGCTGCAAGTGCAATGAAACAAATTGCTAAATCTGGAAAAAAAATACTTTTTGTTGCAACAAAAAAGCAAGCAAAAGGTATTATAGCTGAAACAGCTCAAGCTTTAAATATGCCCTACATTACTGAAAGGTGGCCTGGTGGTTTACTCACAAATTTTGCGACGATCAGAAAATCAATTAAGAAGATGCAAACAATTGATAAGATGAAAGTTGANGGAACGTTTGATAGTTTATCCAAAAGAGAAAGATTACAAATNGATAGACAGAGAGCTAAGCTTGAGTTAAATCTTGGTAGTATTGTTAAGATGACGAGAATGCCTGAGGCTATCTTTGTTGTTGATACTAACAAGGAAAATATTGCTGTAGCTGAGGCAAATACTTTAGGTATTAGAACTTTCGCAATGAACGATACTAATACTAACCCAAAGATGATAAACTTTCCTATACCATCAAACGATGATGCATCCAAATCTATCGAATGTATCTTATCAATAATAAAACAAGCTGTTGCTGAAGGACTTGAGGAAAGAGGAGCTGANCAACAAGCTAAAGATGAAGAAAAGAAAGAAAAGGCAAAGCAAATTACTGAAGAAANAGAATAGATAAAACTTAAAATACAACCTTATAATAATGGTAAATATTAAAGCTGCTGATGTAGCAAAACTAAGAAAACAAACTGGTGCTGGTATGATGGATTGTAAAAAAGCATTAGTAGAAGCTGAAGGAGACTTTGACGTTGCTATTGACGTCCTAAGAAAAAAAGGGCAAAAAGTTGCTGCTAAACGTGCAGATCGTCAAGCTAGTGAAGGAATTGCAATTACAAAGATTAATGATACTAATACAATTGGTGTTGCGATTGTATTGGCATGTGAAACTGATTTTGTTGCAAAGAATGATTCATACAAAAGTTTAGCAACTGAGTTTGTAAATATTGCAATAAATCATAATGATAAAGAATCATTTCTTAATGCAGATTTTGGAGATATGACTGTTTCAGAAAAGCTAATAGAGCAAACTGGTGTTATAGGTGAAAAGTTAGAAATTTCTGGTTTCGAAAGAGTAGAAGCTGATTATGTTGGATCGTATACTCACGGTAATAAAATTTCAGTAATAGTTGGTCTTGATAGTAATGTTGATGGTGAAGCTGAATTGTCAAAAGATCTTGCCATGCAAATTGCATCTATGGGCGCAACAACATTATCTTATAAAGATTTTGATCCAAATTTTGTTGTATCTGAAACTGAAGCGAGGATAGCTGTTATCGAAAAGGAAAATGTTGAGTTAGGTAGATTAGGTAAAACACTAAAGAATATACCTCTTTACATATCAATGTTGCAATTAACAGATGAGGTTATTAAAAATGCAAAATCTACTATTGAGGCCGAACTTAAATCTGAAGGTAAACCAGAACATATTTGGGATAAGATTGTGCCTGGTAAAATCGATAGATTTATTTCAGATAATACTACGCTTGATCAAGAAATGTGTCTACTTGATCAGAAATTTATAAAGGATGAATCAAAAAATGTTTCTGAATATATTTCTACATATGGAGAAGTTAATGTTACTGAATTTAAAAAAGTTTCACTAGGATAATTACTTTTAAAAAGTAAAAAAAACCACTCTTCTAGAGTGGTTTTTTTATGTCATGATTTTAATTATCTTAATTAAATCAAATAGTTATCTTTGAAAAACTTTTAAAGACATGGAATATAAAAGAATACTATTAAAGCTTAGCGGAGAATCTCTTATGGGGAATGGGGAATATGGTATTGACCCAAAGATGTTGAGCAAATATGCTAATGATATTTCTAGCATTGTAGCTAAAAATGTTGAAGTTGCTGTTGTCATTGGAGGAGGTAATATTTACCGAGGTATTCAATCTGAGGGGGCCGGATTTGATCGCGTACAAGGTGATCACATGGGCATGCTTGCTACTATAATTAACGGTATGGCATTACAATCTGCATTAGAATCAATCAATATAGAAACTAGATTATTAACAGCTATTAGAATGGAACAGGTTGCTGAACCGTATATTAGAAGGAAGGCTATGAGACATCTCCAAAAAGGTAGAGTTGTTATTTTTGGAGGAGGAACAGGAAATCCTTATTTCACAACAGATACTGCCGCTACTTTAAGAGCAATTGAAATAGAAGCAGATATTATTCTAAAAGGAACAAGAGTTGATGGCATTTATACTGAAGACCCAGAAAAGGTTTCTTCGGCAAAAAAATTCAATACTATAACTTTTACTGAAGTGTTAGAGAAAAAATTGAATATTATGGACTTAACTGCATTTACATTATGTCAGGAAAACAACTTACCAATTAAAGTGTTTAACATGAATGTAGAAGGAAGTCTTACACGAATTTGTGAGGGTGAAGATGTAGGAACTTTAGTTAATCATTAAAAAAATAATATATGACAGAGGAGGTTCAAATAAATTTAGACATAGCAAAAGATTCGATGTTAGAATCAATTTCTAGACTTGAAATAGCATTATCAAAAATAAGAGCTGGAAAAGCTAATCCACAAATGCTTAGTACAGTAAAAGTTGATTATTATGGAGTTCAAACTCCATTATCTCAAGCTGCAAATGTATCTACAACAGATGCTCAGACTATTTCTGTTCAGCCTTTTGATAAAAGTTTGATAGCTGAGATAGAAAATGCTATAACTGAGGCAAATTTAGGTTTTAACCCATCTAATAATGGAGAAAAAGTCATAATCAATGTACCACCTTTAACTGAAGAAAGACGAAAAGCACTTGTTAGACAGGCAAAATCTGAAATAGAGAATGCAAAAGTTAGCATTAGAAATATTAGACAAAAAGCAAACGATGAAATGAAAAAACTTGGTAAAGATGGTTTGTCTGAAGATATTGTTCGAGATGCAGAGAATTCAGTTCAGGAGCTAACTAATATTTATTCTGGTAAAATTGATAATATCTATTCTAAAAAGGAATCAGATATTATGACTGTATAATTAAAGAAACACGACTTTGAAAGGAATCATTTTAGCAGGAGGATCAGGGACAAGACTACATCCACTTACTTTAGCAATTAGTAAACAATTGATGCCTGTATACGATAAGCCAATGATTTATTATCCATTGTCAACTTTAATGTATTCTGGTATTAATGAAATACTAATTATTTCTACTCCCCACGATTTGCCACTATTTAAAAAATTATTAGGAAACGGAACGCAAATTGGATGTAATATTGAGTATAAAGCTCAGGAAATTCCAAATGGATTAGCACAGGCCTTTTTAATAGGTGAAGAGTTTATTGGAGACGATGATGTTTGTTTAATTTTAGGTGATAATATTTTTCAAATGAAAATAAAAACACTTCAGGAATGTAGAGAGGTTACTGGAGCAACCATCTTTGGGTATCATGTTAATGATCCCCAAAGATATGGTGTTGTAGAATTTGATAAAGATTTTTATGCACTCTCTTTAGATGAGAAACCCTCTGTCCCTAAATCTAATTATGCTGTCCCTGGACTTTATTTTTATAAAAACTCTGTTGTTAAAATTGCCAAAAATATAAAGCCATCAAAAAGAGGCGAATATGAAATAACAGATATTAACAAAGAATATCTAAAACAAGGAAAACTAAATGTTAAGTTGCTAGGTAGAGGTACGACATGGCTTGATACAGGAACATTCTCATCTTTAATGCAAGCTAATCAGTATGTTCAATTAATTGAGGAAAGGCAAGGTAGAAAAATTGGTTGTATTGAAGAAGCTGCATTTAGAATGGGGTATATTGATAAAGAAAAATTACTTGAAATTGCCAAACCACTGTCTAAAAGTGGCTATGGAGATTATTTAATTAGATTAGCAAATATTTAGTGAAAGATTTATCACAAATTGCAGAAATTATTGAAGCTGAGATTAATAATACTTCTTATCTTAAAGATCCAGAAAATCTCTATTCACCAATTGAATATACAATGGAATTTGGTGGCAAACGAATCAGGCCTATTTTATTGTTAATCTCATATCAACTTTTTAACGATAATATTGAGAGAGCATTTTCACCAGCAAAAGCTATTGAGATCTTTCATAATTTTACTTTACTTCATGATGATATCATGGACAAGGCTCCTTTAAGAAGAGGAAAAATTACTGTGCATAAAAAATGGAATAATAATATTGCTATTTTATCTGGTGATGTAATGATGATTCACGCTTATCAACTACTAACTCAAGTAGAATCTAAATATTTAAAAACTATATTAAATATTTTTAATAAAGCAGCTATTGAAGTATGTGAGGGGCAACAATGGGATATGGATTTTGAATCTACAGATGATGTTCTTTTAATTGATTATATGAAGATGATTGAATTTAAAACTGCTGTACTTCTAGCTGCATCCTTAAAGATTGGTGCTGTTTTAGCTGATGCCAATGATAAAGACCAAAACCATCTTTATGAATTTGGGCTCAATATGGGGATTGCATTTCAATTAAAAGATGATTTATTGGATGTTTTTGGCACATCTAAATTATTTGGAAAAAAAATAGGTGGAGATATTCTTGCTAATAAAAAGACTTTTTTATATTTAAAAGCACTTCAAATATCTGATATTTCTACTAAATTGAAATTAAAAAAATTATATACAAGTAAAGATGAATATGATACAAAAGTTGAGAAAGTTAAAAATATTTTTCTTGACTTGAATATTAAGAAACACACTTTAGACCTTATGAAGGCATATTATATTAAGGCAATGAAGCATTTAGATGCCATTGATTCTGATAAGAAATCCCCATTAATTGATTTTGCTGATAAATTAATGCAAAGGGATAGGTAGATGTTAATGTTTAACACAAATACTTTATTAATTTATCTGCTGTATATCATAAAAAATAGATAATTTTGTATAAAATTTTTTGCATTTTATAATGGATAATTTCTCATTCTTAGGCTCTGCACATACAAAGATGATTGAAGCATTGTATGAAAAATTTACACTAGACCCCCAGAGTATAGACAAAGAATGGAGTCATTTTTTTAAAGGATATGATTTTGCAAAGGAGGTTTACTCTGATGATGATATCCCACAATATTTTCAAAAAGAATTTAAGGTAATCAACTTAATAGATGCATATAGAAAAAGCGGACATTTATTTACTAAAACTAATCCTGTTAGAGAAAGAAGAAAGTATACACCCACTTTAGATTATAAAAATTTTGGTTTAGAGGAATCAGATTTAAAAGCTGAATTTCAAGCCGGAACACTAGTTGGAATTGGGCCTTCTTCTTTGGAAACAATTATTAAACATTTACAGAAGGTATATTGTCAGTCTATTGGTATTGAATACATGTATATTAGAGATCCTGAAGAAATTAATTGGATTAAAGAAAGATTGCATAAAAATTCAAATACACCAGATTTCAAATCTAATGAAAAAGAACACATACTACATAAATTAAATCAGGCAGTAGCATTTGAAAATTTCTTGCATAAAAAGTTTGTAGGTCAAAAAAGATTCTCTTTAGAAGGAGCAGAATCACTTATACCAGCTTTAGACGCACTTGTTGAACATAGTTCAAAACTAGGCGTTGAAGAATTTGTAATGGGTATGGCTCATCGAGGACGATTAAATGTTTTAGCAAATATTTTTAATAAAACTTACAAAGAGATTTTTTCAGAATTTGAAGGTAACATGTATGAAGATGATCTAATTTCAGGAGATGTAAAATATCATCTTGGATTTACATCATTCCAAAAATGTAATAATGGCAGAAATGTTAAATTAAACTTAACTCCAAATCCATCACATTTAGAAGCAGTTAACCCTGTGGTACAAGGAATAACAAGAGCTAAACTTGACAGTAAATATAAAAGTGATACGACAAAAATATTACCGATTTTACTTCATGGTGATGCTGCTCTTGCAGGACAAGGAGTTGTGTATGAAGTTGTTCAAATGGCTCAATTAGATGGTTATAAAACTGGTGGAACTATTCATATTGCTGTTAATAATCAGGTAGGTTTTACTACTAATTATTTAGATGCAAGGTCGAGTACATACTGTACAGATATTGCAAAAGTGACATTATCACCCGTCATACATGTCAATGGTGATGATGTCGAGGCTGTAGTTCATTCATTACAACTAGCTGTAGAGTACAGACAAAAATATAAAAAAGATATTTTTATTGATTTGTTATGTTATAGAAAATATGGACATAATGAAGGAGATGAGCCAAGATTTACTCAGCCAAAATTGTACGAAACAATTTCTAAACATAAGAACCCTCGTGAAATCTATATTCAGAAACTATTAAGTGAGGGTGTTGTTGAAAATAGTATAGCAAAAGAGTTAGAGAAAAAGTTCCAAAACCTACTTCAAGAAAGGTTTGATGAAGCAAAAGAAATTAAAAAAGCTAAAATCACAAGATTTCTCAAGGATGAGTGGAGTGATATTAAAAGAAATTTTATTCCCACTTTTAAAATAGTGAAAAACTCTAATCTTACTGAGAAAAAAATCAGATTTTTAGCTAAATCTCTTTACGAATTTCCAAAATCAGATCAATTATTTAAAAAAACAAGAAAGCTACTTCTGGATCGAAAAAAAATGATTGAACAGTTAGATTCTTTAGATTGGGCTATGGGTGAATTACTAGCGTACGCATCATTGCTAGATGAAGGGCATGATGTTCGACTAAGCGGTCAAGATGTTGAAAGAGGTACTTTTTCTCATAGACATGCGGTGCTAAAAGTTGAACAATCTGAAGAGGAAGTATGTCCATTAGATAATATTAATAGCGATACAAATTTTGTAGCATATAATTCTTTACTTTCAGAATATGGTGTTTTAGGATTTGATTATGGTTATTCTATTACTCGCCCTGATGCACTTACAATCTGGGAGGCACAATTTGGAGATTTTTCAAATGGAGCTCAGATTCTTATTGATCAGTTCATTTCATGTGCTGAAGACAAATGGAAAGTAATGAGCGGCTTGGTAATTCTATTGCCACATGGATATGAGGGTCAAGGAGCAGAGCATTCTTCAGCAAGAATAGAACGATATTTACAAATGTGTGCAAAATACAATATGCAGATTGTAAATTGTACCACTCCTGCTAATTTTTATCATTTAATAAGAAGACAATTAAAGAGAAATTATAGAAAACCACTTGTTGTTTTTACTCCGAAAAGTTTGCTTAGGCATCCACAATGTAGGTCTTCTGTCTCAGATTTAGTAAATGGATGTTTTGAAACGGTAATTGATGATACACAATCATTAAATCTAATCGACAAGTTAGTTTTTTGTAGCGGTAAAATTTACTTTGAGTTATTAAATCGAAAACAAAATTTAGCTGCTAATCATATTGCTATTATAAGAATTGAGCAGTTATTTCCATTAAACATAAAAAAAATAAAGAAAATCTTAAATAAGTATGATTATAAAGAACTTATCTGGGTTCAAGAGGAACCACAGAATATGGGAGCATGGTCATATATTCTACAAGAATTAAGGGAATATGATATACAAGTAATTGCAAGAAAATTTTCTGCTGCTACTGCAAGTGGTTCTAGCAAGAAATCTAATATTCAACAGGAAGAAATTATTAATAAGGTTTTTTTATAATTATTAATTACAAACTAAAAAATAAAGTTTTACATTAGAAAAAAATCAGTGTTTATGTTAAAAAATAAATTTAATGATAAGTCTACAGTAGCGTGTATTCATATTTTAAATACAGTGAATTTTTCTATATAAAAGATTAGATATTATGTTATTAGAAATGAAAGTACCAAGTCCAGGAGAATCAATATCTGAAGTTGAGATAGCTGAATGGCTTGTCAAGGATGGAGATTACGTTGAGAAAGATCAATCTATAGCTGAAATAGATTCAGACAAGGCAACTTTAGAATTACCCGCAGAGCAAAGTGGAAAGATAACTATTATTGTTAATGAAGGTGAAACTGTAGCTGTAGGAGATATTGTTTGTACTATTGATACGTCAATTATTGGTGAAAGTAAAGAAACCTTTTTGAAAGATAAGGATTCTGCTGAAATTAAAAGTAATGATATAATTAAAAAACAAGCAACTTTAAAGAAAGCGACACCGTTAGCATCTGCAATAATTAGTGATTTAGAGATATCTGAAAATGAGGTTAAGGGTACAGGAGAGTTAGGTAAAATCACTAAAAATGATGTCTTAGATGCAGCCGGGGTCGTCTCAGAAAGTGGTCCAAGAGGCACTTCAAGGAAAA
>JGI26114J46594_1000503_pt1 | contig 9467 bp, 2 predicted proteins | sample AOAMet1_18_M0_10_2_FD_46594 | JGI IMG/M metagenome (IMG submission 46594) | reverse complement strand
AGTGAGAACCTTTTAAAGTGTTTCTTAAACCACCCCATGCGCATAAAACCAGTATATTTAATATCCCAATTTGGTAGAGGGATATCTCTTAAAATACCTTTCTTCTCACTCTGGACATCAGCACCTTTATAGGCTGCAATAAAGGATGGCAACAATACATCTTGGCTAGTGGGGCCAAATCCAACAGGATAACCTGTTTCTGGATCAACAGGGAAGGTGTCTGTACCATAAAATTCTGAGGCCAAGCTATTGGCAACAATAAGTCTGTTGCTTCTAAAGGCATCAAAAGGCTCAGATAGCGCATCTGTAGTGCTTTGAAAAGCCGTTGCAATAAGCAGAGTTGAAATATTAAAGTTTCCAGAGGTAACTGGTGTTAAAGAATTATACAAGCCATCTTCAATGATATAATTCTCTGAGTAATTCTCTGAGTAGATTCTACTGGCNTTAATGTCAATCTTAAGATCTCTAATTGGCTCAAGGTTGACTTGAACATCTAACTGATTGGTTTCATTCTCTGTGTATTGCTCATTGTATTCTGGATACAGGGTTAACCAACCGTTTCTTGCCGCCTGATCTCTAACCTCAGCTTGGCTTCCAAAGGTAAAGCCTGCCGTTGGCTTTAAAGTACCTACAAAACCAATTGAGCGTTTATATCCAGGCAAGAAAATTCCGTTGGTTTCTTGGTAATTAAATTGCACTTTNTTAATCATNGTAGCCAANCCAACGAGAGTGTTTACTGCTTTATCCCCNCCACTTAAACCATTACCTAAGCCACCTCCAGAATTAGCTGCGCTACTGGAAGAATTCTTACCNCCNTTGGCTGCAAAGCCTTGGGCATCATTCTTGGAACTTGCTTTAGAGTCCTTACCGCCTTTATCTGATCCACCTTTTGGGCTAAAACCGCCTCCATTTCTGGAATTGCTATTTCTAGAATTGCCTGCGTTTCTGCTGGCTTTCTTTTTAGAAAGGCCAATATACCTNTAAAAANCACTGAAATCGAAGGTTGAGTTAATACGATGTGTACTTGCGTTTTGAATAGAATTTCCTAAATCATAGGTTTCTATAGAGCCGTCAGATAATTCAATATCAATATTATTAAACAAATCACTACCGTCTTGCCATTGGAAATCTCCCGTGTATGAATAGGTTGCTCGTATCCATTTCAAGAATGGAAATTTTGCAGTAGGCAGATCATAATTTAATTGCAATGATTGAAAGTGCTGGTTTGGATCTCCAATATCAAACAGACCGTCAAAGACTCCAATTTGATTATCAGCAACACCATTGTCATCTATATAATTGGTGACAATTCTATTATTAGAGGTTGTGAAATTAAAACGAAATGATTTTGTTAGGTTATAGTTAATTGCATAATCCCAGTCAAACAAATAGTTTCTTTGGTAGAGCACCGGCAAGCCTATATTGCCATCTTNTAGGTTTAATTCTCTAAACTTTTGCTCATTATGCTGGCGCAGAATATTAGANTTTACTGCAATACTAGTGGGTAAATAATTTAGGTTAAGGTCTTTTAAAAACTGCCAATATTTTCCTGTAAAAATAGAATCATTCTTTTTAAATGGTTCAAATGTTTTGGGCGTAAAGTTATAGGCATAGGTTCCGCCCAAACGCACGTTTTGNTCCAGGGCGTCTTGAATCTCAAAATCGTTGTGATCTATTTGATTGTAAGAGGCAGAAAGTGTAACATTTTCTATGTCATACACTTTTGGTTTACCCTCTGAGGTGCGTTCTTTACGAACCCCAATAAAATTAATACTCTGTCTTTTTGTGTAATCTATAGATTGTCCTAAAATCTCTTCTCTTCTTTCAGAGTTTCCTTCGTTATCTAATCTGGTTTGTAACTCTACATCTTGATACTCTGGATCAAATTGCGGCGTGATTAGTTTTTCNGACCTACCATAATTAAAAGGTAACTGAATACCCCATTTCTTTGGCAGCATCTGTCCTAANTTAAAATTGGTTACCAAATCATACTCTTCTACATCTTCTCTGCTACGATCATTTGGACCTTGCTCTAAAGAACCAAAACCTATGGTACTTACTCTACCTGTAGCACTTAGATTTGCAAAATCTGCAAAGTTTGCATCCATAGCTGCGACAGCTGCCCAACCACCCTGGTTTTGCAACTCAGATAGGCGTAATTCATTAAACCAAACCTCTCCACATAATTCTGTATTGGTCTCGTTACGAACACCAATCATTGCAACACGTACATCACCAAAACTAGGATTTCCTTTCATACCTACTCTCAGTATGTTAGATGGCAAGCCATCGATTTGGCCCTCTTCAAAGAAATGCAATTGGTTAGGGGCATAGGTGGCAGGATCTCCAAGTATCGTAGACTTTAAATCTTGTAATAAACTAAGAGGAAGGTCCAACCTGTTCTCTACCGGCCATATTTCTTCAGCGCTAGTTGTATTGAAAGCCGTTGGCTTTAAAGACACCTGTACCTCATAAAAACTTTCTGTTAAATCATTACCCATTCTAATAAATGCAACCAAATCACCATCTGCCAGAGCTGTTTGATTTACGATAGACTCTGCATGAATAAACATTTCAAGATTTTTGTACTGGCGCATATCCACGCTAAAGTTTTTATACACACCACGAGCATCATTTTGCTCTAGGCCACAAACACGCAGGGCAAGAGATTGTTCATCTTGTCTAATAATGTTATTGTTATTATTGAGCTGCTCTCTTATTACTCCTGGAGGTAATGTGTAAGGTATGGGTTGCCTGTTCTCATTATCAATTATATTAACAGCCTCCACTTCAAAAACAGTATCGTCCAACTCAGGATCTTCCTGGGTAACGTTATCTAAAGTCTGCAAGTATCTTCTGTAATCTCCTCTAACTAGTTCTAGAGTTCCTAAACGAAGTGTGGTTTGCTGCTCAAATCCAGACATATACATACGCATAAAACGTATAGATCTAAAGTCTGAAATTCCATTCACTGCCCTGTCATAATCTGCAACAGGAACTTTAAACTGAACCCACCTAACATCCAAAGAACTATTGTCTTGAAGNGTGATTGTACTCTCCCGNACATCAGTCACAAAATCATTGGTAGCTGGGGTAAGAGCATCACGAGAGATAGGAATGTTATACTCATAATAACTATCTACGGTATTCATAGAGTTATCACGGTTAATATCTTCTACATCTGGCTGGGTGGTAGAACCACGATTTGTATTTGTTACCTCAACGGGAGAATTCCCTTCTGTACCATTGTATAATTTGTAACGACTTCTTATATCTCCAGAGGCCTGCAGGAAGTATTCATAGTTATCATTTGCAGGATCTGCAAGCCCACTAAAGGTTGGGAACATCTCACTTTCTTGAGCATTATTTAAACCATCATACCCTACATCTTGGTTAATGCGCTGCTGCCCTTCAGTATCAAAGGTGTATACTAAAGATTGATTAGTAGGCACCTTACCCCAAACCGTTGGTGTTGTATTTGTTGAGTCACCATCTTGAGGCAAACCATTCTCGTATTGCTTTCTCCCATCTTTTAAAACATCTTCAGAAATATTTCCTAAATTAAAACTTAGGGTTCCTCCATTATTGGTGTTGTTTTCTTCGTATATAAATGGATCCATTACCCAAAACTGGATAAATTCTACATTGCTTCTTTCAAAATCTGTAGTGGTTAACTGTCTAGAAATTCCTCCAAAATTACCTGCAGGATTTGGCAAATCATTTGTNCCTNCAGCAGCTGGATTAAAGTTATACTCTCCACGCTCGCTTGGGTAGAAAGAGAGGTCTAAAGAAAATAGCGCTTGTGTTTGCCCTTGAATTATATCTTGTGCCGGGAATATTTCGTCTCTAAAAATACGNCTTGTAAAAGGTGAGGATAAGTCCTGGTCTGTAATGCCATCTGGNCNTTGACTGCTATAAAAAATAGGATCAATGGTGTACCAGTTTAAACGGGCACGTTTGTAATTATAATCTAAAACACTGTTAGGTACTTCTCCCCCAAAACCATCTGGAGATGAAGACAAACGCCATGAGATAGGAGAACTAATATCAAACTCTGTTTGTGAAGACTCAAAATCATCAATATATACGGTGGTTCTTCCTCCAAAGTCTGAAACCTCTGGAGCACTTGGCAGTAAATAGGCAAATTCACCGCGAATAGAAAAGTTTGACTCCACATCTGTATCAATGTTAGGGAGCTTGTTTACTAGACGAGTAAAGAAAGGAACCTGCGCAGCATAATTTAAGTTAACCCCAAATATTTGATTGTTAATTGGTTCTACATCATAGGTAGATTTTTGAGTGAGTGGGCGTTCGTTTAACTTCAAATAAGTACCACCTATGATAAAGTTATCGTTAAATTTATGCTCAATATTTAATCCCGTAAATCGCTTTGTTTGTTGTCCAAACAGGGTATTGTTTTCAACTGTAATATTTACAGGAGTATTTGAGGCCAACAAAGATGGGTCTAAAATCTGAACTGTTCCTGCTTGATAATTTACCGTGTAATCCACACCCTCAGATAAGGTCCTTCCGCCGGCAGTAACTACCACAGAACCCTGAGGTATGTTAAAGGCTCCAATAGGTATTCCGTTTCCGCCACTAGATTTGTACCTTCCTGTTAACTGAAATTTATTCTTATCACTATCCTCTTGTTCTGCTTGTGTTTTGGTGGATCTGTACAAAGATCTAAAAACGTATTTGTCCTGATTGGCATTATAGGTAGCTGGCATGTTATAGGCTGCCGTACCAGTAGAGGGGTCGTCTAGTTTATTGAACAGGTATTCTCCAAAAGGCTCTACACTGGTAAATATAATGCGTCCATTTTGCTGGTCTACGGTGAGCCCTGGTATAAAGTCAAAGAAGCCATCACCGCCTTGTTGAGGGTCATTATTAAAATTTAATCTGTCTAGATTAAAAACCTTTAATAGCGTTTTATTGTCAACATCTTCTGGCAATGCAATGGCAGGATTTGTAATTGTTCCTTCAGCTGCTGTTATATAGTTTAAAGGTGCTGGATCTCTGTATTGAATGTCTAACCTAAAGTCTTCTTGTTCTAATTGAAAGGCTCCAAGACCGTATATGTTTTTCATCATCAAATCCCAGATAGGCTCTGTTACATTTGTGATGTTACTTTTTAATAATTTAACAATCAGGTTTTGAGGAATACCCTCTATATCATCCGTTCCTGGATTGCCAGGCTCGCCCGGTCTTACAAGACCTCCGGTGGCATCTACACCGTCTGTAGAAAATTCACCAACTTGGTATACTTTTCCGTTTACAGTATATTGAAATGAGACGGCAATGACCTCGTCATTGTTTAAGCGTTGGTTCAAAGAAATATATCCTAATTGAGAGTTAATAGTAAATTCATTAACTCTTAGTTTTCTTGCGTTCTCTAGAGTTAAAAAATCTGATCCATCTTGTACTTGCACACCACCAAATCCTTGTTGTACGGTAGCTATATCTCTTATTTGTTCATTTAAGATTCCTTGAGCACTTGCATCATCAATACCAAATGGATTGAAATCATTATTGCCATTATCTGGAAAAGAATTAGGTGGTTTGTTTAAAAATCCACCTGGAATATTATTTAAACCAATATTTGATATGTCAGACTCAACATCTTGTAGGGCTACAATGTTTCGTACATCTTGAGTTTGATTACCTCTATTGGTTATCCAAGCTTCTACTCTAGTAATCTGAACATTGGAACGAATAAAAGGATATTGCTGCAATGCTCTATCATAGGTGTCTCTAAAATAATGTGCTAAGAAAAAGTGACGATTTTCATCATAGTCTAGGGCATATATGTCAAAATCTGTGATGGTNCCACCACCTTCTGTAGTTACGTTTCTAGTTTCAGATTGCTGCTCAGAGAACACGCCAGTAATNGTAGTTTTTCCAAATTGCAGCTCTGTTTTTACACCAAATAAGCTTTGTGCACCAGGTATTAAAGTACTGTTAAGTGGCATGCTCACATTACCTACTTCTATAGATCTAATGATATCATCTTCGGTTGGCGTGAATTCTAATTTTACTTGGTTTTGAAAATCAAAGGTTGATTGGGTGTCATAATTTGCGGTTACTTGCAAACGCTCTCCAACCTTTCCAAGCAAACTCAAACTAATCCGCTGGTCAAAATCAAAAGAGAAATTACTCCTGTTTCTTGGAGAAAATGCCGGATTGTCTTGTTTGGTGTACAATAATCCAAGATCCATCTCTACAGTACCTTGAGGTATTACCTCAATGGTATTGCCTCCAAATACAGATTCAAAAAAGCTAGAATTTACGTAAAATTTTGGCAGTAAGTTTTTTTGCGCATCATCAGAACCTTCTTTTCTTCCATCTGCGGCATCAATTTTTTCTTTGAAATAATCGCGCATTTGTTCTTTTAAGATCAGATCACGATACTCCTCTGGGCTTAACACTAGTGGAAGACCAACATTAAAATCACCCAGCATTTCACTGTAATAATAGCTATCTGTTACAGGGTCATAGGTGTATAAATTCTGTATGCTAGAAGATGGAGGCAGCTCAATACGCCCCATAGAAGATCCTGTTGCGGTAGAATCCTGCGCATTTGCACTAGAGAGACTCCCCAAAATGATACTTAAAAATACGAATTGTTTAAAAAAGCTATTTTTAAACTTGGTGAAATTTGTACCCAATACTTATAATTTTTTTAAAGCCTGTTTNATAATTTCCTCAATGGTTGCCTGCGGATATTCTTTAATAACTGCATCACAAACTTTTTCAGCTTGTTTGCGTGTAAAACCTAANGTATCCAGAGCAGATAACGCTTCATTTTTGTTGGTATTGNTTGAAACCATAGAAACATCTTCTAAGCCATACACCTTTACTATTTTATCTTTCAAATCCAACAACACGCGTTGGGCTGTNTTGGCTCCAATCCCTTTNACGGATTGAATGGTTGCCACGTCACTTGACGCAATGGCNTCGGTCACTTGCTGTGGAGATAAAGAAGACAGCATGGTTCTGGCTGTACTTGCTCCAACTCCTGAAACCGAAATTAATAACCTAAAAATTTCTCGCTCTACTATACTAGAAAAACCATACAAAATATGCGCATCTTCACGAACTTGTAAATGCGTGAATAATTTTACATTTTCTGATGTNGGCAACTGTGCAAAAGTATGCAATGAAATGTTCACAAAATATCCTACACCATGACAGTCTATAACTACATCTGTAGGTGATTTTTCAACAAGTCTTCCCTGTAATTGGGTTATCATACGTTTTTCTTATGTTATTGCTGCCAAATATAGTATATTTTATTGGCTTATCTGAAGGGTTAAAACCTAAATTTCCTGCTGAAATATTACTACTTCTGGGCTGTTTCCTCTCGTTTTTCTTTTTGCTGAGCATCCACCACAGACACCGCTGCCATGTTTACAATTTCTTCTACACTAGCACCCAGTTGAAGAATATGAACTGGCTTTCGCATTCCAAGCATAATAGGGCCTATAGAATCAACATCCATTGATTTCTTTTAATAATTTATAATTACTATTGGCAGCATCTAAATTTGGAAATATAAGTGCATTCACTTTTTTCCCTGCAAGCTTAGAGAACGGAAATTTACTTTGTAACATTTCTGGGTTTAAAGCAAAGTCTGTTTGTAACTCCCCATCTATATGCATATCTGGATTGGTTCTATGCAAATAAGCTACAGCATCTCTCACCTTTGTGGCGTGCGGGTCTTTTGAAGAACCAAAATTAGCATAGCTTATCATTGCAATTACTGGCGTGAGGCCAAATAGCTTCATGGTATAATTTGTCATCTGGGCTATCTTGGCCAGTTCTTTTGCAGTAGGGTCAATATTTATGGAGGTATCACTAATAAAAATAGGTCCTCTTTTAGTGAGCATCATATTGGTTGTTGCTACTTTACTTACACCATCAAAACGTCCAATAACTTCCAGAACAGGACGTAATACTGAAGGATAGGCTCTTGAATATCCAGAAATCATCGCATCTGCATCACCCTGGTTAAGCATCATGGCTGCAAAATAGTTACGCTCTCGCATTAATTTTTCTGCATCAAAAAGTGTTACTCCATTTCTATGTCTATTTTCAAATAATTTTTGAGCATATTTTGCCAAGTTCTCGGCTTGATCATCAGCCTTAGGATCCATTATTTGTATGTCTGCATCAAATTCAAGTTGCTCCATAAGCTCCTCAATCACAGCTTTTCTACCTAACAATATAGGGGTTCCTATTCCTTCTTCGTAGACAATCTGAGCCGCTTTCAATACATTTAAATGATCTGCCTCTGCAAAAACAATACGCTTTGGGTTTTGTTTTGCACGACTATACAGCAAGCGTATGATCTTGTTGTCACTCCCCATGCGTTCGTTTAGTTCATCTCTATATTTCTTCCAATTTTTAATAGGTGCAGTTGCCACACCACTTTCCATAGCTGCTTTGGCAACAGCTGGAGGGATTTTATCAATTAACCTTGGGTCAAAAGGTTTAGGGATGATATAGTCTTTTCCNAAAATAAGTTTGGTTTCNCCATAGGCAACATTNACTTGTTCTGGNACCGGCTCTTTGGCTAGTTCAGCCAAGGCTTTTACAGCGGCCATCTTCATAGCCTCATTAATCTTGGTGGCACGAACATCTAGCGCTCCNCTAAAAATAAATGGAAACCCTAACACATTATTGACCTGATTGGGATGATCACTCCTACCGGTTGCCATNATAATATCATCTCGCGTTTTACAGGCTAGCTGATATTCAATCTCNGGATTTGGATTTGCCATAGCAAAAACAATAGGATCTGCGGCCATTGACTTAAGCATACTAGGAGTTACAATATCTGCAACAGAAAGCCCAACAAAGACATCTGCATCAACCATAGCCTCATCTAAGGTATCTATCTTTCTATGGGTTGCAAATTCTGACTTCTCAGGTGATAGCTCAGAACGATCATCCCTAATCACTCCTTTACTATCCAACATCACAATATTTGTCCCTACTGCGCCAAAGGCCTTGTAGAGCCTTGTACAAGACACCGCAGCAGCACCTGCTCCGCTTATTACAATTCTTACTTGCTCAATTTTTTTATGTGTTAATTCAAGTGCATTTAAAAGTGCAGCAGCAGAAATAATTGCCGTACCATGCTGGTCATCATGCATAACAGGGATGTCCAACTCTTCCTTCAACCTTCTTTCAATCTCAAAAGCTTCTGGAGCTTTAATATCTTCTAGATTAATTCCACCAAAAGTGGGTGCAATGTTTTTTACTGTTTCTACAAAAGCATCAACGTCCTTGGTATCTATTTCGATATCAAAAACATCAATATCTGCAAATATTTTAAACAACAACCCTTTTCCTTCCATAACAGGTTTAGATGCCTCAGGACCTATGTCTCCAAGCCCTAAAACTGCCGTACCATTTGTTATAACCGCCACCAAATTACCTTTAGCCGTATACTTGTATACATT
>JGI26114J46594_1000496_pt1 | contig 9494 bp, 9 predicted proteins | sample AOAMet1_18_M0_10_2_FD_46594 | JGI IMG/M metagenome (IMG submission 46594) | reverse complement strand
CGAAAGAGAACCATCTTTATGCAGGGTGACATCAATGCGTTTAGCATGGCCTGCAAGTGCTTCATCGACACTATTATCAATCACCTCTTGAGCAAGATGGTTAGGCCTGCTAGTGTCGGTATACATTCCTGGCCGCTTTCGGACTGGGTCTAAACCAGTGAGGACTTCTATATCTTTGGCGTCGTAGTTGCTCATGGCACCCTTATTTTAGTTTGTTTTGGCATCTGCAAGCAGAAACCGATAAATGTCCAGTAGATGATTATCATAATCCATAAAACTGTGATCACCCCCCTGTTCTATCACTATCTTAGCTCCAGTATAACGAGTCTCAGCATCGCGGTAATCTAGTACTTCATCACCTGTTTGAACAAAAACTAAGTAATTCCTCTGCCGCTTGATCTCAGTGGGGTCTAGTCGTTGAAACTCTTCAATATGGTGATTTTCAAACACCCATTTCTCACCATTAATGTAGTTTGTGTTCTGTCCAAGCCATTTTTCTAAACCTCTCGCGGGACTCACAGCAGGATTGACCAAAACGCCTCGCAGGTTGTACTGCTCTATCAGGCAAGTCGCAAAAAAACCACCCATTGAACTGCCAACAATATAGACCGGCTCGGGCAAATGAGCCTCTACTATTGATTTAAGCATCTTTATCGCACGATTGGCAAAAGGTGGTAAATCTGGGCATATAAATTTTATGTTGGGTGCATTTAATGCAATCCAGTGTTTAGTCTGCAGTGCCTTTTTTGACTGTGACGAACTGTTAAAACCATGCAAATAAAGTAGTATTGGCATAAACCGCTAATCTTAAAATTAGACAGTATTATAGCCAAAGATCAAGAGATGTCAGTGAATGATTTTGTATTAGTAGCCAGTATTTTTAGTATCTGGGTGCTGGTTGAAATCAGAAAGAAATTTGACCTCGGTACTTACTGAGCCATCGTTTTCTAGTGTGAGCCTACGATACCCAGGTGGTTGATTTGAGATGGAAAAATTTTCACTCTGTGGTTTGAACTGAATGGAGCTAGACGGGGATGTATAAAGAGGAATATTACCCCACAATCCATCAAACTGTTGGTGCACATGACCAGTTACTACCGCTTTTACATTGCTGTGAGGTGATAGTAAATCATAGAGATCCTGTGAGTTGGTAATCCTTTGCTGATCCAACCACTGACAACCTAAAGCAATCGGGCAATGGTGCATTGAGACCAAGATTGATTTGCCGGAAAGCTGTCTAAGACCCTCGCTGACCTTTTGTAACTGGTCATCACTAATGCGACCGATAGGCGTGCCTGATTGTGAGCTGTCTAAAGCTAAAATCCCCCAATTGCCAAGCTCACTAATAGACCGCAAAGGAAAATCAACTAAATATTCCTCCATCAACAAAACATCGTCATGATTGCCTGGCAGCCAAATTGCTTTTTTATCTCGCTCTTAAGTATTTCATTGAGCATAATGTAAGCCCCTGCACTGGAATCTCCTGATAGATCTCCTGATAAAAGCAGCAGGTCACCTCCATGCCCGGCTTGATCAAGCGCATCCAATACCGCCAAAAAACTGTCAAAGGGCCTAATTCCAGCCACCACTGCGTCTGGAGTCGCTCCAAGATGGAGATCAGTGATCTGTATAATTGGTAAACTTGCCATGTTGACTAGGCTTTTGCTAGAGCTGAGCCGTGGCGCAAACCGTAGATTAACAGCTCACTAAGAAAGATATTCCATTGCCATTTTTCATCCCGAGCTTGCATACCTTTTTCCTCTGACAGATCCCAAGGGATAGTACGATCAGTGCACCATTCAATCACCTCGAGCATTTTTGCATCGCGGTAAACTCTCGCCTTTATTTCAATCTGTGGCATCCAGTGTGGCCCCGCTTGGTCCGCTTTGATATTTAAGGTGCTGGTGTATCTCGTAACCTCTATGACTTCAATTGACAACCCGGCATTCGGTTTTTGAGGAAAATTAAGGTGGGCTAGCGAACCCATCTTGGCTGAATCAAAAGGGACTTTTTGCAGGCGTTGATAATTGCGTTCGCATTCATCATGCAATCGCGACAAATCCAATCGTTGTTTGCGTAACTCAAAATTTGGCACTTGTTATATCCTGTTAAGCATTGCTAATACACTCTTAGTTTATCTAGACGGTTAGCACCTGTCTTGCAAATTTATGTGATGCACTTCTAACCATTGTAAGGCAATCGTCACTGCGGCACTGTTAAGAATCCCTGCGGCCTTAGCTTCCATTGTGTCCTGATAAGACCACACATGCAGCAATATATCCTCATTTTCACTTTGTAATCCAAAGATACCCTGCTTGTTCTGCAGATTTGTTAGGCCACAGTAGAGATGCATTTTTTCATCAGTACCGCCTGCACTCACCAGATAATCACAGATGGGTATTAGCTCCTTAGCCGACAATCCCGCCTCTTCTTTCAGCTCTCGACACGCTACATCTACAGGGCTTTCACCTGACTCCATTATCCCCGCAACCACCTCGAATTGCCAAGGGCCTTGCGGTTCCCCTAATGCACCCACCCGAAATTGCTCGACTAATCCCACCAATTGATTGGCTGGATCAAAAAGAAGAACGCCAACTGCCTCACCGCGCTGAAAAATCTCACGCTTAATGGGTTGACTCCAGCTGCCGTTAAATAGCTTATGTCTAACAACTAATTCAGCGATTTCAAAAAATCCACTAAATAGCGTTTTCGATGATTCTATACGAACATCGTTGTGACTAAATTGGTGTTTTTTGATCATTATTGTGAATTCCCGCGTAAAACTGAAGTCCTATAATACTTTAAAATGATGTCAACAATTTAGGTGTATCAGCGTTCTTGGTTAATAAATATGAAGCTAGCTAGTGGATTAAGTGTATTTGAATCTGATTTGGCGAATTAGCTCGTCCTAAAAGGGTAATTTGTTAGGTACGAGCCAAGAGTAGCGTTAACTGTACACTAGAAATTGGTGTAAACTGCTCGCCAAGCTACGCCATGGTTATGGACAAAAAATTTAATACTGGAGAAGTTATGGTAAGGGTAAAACAATCACTTGTAATCGTTTTCGCGGTATTGATGTCTGCACAATTATCCTGGGCAGAAACGCTAACTGATATTTATGAAAACGCACTACAAAATGACCCCGTTTTAAGAGCTGCGCGAGCCAACTTTCAAGTCGGTAAGGAAACTAAAAATATTAGTCGGGCCTACTTATTACCGGTGATCTCAGCAACGGCTGACTTCTCGCAGTCTGAAAGAAACAGCAACTCCTCTCAAGTGTATTCCTTCATTTCCTCTGATCCATTTTTAAGTGAAAGCTTTTCAGATACTGAAACAACTTCCTACGGTGTATCCCTGAGCCAAGCTATCTTCGATATGCCGTCCTGGTACCAATTTCAAAGCGGTAAGGCTTTGAGTGAAAGCGCCCGCGCTCAGTTTTCTGCGGATCAACAATCTCTTATTTTAAGAGTTAGTAGTGCTTACCTTAACGCGCTGAGAGCCTATGACAATAATGAAACTCGCAAAGCAGAGCAAAGAGCTATTCAACGACAGCTAGAGCAAACAAAAGAGCGCTTTGAAGTTGGCCTGTTACCCATTACCGATGTGCTCGAAGCTCAAGCAGTGTTTGATGATGCTCTGGTCAATAGCCTCGAAGCACGAGGTGCGGTGAATATTGCTTTTGATGGCCTACGGGTACTCACTGGCAAAAACCATAGTGTCTTGGCAGGGCTGAAAAATGAATTTATGGCCGTCAACCCAGAACCCCTTAGTAGTAAGGAGTGGGTCAGTTTTTCTCTTGGTAATAACTACCAGTTAAAGGTCGCGAAATTAGGTAAAGATGCTTCCTATAATCAAGCTAAGGCTGCCACAGCTCAACTCTACCCCAAGGTGACCGCGAGCGCTCGTTACTCAGACTCAGATACAGATGGCACTCAAATCAGTTATCTACCTTCCGAGAGTAGCTCTGAGATAGCCTCTCTAAGTGACGGACACAGCTTCGGCATCTCGGTCTCTATGCCAATCTGGGCAAGTGGTATCAATGCTGGTCGACGGCAAGCGAAACAGCGGGCTATCGCATCAAGTGAAAATTTTGAGGTTGCAAAGCGCAACACTGCCCAAACAGCACGAACAAGACACCAACTGGTAATTACTAATGCTGCTAGGGTCAATGCCCGCAAACAAGCAATCACATCAGCAGAAAGCGCTAGGAATGCTACTCAGGCTGGATATGAGGTAGGCACCCGCAATATTGTAGATGTGCTAGCGGCTCAGCGGTCGGTATTTCAGGCAAAACGAGCTTACGCCAACGCACGTTACGACTACATTTTGGCGATGATGAGTTTGAAGGAGGTCGCAGGCCAACTCTCCCCGGATGATATTTATCAGCTTAATGCCTGGCTTGATCCAGCGCTAACTGTCGCTAAATAGAGTCCTTGATTAGCATCATCAACTTAGATAGTGCGCCTCGATTAGCCTCGGCTACTTGGTGCGCCGCTGTCCCTACCTGCTTTTGAAAATCAGCGTTTGTTATTAACTCAATGCATTGCTCAGCCAATTGTTCAGGGTTTTCACAAATCAGCATTCCACCTCCATCAGATAATAACTGCGAAGCCTCGGAAAAGTTAAATAGGTGGGGTCCGCTTATGACAGGCACGCCCCAAGCAGCAGGTTCGATGATGTTGTGTCCTCCAGTTGGTACTAGGCTGCCGCCGACAAAAGCTACATCGCAAGCTCCATAGAAAGTCATAAGTTCACCCATGGTGTCGCCTAATAAAATATCGGCTTGAACTTCTTTCAATTGTTCACTGCGCCTGTTGAGGCTGAACCCTGCTTTGTGACATAAATCTGCAACCTGATTAAACCTTTCCGGATGCCGTGGCACTAGTACTAGTAGAGCAGATCCAAGTCGCTCTTTAATTTTTTTAAAGCCTTCTAAAACGATCTCATCTTCGCCTCGATGTGTACTCGCTGCGAGAATAACGGGACGACGGCTACGTCCTCTCCAATCTGCAGAGAGTGCTACGGCCTTCTGCTCTAGGGATTCACTAATAGTTAGGTCAAATTTGATATTACCGGTAACGCTTAAGGCGCTATCAGTCACCCCCAAATGACTAAAACGATCGGCATCATCTTTGTGTTGAGCTGCGACCTGACTGATCTGACACATCATAGGCCTTACCAAACCATTAATACGGCGATAGGCCTTGGCAGATTTGTCGGACAATCTTCCGTTAGCGAGCAACACAGGAATGTTTCGCTTATGACAAGCCGCTATGGTGTTAGGCCAAAGCTCAGTTTCCATAATAATTAATAGTCTTGGTTGCACCCGATTTAAAAACCGAGCTACGGAGTCTGGCATGTCGTAGGGCGCATAACCATGGTCTACAGTATCTCCAAAGCTGGAAACAATGCGCTCTGAACCGGTAGGAGTCATACAGGTCACCATCAGGCGATACTCGGGATATTGTTTTTGTAGAGATTTAACCAAAGGCACTGCAGCGAGAGTTTCGCCAACAGATACTGCATGGAGCCAGATAGTGGACCGTTCTGTGTTTAGCCGCTGGCTAAAGCCAAGACGCTCCGGCCATCGACGCAGATAATTCGGAGACTTGAGGCCTCGCCACAACAATCGCAATCCTATTGCCGGTAAGAAGCAATAGAAAAACACTGAATATATAAACCTAGCTAGGCTCAATTAGTACACCTTATAACTGGCAAAGTTAAAATCTATCCTAAGGTAAGACTCTTCAAACTAGTCCGTTTCCAATTGAAACAAGATAGCAGAATTCTCTATTAACCACGAATGATAACCGTCTTGAGCGGATAAATTTTGGATAAGCAGGTTACATCAAAGGTGTTATCTATGGAGTAATGAATAACAGAGCAAATTAAAGTTCTTGGCCATAGTTAATTTTTAACAAGTACTTAATCTGTATCCTATTTTATCGAGAGCAACATTTATGAGTACAACATTTTCTGGACAGGTCGCTTTGGTCACTGGCGGCGCTGCCGGCATTGGTCGTACCACAGCCGAGGCGTTTGCGCGTGAGGGTTTAAAAGTTGTCGTGGCAGATATGGACAAAGATGGTGGAGAAGAAACCGTAGCCGCTATCAAGGCTGCTGGCGGTGACGCTATTTTTGTGTCTTGCGATGTGACAAAAGAACGTGACGTACAATCGTTGATAAAAACGATATGTAGCACCTATGGCTCGGTAGATTACGCTTTCAACAATGCTGGTATCGATATTGAAAAGGGCAAACTCAATAATGGTACGGAAGATGAGTTTGATAGCATCATGGCCGTTAACGTCAAAGGCGTTTGGTTATGTATGAAACATCAAATATCGCAAATGATTACTCAGGGCGTTGGTGCTATTGTCAATACGTCGTCGATAGGAGGCCTCGGTGCGGCACCCAATATGAGTATATATTGCGCGTCAAAACATGCGGTTATCGGCTTGACGAAATCAGCGGCCGTTGAAAATGCGAGAAAAGGTATTCGTATTAATGCTGTGTGCCCCGGAGTGATCGATACCAATATGTTTAATCGTTCGCGTATGTTTGACCGCTTAGAGGTGAGTGACTCAGAAACAAGAGCGCGGGTAAATGCGATACACCCGATGGATCGTATTGGGACAGCAGAAGAAATTGCAGATGCAGTGCTCTATTTGTGCAGTGATGGTGCTTCGTTTATCACCGGCCATACACTGAGCGTGGATGGCGGTTTAAACGCAAAGTAATAACAACGANATTCGGCTATTTGATGGAACGAACCAATTTGACTGACTTTAACACCAATACAAATTCGATTGTCTACTTGCGGATTTTGACCTCTCTAACATTCCTTATAATGCTGTGCTGTTTAATTTTATTTCTGGCCAGATTAGGAACATGGTTTGCCTATGCGCAGCCAGAAAGTATTAGCCAATGCACTGATCTTTGGCGAGCGCTTTGGACAGGCTTTCGTTTTGATTTAGCTATCTTAATTAGACTTGCCATACTTGGAATACTCGCCAGCATCGTTTGTATTCCCATGCCATTCCCCCTAGCAAAAATTATATGGGTATTAAACTACCTCCTTGGTGGGTTAATCATTATTTTAGTTATCTGGCTAGCCATGGCTAACTTCTCATACATTGGCTTTTTTAATCGGCCGATCGATAGTTTTGCCTTTAGCGGTATGAACTATGGTGCAGAAACTATATGGCCTACGGTAACCAGTATTGAAGCTTTTGAATTAAGAGTAGGTTTATGCATTGTCGTTACCTGGGTGTCTTTTTGGCTGTGTCTCCGAGTAACTAAAAAAGTAACGAGGATAATAAAGACTATTAAAATGGGGAAACTGTCTTTCATTATATTCGCTATTTTTATTCCCCTCATGATCATCTCTATACTGGGGAGGGGGTCTGTATCGACATTCCCTCTATCCTATCGACATCTTGTAGTTTCCTCTGACACAGCAATCAACAATCTCGTTCCTAATGGAATCATCGCACTTTATTATGGTTACAAAGAGTTTAAGGCATCACATAGAATCGAGCCTGCTACTGATCTGGAAGGCCGTAACCTATTTGAGGCCTTTTATGGCTATCCAGCGACAGATGACGACTTGTTCCCACAATTTTTTACGCGCACCAAGCAGTCAACATTTCTGGAAGAAAACCCACCCCATGTAGTCCTTAACTTAGTTGAGAGTATGGCCAACACATTGTTAAGTACAGATTTTAGTGGTGACATTAATCTCGCAGGAGAACTGCAAAAACATCTCACAGAAGACTATTATTTTGATCGATTTCTACCGGCCCATGATGATACGCAAAAATCGTTAGTGAGTTTGCTAGTGAATACAGAATATAGCGCTATTAGTCACTCTAGGCATCAGACTGTTCCACTTAAAACTTCGGCCGCAAGAGTATTTAAGAATGCAGGATACAAAACCGTCTTTGTGTATGCTGGTTTTGAGGGTTTGTCTAATCGCAGTAAATACTTTAAAACCCAGGGCTTTGATGTGTTTGTTGGGGCACATCAACTGGCCGATCTGTACCCAGCAATGCAACCGAGCGTTTGGGGGGGTGAAGATCAATTTGTTTTTGACGAGGTCTACAAGTATCTTGAAAGTCACATTAAAGGGGAACAACCTTTGTTTATTGTTACCCTAACCGTAACGAACCATCCTCCGTACAACCTTCCTTTACAGGAAACTCTGTCCATTCCTGAAAAGCCTCAGCAATTACTCGCGCGCTTACAAGATTTACCTGAAGAGTCACTGGATACCTATCTTTACACAAATGATCAACTCGGACAGTTCATCAGCAAAATCAAAGATAGTCCGTTGAAACAAAAAACAATCATTGCGGCAACTGGAGATCATGCTATTCGTGGTATGCGATTTAATGACGAAGAACGTCTTCATGAAATCAGTGTGCCGTTATACATTTATATCCCACAAAACTACAAATCGTCTTTTATCCCAGATACCCACCAAATCGCATCACACAAGGATATTATGCCCACTCTGTATAACACTGCTCTATCTCAAGTGGCCTACCCAAATCTTGGCCGTAATCTACTGGACCCAACCACTAAAGATTCAGTTCATAATTTTGCATATCACGCAGACTATTTAGTTTCTAACGATAAATCCTACCGGGAAAATAATGAAGTTTTGCTGACTGGTAAGATCGTCAAGCCAAATTTTATACTGACAAAAGATCCTTCTGCCCAGCCTGAAGAAGTAGGCCATGAACGATTCTACAGCCAGATCCTTGACTGGCTCACGAGATTCCAGTTATTGCAGTCTTCATCTTAGAGTAAACTTTTTATTTTAATGCCAATGATCAGAGATCCATGTTGCTGGCTTGAACCTCCGATACCATTTTCCGCTGACGCCAATAATGGCCTCGTGGGGGTCTGGTTTACCATGAAAAACAATTACTCGAGCATCTTCTGGGATTTCAGTATCTCGAGCTGTAAAAAAAGATAGAGGTTTTATACAGTGGCGCTTAAAACTCCGGCACCAATGATCAGGCCAGTAGACCAAAGCATTTTTCTCCATTAAGGCTGCAGAAAGATACTCTTGCTCATTACGGTGGCGCACTTTAATCTCTTCAAAAGATGCCTCAAACTCAGATAGAATTTCAGGGTGAGCACCCACTTCAAAACGATAGACTGATGAGTTGCCAGTGCCATCTTTTTTAATCCAATCTCTAATAATCATTACTTCACCGGGGTAATCAAAGAGATCATCGAGGCTACCTGTGATAATAAGATCAAGATCTAAACAGAGCACTTTCCCTTTCAAATCATAAAGCTCTTCTGCGAAAACGGCTAGCTTGTTCCAGCCTCGCTCAGGTCCACCGAGGTCAACAGATAACTCAGGTAATGGAAAAGATTCAATATTTTCACCCAGTCCGACGCTGTCCTCAGTGAGGCAGATAAATCGGAAGGGGCGCTGCATATTTCGCGCAACCATAGAGTAAAGACGATTGACGTAA
>JGI26114J46594_1000492_pt1 | contig 9529 bp, 9 predicted proteins | sample AOAMet1_18_M0_10_2_FD_46594 | JGI IMG/M metagenome (IMG submission 46594) | reverse complement strand
CGGTAACGACAACAGGGGCTATNCGTGATCCGTTCGTGGGCAACGAAACTGATTGCTCACCCAAAGGAATTTTTGAACGCGCATCGATCAAGGCGGCACTTAAATTTAAGTACAAGCCTCGCGTCGTTGACGGAGAGCCCATCGAAGTGGCGGGTGTGCAAAATAAATTCACTTACGAGCTCGAGGGAGGTCGTCGCTAATGGCTTCATTGCTGAAGTGCTTTCGGCACACGGTTATCACCGCGTTTACGGCGGTTTCTGTCGTTGCGGTGTTGGTGGTTGCCGATCAGGCGGCAGATCTGAGCTTCGTCGCAGACGCCTCTGCTCAAGATGCACCTAAAAAGAAAGAGCGCGAAACGCGAAAGACACCGGCGCTTAGGAATAACATTTACGAGAAGCTGGCCGAAGCTCAGGTGTTTGCCGAAGAGAAGCAGTACGTTGAAGCTGAAGAAGTGCTCAATGAGATGCTGGATGCCACGAGCAAGAAAAGTAAGCTTAATAAGTACGAGCTCGCAAATGTCTACAACACCTACGCTTATCTCCGTTATGCCGTGGAAGATTACGCCGGCGCTCTGAACTATTACAGAAAGGTCATAGACCAGCGCCCTGAAATTCCGCTGGCGCTTGAGATTGGTACGTTATACACCGTTGCGCAGTTATATTTTCTGCAGGAGGAGTGGCAAAAAGGTATCGACACCCTCAATCAGTGGATGGCCGCCAGTGATAACCCGAGTACCAACGCCTATGTGTTACTTGCAAACGGTTATTACCAGTTAAAGGATTACGACAAGAGCCTGTTTAATATAGAAACAGCGATTGAGCGTGATCAGGCAGCAGGGAAATTGCCGAAGGAGCAGTGGTATAACTTGGCCCGGTTTATCTATTTCGATCGGGACGAATACCGTGAGGCGCTCGATATTCTCGATATTCTCATCATGTACTACCCCAAAAAGTCGTACTGGCTTCAGGCGTCTGCGCTTTACAGCGAGTTAGGCGACGAACCACGACAGCTCGCAATGCTCGAGGTCTCGTACGAGCAAGGCTTACTCGATCGGAGTCAGGACATTGTCAACCTTGCATCAATGTACTTGAACGCTGAGGTCCCTTACTGGGGTGCAAAAGCCATGGATATTGGTTTCAGCGATGGGATTGTGGAAGAGGAGTCGAAGAACTACGAGCTGGCAGGTGCAGCGTGGCGTCAAGCGCAGGAAGTTGAGAAGAGTCTGCCAATGCTAGAAGCCGCAGCATCGACCTCTGAAAAAGGCGAGCTTTACGCGCGATTGGGCAACGTTTACCTCGACGTCGACAAGAATAAGCAGGCGGTTACTGCGTTAAAGAAAGGCTTAGACAAGGGAGGGATTAAACGTCCCGATCAAGCGCGGCTTGCGCTCGGTATGGCGTATTTTAACTTGGGCGAATTCAATGCCGCACGTCGGGCGTTTCGTGATGCACGAAAGGACAAGCGGGCCCGCGGCTACGCGGATCAGTGGCTCAAGTACATTACCAGCGAAGAGCGACGCCTTGAGGAGCTTGCAAAAGATCTTGGGTGAATGTCTTAGGGATGTACAAAAAGAAAAGGCCGCTTAAAAAGCGGCCTTTTTTTTAGAGGGAAAAGAAATTTAAACAGGAACTACGTTCTCTGCTTGTGGTCCTTTTTGGCCAGCTGTGACGGTGAACTCAACTTTCTGACCATCGGCTAAAGTTTTGAAGCCATCGCCGTTAATAGCGCTGAAGTGAACAAACACGTCGGGTCCGCCTTCTTGCTCAATAAAACCGAAACCTTTGGTTTCATTAAACCACTTAACGGTACCTGTAACTGTAGACATACTGTTTTACCTATCGTTTAAAAATGTAACAGTGCATAACGCACTAACTCGGCCAGAAATCACAAAACGACCTCTGAGCGGACTGACACTATAGGTGGTCAAGAGCCTCACGTCTAATGAACCTTTTATGGCGTTGTCACTTTTTAACCTATTGACAATAGCTTTATGGAGTTTGTTGCCCCCGCTTTTCCAATTAACGTTCCCATTGTCATGAGAATATAATCGTCTTTCGTGATATATCCTGCGTCACTTAAGAACTCCATCGTACGTGACTCGATGTCTTGGGGATCGAATGCCGTAAGATCAAAGTAAAGCGGTATGACGCCTCGGCACAGCGATAGTCGTTGTAGGGTTTCGGCATTGCGGCTCAGCGCAAATATGGGCAGTCCAGAGCTCAACCGTGACATTAGGGTCGGTGTGCTCCCCACCTCTGTGTGCGTTGCGATACCTCGCACCCCCGGGAAGTGATTGGCGCCGTACATTGCAGACAGTGCAATGGTCTCCTGCGGCGATTTAAATTCGCGATCTTGTCGGTAGCGCGACTTGCGCGCGACCGGATGGCTTTCTGCGCCGACTGCTGCGTTGGCCATAGCACGCACTACCTCTACAGGGTATGAGCCGACGGCCGTTTCTGCAGACAACATAACAGCATCCGTGCCATCCAGAACAGCGTTAGCCACATCAAACACTTCGGCACGCGTGGGCATGGAGTTGCTGATCATTGACTCCATCATCTGGGTCGCGGTGATGACCATCCGGTCCCGCTTGCGGGCTCTTGAGATGAGGTCTTTCTGAATACCAATCAGCGCAGCATCGCCAACTTCAATGCCCAAGTCACCGCGTGCCACCATCACGCCCTCGCAGGCGTCGATAATACTGTCGAGCAAGTCGTTATCAGCCACCACTTCGGCGCGCTCAATCTTAGCGATGATCGCTGCGCTAACCGCAGCGTCCGTTAATAACGCTCGTGCCTCTTCGATATCGGCGACCGAGGCGACAAAGGACACGGCCACGAAATCAGGTTTGATGACCTCCATAGCGCGGATATCGGCCTTGTCTTTCTCGGTCAGCGCAGGCGCTGCGATACCGCCGCCAAGCTTGTTAACCCCTTTTCGTGAGCTCAACTTGCCACCCACAAGAACTGTACAGTTGATGTCAGTAGCCGTTGCACTATCGACGCGCAACCGCATTTTTCCGTCATCTAAGAGGAGTATGTCGTCGACGACCACGCTCTTTGGAAGATCCCGATACTCAATACCGACGCCTGAGGCGTCACCATTTTCGGGGTCAATCGAGAGGCTGAGTCGAAACGCGTCACCCGCGGTCAGGTCTACTTGCCCTTGTGCGAAGCTTGCAACGCGTATTTTAGGACCTTGGAGGTCTGCAAGGACGCCGACATAGCGGTCCTGATGCCGCGCTTGTTTCCGAATTGTGTGGGCGGCACGTTGATGGTGCTCTGATGAGCCATGGCTGAAATTTAATCGGAAAACATCGACTCCAGCCGCGATCAGACGGCCAATCATCTCTTCACTGTCGCTACCAGGGCCAACTGTGGCGACGATTTTTGTTCTGCGGTGTACGCGTAGGGCGTTGTTTAACACTAAGTTTATTTCCCCAATAGTTGAAGTAGCGCTCGTGTTTGATCTGGAAAGTCGGAAAAAGCGCCATCGACGCCTAAGTCGATGAAGAGCTTTTTATGGAGCGAGGCGAAGTCTACACCGGGTAAAGATTCAGAATCTGCTCGTAGCGTGTAGGGATGTAAAAAAAGACCAAGCTTTTTTGCTGCTTTGAGCATCGCACTTGGCACGCCGTAGTCATCCTCGAGAAGATTGACGTCGGGGCCGATGCCATGTGCATACTCAGCAATCTGGTGAACGCCCTCTGAAGTATGCATCATCTGAACATCTCCACGCATGCCGAGAATCGTTTCCGTCAAAATCAGCTGGACCCTAGGCCCTTTGAAAATGCCATCGGATTGGACGCGTTTGAGTGTTACGGGATCGAAGCACTGAATCACTGTTTCAGGATTGTCGCCCAGTCGGTCGTACTCTCTCAGCACTGCCAATACCGACGTATAAAGGTCGACGCCTTCAGACTCGTGAAATTCGGGTCGCTTTAATTCGATATAAAGTCCTGCGCATTTTCCTGTTTTGGCATTTAGAGCATCGACCAACTCGATTTCTTCCGCCAGGGTAGGGATCTCGAAGTGAATTGCGTCACCGTTGTATCGGTTTGGAAAAACCGCTTTGCCACTGAGGTCTGTGCGCTCATGCGCCGTAAGCCGTTTGATTTCGGCAAGCGTAAAATCGATGGCATAAAATAAACCATCGTCCCGTTGCCTGCCGTCAAAGATAGACTCAACGTTAGTTGTGAGTTCCAAAGTCACGTCATGGAGCACTATTGGAATGCCGTCTGCGGTGAGGACGACGTCTTGTTCGAGGTAGTCCGCGCCCTGCTGATGCGCCAATTCAACTGCTTGGAGGGTGTGCTCGGGTAAATAACCACAGGCTCCTCGGTGTGCAATAACCGCTGGATTTGCCATTGTCGACATGTCGAGACTCACTCCCTCACCCGGTCAAGACGCAGACAAAGTCCNTTTAATGGGCCCGATGTCTCGCCTTTTTATATCGATGCTTGCTATTGTCGTTGCCGCATAGTTTACCCGCTTTACTGGGGTTGTCGTTGGTTTCTTGGTCATCTGGCCTGTCATTGCGCGTGCTTAGGGTTGCAATGAGAGATGGGCTGACCACACGGCATCGCGGTATGAAGTGGGGCTGGGGTTTTAGAAATAAACCCTGTATTTTTCCAGCTTAAGTGGGCAGTAAGCCTGAGCGTCGTTTGAGTCAAACGGGTGTTAAATTAATTGGAGATTGTTAGGTGAGTGATCGTCCGACTAGCCAAAGAGCATCTAACCCGCCACTGGGTTATTCGAAAGAGTGCCATTTGACCGAGGCGAAGCAAATTCGCTTGGTTGCGGAATTTCATGCGAATCGTATTCGGCCCAGCCGCATCGCTTTCCGATTAGGTATCGATATTGCGTTGATTGATGCCTTAATTGCGGGCGACTATCAGCCGCAATTCTTTAACGAGCAGCTGGTGTTGGCGCAAAAACGCCGACGTGATCACCGCGTCCGTTCGTCAGAGCGTCTGCGTGGACAAGCAGCCTATGAAATTAGAGCTAAAGCACAACGTGACTTTGACGCATCGCTTGCGCAGCTTTAAACACATTTTGAATAACAGGAAGACCACGGAGACCCTATGACTGGATTAGAGCGTTGGCATCATGTGATGCGTGAGGGGGATATGAACACCCTTTATGACCTCTTGCACCCTGACTGTGTATTTTTGTCGCCTGTGGTCCACACGCCTCAGGTGGGACGCGACATTACCTACGCGTACCTACGTGCTGCGAATAAGGCCCTCTCCGAAGACTTCCAATACGTTCGTGAAGTCACTCAAGGAAACCACGCCATTTTAGAGTTTACGGTCATGGTTGATGGTGTTTTTGTAAACGGCGTAGACATGATTACCTTTGAAGGCGATCAGATCATTGAGTTCAAAGTGATGGTTCGCCCCCTTAAAGCGGTTAATGCTGTTTGGAAGCAAATGGCGGAGATGCTTGAAGCGCTGAAAAAAGTGGGTTAACGAGTCGTGCACGGATGTAAAAAAAGGGGTTGTCCGCATTGAGGACAACCCCTTTTCTGTTGCTTTCGTATCAGAAGGAGACGCTGGCCTTTACACCAAGGTTGCGACCCGCAAGTGGCACTTCATTTTTAACAAACGAGGTGTGGCTGCGAGCGACTTCATCGGTTAAGTTGCGTCCGAATGCACTGATGGTCAGTACGGCTTCGTCACCTAGATCGATACTGTGTGACAGGCGCGCATTAACCAACGTGTATCCTGATGTCGGTGTTTCAAAACTGCTTACTGAGTTTTGGCTACCCACGTCCTGAAGCTCTAGCATCACACGTGACAAACCTCGGCGGTAGTCCACAGCAAATACGTTTCTTGACGGCGTAACGCGCGGCACACTGCCGCCTCGTGCGAAGTCAGCTTTAACCTGGTCGCGCTGAAGACGAACTTCCAGCTCGCCACCGGCAACATTAAAACGTCGTCCAATCTCGATTTCATAGCCACTGAAGGTCGCATCGTTCTGCATGTACTCGGCAAGCATGAGGTCACCGTGTTCGTGATGCTCTTCTTCGTGATCGTCGTCGCCTGCTTCATGCGCCTCATGTTCTTCTTCGGACTCATCCCGTAAGTAAATGTAGTTGTCGACGTTATTTCGGTAGATCGACGCGTTCGCGAACCAGGTGTTGTCGTCGTAGCGAAGATTGAAATCAAGGTTATTGGAGCGTTCCATATCGAGGTTGGCGTCACCCACTTCATAGCGAGCCACAGCTAAGTGCTCACCGTTCATGAACAATTCAATGGCAGACGGGGTTCGATTGACGAGAGCAATGTTAAGCGACGCGTTTAGAGAATCGGACAGTTCTCGACCGATCGTGACCGCGCCACTAAGCGATTGGTCTTTGAAGGTAAAGGACTCAAGCTCGAAGCTGCCGTGCTCATCATCGTGCTCCTCTTCCCCCTCATGCTCGTCGTCGTGGTGCTCTTCCTCATGCTCGTCGTCATGATGCATTTCGCGAATCATTCCTTCTCGCTCAATATCATCCCAGCGGGCACCAAAGTCGATATCAAAACCTGCTCGTTCAAAGCCAGCAAATACACCGAGTGTCGTTTCGCTCGACTTAACCGGCTCCATGAAGGCTTCCTCGCCGAGAATAGCGACTTTTTCTGTGACTTGGTTCAGTACTAAGCGTCGCGGATGTTCTGCGCTACCCAAGTTAAAGACCATTTGTACTTCGGTCGAGTCGTTGGTGAATAAAGTGGGTTCCTCGGAGTGACCTTCGTGCTCATCCTCATGCTCGTCTTCATGTTCACCCTCTTCGTGGTCTTCTTCCGCATGCTGCTCAAGGAGCGTGTAGTTTGTATCCCGGACGCTAAATCGGATGCTGTTAAGAAGGGCACCGTTCAGATTGAGCTGACCTTCGAGGGTAATAACCTCGGAGTCTGTTTTAGAGACAATGCGCTCATCTTCGTGCTCGTCATGACCTTCCTCACCTTCGTGATCGTCATCATGATCTTCACCCTCGTGATCGTCATCATGATCTTCACCCTCATGGCCTTCTTCATGATCACTATGCTCGCCGTGAAAAGGAATGCCAAAGGTGTAACTCAGGTCCTGATACGAGGCGCCCACGTAACCCCAGTCGCCCGTCTTTGAGAGTCCAAATCGGTGGGTCTTGGTTTCGAAGTCTGAGTTCGCAAGCGTGCCCATATCCTCCTCGTGCTCGTCGTGCTCGTCGTGCTCGCCTCATCATCATGTTCGTCGTGCTCTTCATCGTGAAGCACTGCGCCGTTGGGTATCTCGTAATTTTGCGCGTCAAACCCACGAAAGCTGTAGCTGAGGTTGAAGCCGGCAATATTCTGTCTAAAGCCTGCGGTAAATCCTTCGCCTTTGTTACCTGTTTGCTGCTCAGCAGACAGTGTGACTAAAGGTTCCTCAATATCGGTGCGCGCGATCGTATTATCGACGATATTGATGATCCCACCGCTTGCACCGTTACTGTGCAGCAGTGCTGCAGCGCCGCGGACGATTTCAATTTGTTCAACGTTGCTCAGATCTACATCGATCGGGTGGTCCGGTCCAATGCCCGCAACGTCCCTGACGACCATGTTGTTCTGCAAGACCTTAACCCGGTTGCCTGACATACCGCGTATGACGGGTTGTCCCACTGCAGGACCGAAATTATTCGATGAAACGCCAAGCGTCGTGCTTAAGTGTTCGCCCAGAGATTGGCTGAGATTCTGAGTGATATCATCACCCAAAATGACCTTCACTGAGCTCTCATTTTGTCCTTGAACTTGATGTGTGAAGGATGACGTGACGACGATTTCTTCCAACGTCGTCTCTTGTGCGAATACGAGTGGTGCGAATGCGAGTGGTGCGAATATAAGCGCCATCGCTGAATAGGCAAAACGTGCCATAAACTAGCTCCTAGATAATAAATGAATCAAAAAAATGGGTTTGATTCAGATACGTGGCGGAGCTCTGCTCGAGTAGCTGTTAAACGCTGGTGCGACGGGACAGACGGGACGATCGCCGATTAGTGCCTGTGCGGTGTGCTTTGGGACCGTTGTGTTCGATGACGCATCTGCCGCGGAAACGACATTACAGCCGTAGCATTCCACGAGCTCATGTGAGCTATCCGGTGCTAGTTCATGGGATGAGGCGTGCGCAAACGACCCAACCACCAATAAGGCGGCCAGCAATGTCGAAATAAGCAGTCTCAGCTTCAATGAGGTTTCCTTTGCTCTGTTGGCTTGGCTTCGGTGTCAAGATATGACGAAAGTGCGCCGCCGTTATATCCTGTCCAACGTACCAATAAGTTAGTGTAAACGAATATTAAGCCAATACACGACGATTTATCCCGTAATTGTGTAGGCTAGCGGCCTTTGATCAGTGAGAAGTCGATGCAGCGAGTAGTGGTAGGAATTAGCGGCGCCTCCGGCGTTATCTATGGGGTGAGGGCGCTTGAGATGCTCTCGGAGCTGGGTGTTGAAAGTCACTTGGTACTCTCAAAGTCAGCAGAGCTGACCATTCACTACGAGCTTGATCGCTCGGTGGCTGAGGTCAAGGAGCTGGCATCAGAGGTCCACTCTGTCCGTAATGTCGGCGCTTCGATTGCCAGTGGCTCCTTTAAAAGTTTGGGGATGCTAATCGCGCCCTGCTCTATTCGCACGCTTGGCGAAATTACGTCTGGTGTCACCAGTTCCTTGCTCACGCGATCGGCCGACGTCGCGTTAAAGGAGCGACGCAGACTGATTTTGATGGTGCGCGAAACCCCCTTTCACCTTGGGCACCTGCAGAATATGGTCACCGCGACACAAATGGGCGCGGTGATTGCGCCACCTCTGCCCGCTTTTTACGCCAATCCGAAGACGATCGACGATATTGTGAATCACAGTGTGGGTCGGGCATTGGACCTGTTTGACTTAGACGCCCCGAATACACACCGCTGGACTGAGAGTTAATGGTCAACCCCCAGCCGAAACGGCACAGTCCGCTCATTTGGCTGGTTTTTCTTGTCATTGTCATTGATTTAGTAGGCTTTGGTCTGGTGATTCCGTTGCTGCCCTTCATGGCACCGGCCCTGGGTGGGGACTCTTCCGACATCGCTTTTATCATGATCACCTACGCAATCGGTGCGGCACTGATCGCACCCTCGTGGGGAAGGTTTTCTGATCGAGCGGGTCGTCGTCAGGCGCTCGTATTAGCGCTTGTGTGCAGTTGCGCGGCCTACGTGGTTACGGCGCTCGCTGACACGCTTTGGCAGGTTTATTTAGGGCGTGCATTGTCGGGTTTGGCCGCGGGCAGCTTGCCTGTTGCGACTGCGTTGATGGCCGATCTCAGCCCGCCCGAGCGGCGGGCAAAAGCCATGGGATTGGTGGGAACAGCCTTTGGTCTGGGGCTGATCGCAGGTCCCGTGTTGGGGGGACTGCTGACTGGCGATTCGCAAAGCTTTGCTCTTCCCTTCTATACGGCAGCGGTGATGTCATTGGTGGCGGCGGCCTTTGCACAGACGATGCTGCCTCCGCAGATGGTGAAGTCGACGGGCTCTCGGTCTGAGTCGGCGGTTA
>JGI26114J46594_1000486_pt1 | contig 9580 bp, 8 predicted proteins | sample AOAMet1_18_M0_10_2_FD_46594 | JGI IMG/M metagenome (IMG submission 46594) | reverse complement strand
ATACCTTCTTTAACAATGGATTGAGCTAGTACAGTAGCTGTAGTAGTTCCATCTCCAGCTAAATCATTTGTTTTTGAAGCTACCTCTTTAACCATTTGAGCACCCATGTTTTCAAGCTCATCTTCTAATTCTACTTCTTTAGCTACAGATACACCGTCTTTAGTAACTGTTGGAGATCCAAATGATTTAGAAATAATCACATTTCGTCCTTTTGGACCTAAAGTTACTTTCACTGCATTTGCAAGAGCATCTACACCTCTTTTAAGGCCATCTCTAGCATCACTATCAAATTTTATGTCTTTTGCCATTTTTATTCGTTTTAGTAAAGTTTAAACAATTGCTAAAATGTCGCTTTCGCGCATCATTAAATAATCTTTTCCTTCNAGTTTTAGTTCTGTACCTCCGTATTTACCATACAAAACAGTGTCTCCTACTTTTACAGTTAATGGTTCATCTTTTTTNCCATTCCCAACAGCTACGATAGTTCCTTTTTGAGGTTTTTCCTTAGCATTGTCTGGAATGATAATCCCTGAAGCTGTTNTGGTTTCTGCANCAGCTGGTTCTACAAGAACTCTGTCTGCTAGAGGTTGAATTTTTATTCCCATTAGTATATTATTTTTATTTAANATATAAATATTCAGAAATTATGCCATTTATAATCAACTGACATTTTTTCAAGTTACTGATTTGAAATCGAAATTTTTCGAAAAAAAAATGCCAACGTGTCATTTCGTTGGCATTTTTTAATTACAATTCATGCTTTTTGTTTNTTAAAGCGANTCATTTGTAATTGGTAATGTATTGTTTGAAGACTTAGGAGTTGATCTTACATCTTCAAGTGTATTGTCTAGCTTAATATTTGAAGTATTATCTCTTTCAATTGAAAAGTTTGATAATAAAATTAATGCGAACATGGCAATAGCTAATGTCCAAGTAGTTCTATCTAAAAAATTGTTTGTGTTTTGAACACCACCCATAGATTGAGCTCCTCCTCCACCAAATGAAGAGGATAAACCTCCACCTTTTGGATTTTGAACCATTACTATTAAAATCAATATAACAGCTATTAATAAAATAACTGCTAAAAATAAATTATAACTCATGATTTATTGTTTTGTTAATTTTTTTATTCCTTTAATTTGGTCTGCAAAGAAACCACTTTTTTCTGGATATTTCAAACTTAAAATTTCATAAGCTTTTATGGCTTTAGAGAACTTTTTTTGTTCTAAGTAGACTTTCGCTAAAGTCTCTGTCATCAAAGATTTATCTGCTTTATTTTTAGGAATAACTACTTCTATTGCCTCATCTTTTTTTAATGAGCTAATCTTAGGATTATTTTCTATAAAACGGTTAATTAAAAAATTTTTATTGTCTTTTTTTGTTTTAACCTTTTCAACTTTTCCCCTATTTATAGGTTTGTGTGTAGATAATTGCAACCATTCATTAAAAGAATGAGTTTCATTTTTATCGAATTTTATAGGTGAACCTATATCAATTATTTTCTCTTCAACTAACTTAATTTCTTGATAATTAGCTGTTTTGTTTTTGGCTATTTTCTCTTTAATCTGTTTATGAATATCAGATTTTTTCTCAAAATGTATCGAAGTTATAAAATCAAACAATACTGATCTGTCTGTTGTAAAGGCAGCAGTTATTTTCAATTCATTATTGTATCTGTAGCTATCATTGTTTTTTAACCCTTTGAGATAGAGAACTCTTGCAGACTGAAAATAAGGATATTTTTTTGTGATATTTTTTAATTCCGCAACCTGAAAGTCTTTCAGAATTTCCGGATGTGAAATTATATTTGTGAAGATTTCTGTGTTCATTACCAGTTTCCTAAAGAAGCATTAAAAATATCCTGAATAATACGCTCTAAAATTTCTTCAAGAGCAGCATCTAAAACTCCTCCAGTTAATTGAGCGTTTGCGTCAAAATCTGAATAAAATGAAAANTGNTTTTCAAAATCATCTTCTTCTTTTAAACGATTATAAAAGCGGACATTAACGGTAATTGTTAATCTATTTTGGGCTGCTGTTTGCTGAGATGTTGCACTCATAGGATTTACACGGTATCCTGTAATTTCTCCTTCAAAACGCAAATCCCCTCCAGTGGCTGTTAAATCTAAGTTAGTCTGTCTTAAGAATAAATCTTGCATGTCTTGCGTAAAACGCTGACTAAGCTGAGGTTCAATTAGCGCTGCTTGGTTTGGAAAAAAATCTACTTGAATAGTTTTTGCGTCTCCGGTAGACCCACCATTAAATTTATAAATACCACAGCTTAAAAACATTGAGGTAATTATAAGAAAAGATAAGATGTTAATTGTTTTTTTCATACGTATGATCAAATGTACAATTTAATTACAAATCGTATTGTTTGATTTTTCTATACAAAGTTCTTTCAGAGATGCCTAATTCTTTTGCCGCTAATTTTCTCTTGTTATTATTTTTTTCCAGTGATCGTTTAATCATTTCAATTTCCTTTTCCTGAAGAGAGAGGTTTTCACTTTCTTCAATGTCCTCAACAAAGTCATAATTATTTTTAGAATCATGATGCTGCGGAAGATTAACAACTTCTACAGGGTAATGTTCAGGTTTTTTCTCTTGATATATTTTTTCAATTAGCTGGTGGTTTTCCTCTTGAACTTTCTCTGTGTTTCCACTTTGCATCAAATCAAGAGTTAATTTTTTTAAATCATTAATATCATTTCTCATATCAAAAAGAACTTTGTACATAATATCTCTTTCTGTTGAAAAATCACTTTTTGATGAAGCTCCTACTACAGCGGGAAGATTTCCTTTATTATTTGGTAAGTATTGGGTAATCTTTTCGGCAGTTACAAGCCTTGTTTCTTCAACCACAGATATTTGTTCTGCAATATTCCGTAATTGTCTAATATTACCCGGAAAGCGATAATTTAAGAGAAGGTTTGTTGCATTATCGTCTAACCTAATTGTAGGCATTCGGTATTTTTGCGCAAAATCTGATGCAAATTTTCTAAACAACAAATGAATATCTTCTTTTCGCTCTCTTAAGGGAGGAAGGTTAATTTCAATTGTGCTAAGTCTGTAGTATAAATCTTCTCTAAATTTTTCTTTTTCAATAGCTAATTGCATATTTAAGTTGGTTGCAGCTACAATTCGAACATTTGTTTTTTGAACTTGAGACGATCCAACTTTAATAAACTCTCCATTTTCTAAAACTCGCAATAATCGAACCTGTGTAGTTAGGGGAAGTTCACCAACTTCATCTAAAAAAATGGTTCCGCCATCTGCTACTTCAAAATATCCTTTACGGTTAGACGAGGCTCCTGTAAAGGCTCCTTTTTCATGTCCAAACAACTCACTATCTATGGTTCCTTCTGGAATCGCTCCACAATTAACAGCAATGTATTTAGCATGTTTCCTATGAGATAGTTGGTGAATAATTTTTGGAATACTTTCTTTTCCAACTCCACTCTCACCAGTAACTAATACAGAGATGTCTGTAGGAGAAACTCTTACAGNTTTCTCGAGAGCTCTAGTAAGTTGAATATCATTACCTATGATGCCAAATCGTTGCTTTACAGTCTGTATATTGTTCATTTTGTTAGTATCTTAATTATTATCGGAATAACCAACAGCAATACCCTTAAGTGTAGCTGATGTACAACTTTCAACTTTTACATTTACAAATTCACCTAATTGATAGTTTTCTTTTGGAAAAACAATTACTGTATTTTGTGTGTTTCTTCCTTTCCATTGCTGAGGATCTTTTTTTGATGTACCTTCTATAAGAACTTCTTCAGTTTTTCCAAGATGTTGTTTTGTTCTGTAAAGGCTGTGTTCTTGTTGTAAATCAATAATTTCTTGTAAGCGTCTTTTTTTAACATCAAAAGGCACATCGTCAGGCATCTTTTTTGCAGCCAATGTTCCTGGTCTTTCAGAATAAGCAAACATGAAACCAAAATCATATTTCACATACTTCATTAGTTCAAGAGTATCTTTATGGTCTTCCTCGGTTTCTCCGCAAAACCCTACAATCATATCTTGAGAAAGAGCCATTTCAGGGATAATATCAAAAATAGTATCCACTAACTTTTTGTATTCTTCATTGGTGTGCTGTCTATTCATTGCTTTTAGCATTTTATTGCTTCCGCTTTGAACAGGTAAGTGAATATATTTACATATGTTTTTGTGTTTTGCCATTACATGAATAACATCTAAGCTCATATCTTGTGGGTTAGATGTTGAAAAACGAAATCTTGTTTTTGGAAATTTGGCAGCACACATATCCAATAGTTGTGCAAAATCAACTGATGTTGCTTGAGCAATTTCGGATGCCTTTTTAAAATCTTTTTTTAATCCACCACCAAACCATAAGTAACTGTCTACATTTTGTCCAAGAAGTGTAATTTCTTTAAAATTTTTATCAACCATTTCTTGAATTTCTTCAATTATGCTCTTAGGATCTCGGCTTCTTTCTCTTCCTCTTGTAAAAGGAACAACACAAAAAGTACACATGTTATCACAACCCCTTGTAATAGATACAAAAGCTGAAACACCATTAGAATTTAATCTCACAGGAGAAACATCTCCATAAGTTTCATCTTTAGACAATATTACATTGATGGCATCTCTTCCCTCGTTTACCTCAGATAGTAGGTTTGGAATATCTCTATACGCATCTGGGCCAACAACTAAATCTACAATCTTTTCTTCTTCTAAAAATTTTTCTTTGAGACGTTCTGCCATGCAACCTAGCACCCCTACCTTCATGGTAGGGTTTACTTTTTTAACTGCATTATATTTTTGTAAACGTCTTCTAACAGTTGTCTCTGCTTTTTCTCTAATTGAACATGTGTTAACTAGAACTAAATCTGCTTCTTCTAGTATTTGTGTTGTATTATATCCTTCCTTATCTAGAATAGAAGCTACAATTTCACTATCATTCATGTTCATTTGACATCCGTAACTTTCAATAAAAAGTTTTTTTGAATTTTCAGTTCTTTTCTCTGTTACAAGGGCCTTGCCTTGAATTTTTTCGTCTATGGTTTTTACTGTATTTTTCATCTTTTAATTATGGTACAAAGATACAACCAAATTAGAAAAAATATGACATATTGGCAGAAAAATTAAAGCTAAAGTCCTGTTAAAAAGGAGTAGATTTTACATAATTGGGGATATATAAAAAAAAACTTTCTACTTTTGCAAACCAAAATCTTGTTCTTTTAAGTCCTGATTTTTGTGAAATAAACATTGTATATGGCAAAAAATTTAGTAATTGTAGAATCACCAGCAAAGGCAAAAACTATTGAAAAATTTTTAGGAAAAGATTTTCAAGTTGAATCAAGTTATGGTCATATTGCAGATTTACCATCTAAAGAATTAGGTATAGATGTAGATGGAGATTTCAGACCAAAATATATTATATCAGACGATAAAAAACCTGTTGTAAAAAAATTAAAGTCACTAGCAAAAAAAGCTGATATGGTTTGGTTGGCAAGTGATGAGGATAGAGAAGGAGAAGCTATTGCATGGCATTTAAAAGAACAATTAAACCTTGAAGAAAGTAATACCAAACGTATTGTATTTCACGAAATAACAAAAAAAGCAATTCTAAAGGCTGTTGAAAATCCAAGGGATATTGATTACAACATGGTAAATGCTCAGCAAGCTAGAAGAGTATTAGATAGATTGGTGGGGTATGAATTATCTCCTGTTTTATGGAGAAAGGTTAAAGGAGGTCTTTCTGCCGGAAGAGTACAATCAGTTGCAGTTAGATTAATTGTCGAAAAAGAAAGAAGTATTCAAAATTTTAAAGCAGATACACACTACAAAGTGGTTGCACAATTTTCTAATTCTCAAGGAAAATCTTTTAAGGCTACAATACCTAAAAACTTTAACTCAAAAAATGACGCAGAGGATTTCTTGAAATCTTGTTCTGACGCAATTTTTTCAATTTCAGAATTGTCAAAAAAACCAGCCAAAAAATCGCCTGCAGCACCCTTTACTACCTCAACTCTCCAACAAGAAGCTTCAAGAAAACTTGGGTATCCTGTTGGTAAAACAATGCAAGTTGCTCAACGACTTTATGAGGCAGGATTAATCACATACATGAGAACTGATAGTGTAAATTTATCTGTAGATGCTAGAAATGATGCTGAAAAGGAAATATCAGATTTTTATGGTAATGAGTATAGTAAACAACGAGTTTTTAAGTCCAAATCAAAAGGTGCACAGGAGGCTCATGAAGCTATTAGACCAACTAATATGAAAACTCACTCCATAGATAAAGAATACGATCAAAACAGGTTATATGATTTGATTTGGAAAAGAACGATTGCCTCACAAATGAGTGATGCGGAATTAGAGCGAACCAACGTTAAAATACAGAATTCTAAAAATGAAAAAATCTTTACAGCTAATGGTGAGATGATAAAATTTGATGGATTTTTAAAAGTATATCTAGAAGGGAACGATAATGAAGATGAAGAACAAGCAGGTATGCTACCTAACTTGTCTAAAGGAGAGCAGATTGATTATAATTTTATTAATGCAACTCAAAGATTTACGAGTCCACCATATAGATTTACTGAAGCTTCCCTGGTTAAACAATTAGAAGAATTAGGAATAGGTAGGCCATCTACCTACGCTCCAACAATTTCTACAGTGCAAAGAAGAGGATACGTAGAAAAAGGTCAAAACGAAGGTTTAGAAAGGTCTTATGAGCAATTAATTTTAACAAATGATACTCTAAAAACTCAAAAATTAGTAGAGAAAACAGGTTCAGATAAAAATAAATTGATACCTACAGACATCGGGAATATAGTTAACGATTTTTTGGTAGCTAATTTTTCTAATATTTTAGATTTTGGTTTTACAGCGAAAGTAGAGTCTTCTTTTGATGATATTTCTGAGGGAGATGAAAATTGGACTAAAATGATTAAAGGGTTTTACTCTAAATTTCATGACAATGTTGAAGACGTCAAAGAAAATGCAGAAAGGGAGAGCGGAGAGCGTATCTTAGGAAATCATCCTGAGTCTGGAAAGACTGTTTTAGTTCGATTAGGAAAATTTGGACCTATTGCCCAAATTGGTGCACCTGAAGATGAAACGAAACAATTTGCGAGTTTAAACAAAGATCAAAATCTGGGAACTATTTCCCTAGAAGAAGCGCTAGAGTTATTTTTACTACCCAAAACAATTGGAACATTCGAAAATAATGAAGTGATTGTTGCTAATGGAAGATTTGGACCTTACATCCGTTTTGATGGTATGTTTGTTTCATTAGACAAAGGAGAGAATCCTATGTCTGTAGATCTAGAGAGAGCTCAGGTTTTAATTGAAGCCAAACGAAAAGCAGATGCTCCCGTTGGTCACTATCAAGATCTTCCAATACAAAAGGGTGTGGGGAGATTTGGACCATTTCTCAAGTGGAATTCTATGTTTATTAATGTAAATAAAAGATATGATTTTGAAAACCTTACTTCATCAGACATGAATGAATTGATAGAAGAAAAGATTCAAAAAGAGAAAGATAAATTAATCCATGATTGGAAAGATGTTGGAATTCGGGTAGAAAAAGCTCGATGGGGAAGATTTCATATTTTAAAAGGAAAAATTAAGATAGAACTTCCCAAAACCACAGATATCGATAAAATTACAAAAGAAGAAGCTGTCAAGATGGTAGAGGCAAAGACTCCAAAAAGAAAGGCAGCAAAAAAATCCTCTACCAAGAAAAAAGCAACAAAAAAGAAATAATTAATCATTATATTGCAGCTATATTACCAAAGAATAAATGAACGCTGATTTTTTAACCCCTATAAAAGATTCTGTAGTAGCGCATTCAATATTGTTGCCTTCAACCTCTCTTGGCGCAAACATGCGAATACATACTCACACAGATGGTTTTCCAGACTTACAAGGAGTTAATATCGCAATTTTTGGTATTGAGGAGGATAGAAACACTGAAAATAATTTAGGAAGTGGTAAAGATCTTCACCACATCAGAAGACACTTATATCAATTATATCCAGGTAATTGGAACACTACAATAGCAGACATTGGTAATATAAAAAAAGGAGAGTTAATTTCAGATTCTCACTTTGCAATTAAGGAGGTTGTAACTAGTCTCTTAAAAATGAAAATTTTACCTGTAATAATTGGTGGAGGTCAAGATGCTACATTCTCAAACTATAAAGCTTATGATAAACTAGAACAAACTGTAAATTTAGTCACTGTAGATAACATGTTTGATCTTGGGAATATAGATGACGAATTATCTTCAAAATCATATCTCAGTAAAATAATTATGGAAGTTCCAAGCAATCTGTTCAATTACAGTAACATNGGATACCAAACGTATTTTAATTCTCAGGAAGAAATTAATTTAATTCAAGGCTTAAATTTTGACGCATACCGATTAGGAGAGGCAAAAAATTTAGAGATAGTTGAGCCTGTTTTTAGAGATGCAGATATTGTAAGTATAGATATTGGAGTAGTTAGACAGAGTGATGCCCCAGCTAACAACAATTTATCTCCGAATGGTTTTTATGGTGAAGAAATTTGTGCAATATCTAGATATGCCGGTATAAGTGATAAAGTGTCGTCATTTGGGATATACGAATACAATTCTAAACATGACTCTAATTATCAAACAGCTCATTTAATTGCTCAAATGATTTGGTATTTCATAGAAGGTGTAAATTACAGGGCCAAAGATTATCCATATTGCACCAAAGAAGACTACCAAAAATTTACTGTTTTATTAGAAAACGATGATCCTATAAATTTTTACAAGAGTAATAAATCAGGGAGATGGTGGATGGAGATAAACTTAATTAAAGATAATAAATATAAAAGGCATGCGTTAATACCATGTACATATGAAGATTATCTGGAAACAACAAAACAACTAATACCAAATAGGTGGTTTAAAGCACAAAGAAAAATGCTTTAAATAGTAGACTTTCATAAGTTTAGGTTAAAATACAATTATTACATTGTGTTTTTACAAAAAAATCTTTAGGTTTACGTCCTTTTTTAGGAAAGATTATAAAATATGAAGAAAGCAATATTGTATACATTTTTGATAACCATCATGTATGGATGCGGTTCAAATGATCGTGGTGAGTTAGTCGGAGTTAAAACTAAGTACAAATGGTTTAGTGAAAGGCCTTTTGGAATGGTTTCCATTCCAGGGGGCTCGTTTACAATGGGAAAACAAGATGAAGATCTAACAGGAACAATGAGTGCTCCTCCAAGAACTGTAAGTCTTAGTAAGTTTTATATGGATGAAACAGAGATATCAAATTCAGAGTACAAACAATTTGTAGAATGGGTTAAAGATTCTATTGTTAGAACAGAACTTGCACTCATGGCAGACTTTGCTTCTGGAGGGAGTCTAACTAACGCTAATGGTGAACCAATATCTGGAGGAATATATGATTATGCTTATGCAGTATCAGATACAACAGGTCAAAGTGCTTACCAAAAATACATGTTTGAGAATTATTATGAACTAGATTCTCTTTATACAAAACCACTTAATAAAAATGAAGATATTATTTGGGATACAAGTGAATACCCAGACGTATACT
>JGI26114J46594_1000484_pt1 | contig 9602 bp, 10 predicted proteins | sample AOAMet1_18_M0_10_2_FD_46594 | JGI IMG/M metagenome (IMG submission 46594) | reverse complement strand
GTTACATTCTCAGCCACTGATGCTTGCGGCAATGCAACGAGCACGATAGCTACGTTCACCATCGAAGACACGACCGCACCAGCAGTCATGGACGCGATGGACGCCACAGTTGAATGCGACGGCGCAGGCAACGCAGCGGATTTGGACGGATGGCTCGCCTCAAACGGCGGAGCTTCTGCGACGGATGCTTGCAGCGGAGTGATTTGGAGCAACGACTTCGACGCGATGAGCGACGATTGCGGTGCAACGGGATCAGCCACTGTGACATTCACAGCAACCGATGCTTGCGGCAACGCAACGAGCACGACAGCGACGTTTGCAATGGTGGACACGACGTCACCAGAATTCACGCAGGTGCCAGCAGATCAATCCAGCCAATGCGAAGAGATGGAGTACACAGCGCTTGCATCGGATGCATGCAGTGCAGTTGAAATCACAGAATCGCGTGAGGTGGTAAGCGAAGATGGATGCGGCAACTATGAGCACTTGGTGACTTTGACTGCTGCTGATGCTTGTGGAAATGAAACGACCCATGCATTCACCATCGTTGTCAGCGATACCGAAGCCCCAGAGATCACAGATTCAGAGGGCATTGAGAATGGAGGGATTGTTCCAGTATGTGCAGAAGACATGTGGGGAACTGTTAACATTCCTGATGCCTTGAGCTTGGCAGCCTTGGATAATTGTGAGGGTGATGTGGAAATCACCATGACCGAAACCTATGTTGGTGAATACGCACCTACGGACGAGGTGACAAGCTTCTGCTTGCCAGCAGATCCTGCGACTATGGAAGATGGTTTGACGTGTGATAATTTCACATCGCACGCTGCTCGCCTATTCAATTTCCCTGGAGAAGAATTCTACACTTTGGTAGGTGGCTTGATTACCAATAATGCGGATGGTTCTGCTCACTTGACCATGGATGTGGTTGGATTGGAGAACACAAATGCAGGCTGGACGTTCGAAGTCGATCTGAACGAAGGCCTCAATTGGCAAGACTGGGTTGATCAGCCGGGTCCTCAAAGTTTCAAATCTGATTGTGGCTTAGGAGATCACACCCAGTGGATGTATCACATCATGCAGTCGTCTAGCACGGCGGCAGGTTGGGGCGATTACGAGGGAGCTGAATTGTCTTTGAGCCACCAGCCATCAAATGGGTTCTTCGGATTCCAGGTGGGTGAGGGAGCAAACAATAAGAACGCAAACCACGGTTACAGTGGCTGGTTCTATTACATGGGTGAATTCAATGGAGCCGAAGTGATGGGAACGGGTGATTTGTTTGGCGATTTGGATTGCAGTTTGCCATGGAGCATCGAGAGGGAATACACTGTGGCGGATTGCAGCGGCAACACGTCGACATTCTCTTACACTGTTGATATCAATGGTATGACGTGCGAGCCTATCGATCCAACGCTTGACGGCAACGACGGCAACGATAACAGTTGGGGCAGTGATGCAGAAGGCGACGGTTCTATCAGCGATGATGATTCCGATGCGGGCTCTGAAGATGCCAAGTTGCGCTTGTTGGGCCTAAGCCCGAATCCAGTGAATGAAATGGCATTGCTTTCATTTGTGACTTCGGTGGATGAAGTGGTTACGGTTAACGTNTACAACAATGCGGGTGTATTGGTGACGATGTTATTCCAAGGTCAGATATTCGCGAATGTTCCGATGACACTTGAGGTTTCAGCTAACATGTTCGAAACGGGTCTCTACCAGATTCAGATTGTTTCGGATAATGGAAGCATCACAACGAAACTGATGGTCGGAAGCTGAATTTAATTTTGGACTGCGGTTCACAATGAAAGCCCCTCCTGGCATGGAGGGGCTTTTTTGTTTTGTTCTGAGTTCTCTTGCCTCTGCGATGCGGCGGTTCGCAAAAAGCATCGGAACTTTGTTGCAATCAATTTGAAGCCCATGGTTACTCAGCGCACCCCGAAAGAAACATATGCATCTAGCACCCGNATCGTCATGCCAAACGACACCAATACGTTGGGCAATTTGATGGGGGGTAATTTGCTCAATTGGATGGACATCAATGCTGCGATCAGTGCACATCGTTGCAGTCGGCGAATCTGCGTTACAGCAGCTGTAAACAATGTTTCTTTCAAGAAGCCCATCAAGCTAGGGGACATTGTAACCATTCACTCTGAAGTGACGCGCACGTTCAATAGCTCAATGGAAGTGTTTATGCGGGTGCATGTAGAGAATCACCTCACGGGAGAGCAAAGCCTCTGCAATGAAGCGATGTATACGTTTGTAGCGGTTGATCAGTTGGGAGCACCGATTGCGGTGCCTGAGGTCATGCCTGAAAATGACGAAGAAAATGAGCGCTACGCCGGTGCGTTGCGTCGGAGGCAATTGCGTTTGGTTCTGGCTGGAAAGATGAAGCCTGCCGATGCCACAGAACTGAAGGCTTTATTCGACTGATTCAGTTTTAATGCACATGCTGTTGCATGCAGACGGACGTTCCATTAAAGCGGCATCGATTGCCCAACTTGGAACATGGGCGCACAGGGTTTTTTCCGGCGGGCAGGATCAATTCAGATCCTTCCGGTGGAAGCCATGGGGACATTCCCAACGAAGGACGAGTGCAACCCCAAATTGATGCAACCGGCGTTTGCATTGCTGCAGACAGGTGCATCATTCCGGTATCCCCCGCATGCGCGTGTTTTGCGTCACGGAGCAGAGCGGCTGACTCGGCGATGGATGTCATCCCAACGAGATTGATGACTGCATTCTTTGACCATTCAGATAGAGCAGAACCAATCGGAACATCTGCTTTGCCACCGATCAATACCATCCGTCTGCCACTCGCTTGGGCGCGCAGAATAATGGAGTGCATGAGTTCTTGAGGCATCTGTTTGCCAGCATGCGCAGCGCCAACTACGAGCACGTCCCAGGGACCGGCAGTGGCGTCGAATTGCGCTGGAAGCGGAGAGGACTCAAAAAGGAGCGGCCATGCGCGAGGCGTTTTTGCACCAAAAGCTCCTCGAAAAGAATCGATGTAACGCTCTACAATGTGCGCTACCGGTTGTTTCCTCATTCCCAAAACCATGAGCCATTTGGCAAAGTTGGCCTTTTTCAGTGTGAAAGACACGCAGCCTAGCGACCGTTTGACAGCCCGGGAGCGGACATTGGAATGCAAGTCGACGATGTAATCGAACTGAGCACTTTTGAGTGATTCCGTTACTTCCGAGGTAGTTTGGTCAATCGTGTGAATGCAATCAATAAGGTTTCCCAATCCCTTNGCGACCGCTTGCATGCTTGATTTGGTCAGGAAATGAATTTCACAAGGGCCATGCATCGCCGCTCGCAGACTCTCAATCGCTGGAGCCGTAAGTATGATATCTCCAATGGAGGAAAAACGGATGACGAGTATGCGCGTTGGCCTAAGAGACATGTTGCAAAGCTAAGTAAGCAGTGAAAAGAAAAGGCGTCCCGCTAAGGACGCCTTTTCAATCTGTGGAGAGACCGGGATTCGAACCCGGGTTACCCTTTCAGGTAAACACGCTTTCCAAGCGTGCGCCTTAAGCCACTCGGCCACCTCTCCAATTTCCTCTGGTGCTTTTTGCAAGAGGGATGCAAAAGTACCGAAAAACAAGACGTGAATCCAAATCAGAACGTTGCGCAGATTTTCAGGTCAGTGCGCTGAAACGAGTCAGTTCTCCACGGACGTTGCGCGCCATGAAGTTGCGGGCTTCTTCTCGGGTGAAACCTCGCCCCAAACAAGCCATTAGCTTCGTTAACGCAGCTTCTGTGGTCATATCACCGCCCGGAATTACCCCGCAATCGCGCAAAAGGTGGGCGGTCGCGTATCGTTCCGGATGCACGGCACCGTGCCCGCATTGGGTGACATTCACAATGGAAATGCCGCGGTCGTTTGCTGCTGTAAGTATGGACTTTAATGCAGGGTTGGATGGGGCATTTCCCGATCCGAAGGTGGAAAGCACCAAGCCTCGTAGATCGGGCCAATCCGTGAGCCGCTCAATGACCTCCAGAGGTTGCCCAGGAAAAAACGGTAGCCATGCGACCCGGTTGTCCAATGCTTCATGCACATGCAATGTTTCCATCGAATCCCGGTACATCAGACTCTCATTGTAGATGATGTCGACACCAGCTTCTGCCAAGGCCGGGAGATTTGGGCTGATAATGGCTTGCATAGATTCCGCACTGGCTTTGTGTGCTCGGTTGCCACGAAAAAGGAAAGAGCCAAAGTAGACCGCCACTTCCTGTACAATCGGTTCGTTGAATCGAGTCGAAGTAGCAATGTCCACAGCGGCCAGTAAGTTTTCTCGTCCATCTGTTCGAGGCAAACCAATGGGCAGTTGACTTCCGGTAAGGATGATGGGTTTTCTCAGTCCTTCCAACATGAAACTAAGTGCGGATGCTGTAAAAGCGAGCGTATCGGTTCCATGCAAGATTACAAAGCCGTCAAAATCTGCATAATGATGCTTGATTGCCTGGGCCAATTCAAGCCATTCTTTTGTTCCTACGTTGGATGAGTCCAATGGTGGCTCAAAGGAAATGATTTCAATCTCTCTGTTGGGCTGCTCCAATTCTGGTACGTGCCGNTGGATTTCATTGAAATCAAGCGGAACAAGTCCTCCAGAAGCGTCTTGTACGCTGCCAATTGTGCCACCTGTATAGATGACCAAAACACGGCTTTTGGATGTTTCGTGGGATTCCATATTCAATGCAATTTATTGCGGGAACTCATTTTGAGGTCAAGTTGAACAATCCGCGGGCATTTTGTGTCGTGATTTCTGCAACCTCATGCAAAGGCATCTCCCAAAGATCCGCAACCCGCTGGGCCACCACGCGCGTGTAGGCTGATTCATTGCGTTTGCCCCGGTGAGGCACTGGTGCGAGGTAAGGGCTATCTGTTTCCAAGACTACCCGGTTGTGCGGAACGTGCGGGAGCACAGCATCAAGTCCGCCATTTTTATAGGTTGCGACCCCTCCAATTCCCAGGTAAAAGTTTCCGTAATCTAGAATTCGTCGCGCTTGGTTTAGGTCGCCGGTAAAGCAGTGCACAACACCCGTGAGTTGGTCATCATTCAGTGCGTCCAATGCTTCAAAAAGGGCTTCAAAAGCTTCGCGCACATGAATGACAATGGGCAAATTCAGAGACTTCGCCCATTTCACTTGTTCGCGAAATGCCTCGTGTTGGATGTCGAGTGTGGTTTTATCCCAATGCAAATCAAATCCGATTTCCCCGATGGCAACATAGCGTCGTCCAGAAGTGTGCAAGGCTTGCTCAATCGCTTGCAGTTCATCTCTCCATTCACCAGGCTTCACGTGGCAGGGGTGCAATCCCATCATGCCAAAGCAAAGTTCCGGCCATTTGTCCATCATGTCGTGGACGCGTCCTATGGATGCCTTGTCAATGTTTGGCAAGAGCAATGATTTTACATCCGCTTCCATGCAACGTTGAATGGCGGCTTCACGTTCCCCGTCGAATGCGGGCTGGTACAAGTGGGTATGGGTGTCAATGAGGTGCACGCTGCGAAGTTAATGCGGAAGAGCGCTTTGTGCTGTTGCGTTGGGCTCTTCAAAGGTGAATTTCCCCCTCAGCATAGGTCACAGCGTGGCCAAACAACAACACACGATCACCGAGCACTTCACACTGCAGTTCGCCACCTCGCATTGATATTTGTCGGGCGTTTAGCTTGCGCTTGCCCAAACGTTTCCCCCAGAAAGGAGCCAGAGAACAATGAGCTGATCCGGTGACGGGATCTTCCAAAATGGTCGCTTGCGGAGTGAAAAAACGGGAGACAAAATCGCATGTTGCGCCGGGAGCAGTTGCGGCAACTCCCCCGGGATCTAAATTGGTTTTGTCAAACTGCTCCCGATTAATTTTCAATCCTATGATATCCGATTCTTGGGCGTAAACCAGCACGTAATCCCGGGCCTTGAGTACTTCAAGGGGTTGTTTGCTCAGGGAGTGAGCGATCAAATCGGGCAATTGCGTTGCAACAGGGGGGCGATTCGGGAGGTCAATGCGGTACATGTTTCCGTGTCGGTGCACTTCGAGCACGCCGCTTGCCGTTTCAAAGATTGCATGGTTCCGATTGGACTCGAAGTGATGCAGAATCACATGACCTGCGGCCAGAGTGGCGTGTCCGCAGAGGTCAATTTCAAGGTCTGGTGTGAACCACCGCAATTGATGCCTTCCTTCTTTTGTGACGATAAATGCAGTTTCAGCGACGGCATTTTCTCTCGCAATGTTGAGCAAAGTCGAATCTTTTGGCCATTTCTGCAGAATCACAACACAGGCAGAATTGCCTGAAAACACTTGGTTTGCAAATGCATCGACTTGGAAAAAGGGGCAATTCATTCGAGGGTTTATTTTTGTCTGCTAGGGATGAATTTATGTTATCATATCGGAGCAGGATAAATCTACCGGAAATTCTCTTTGCTCGTTGGTGAACCGCGAATTACATTTGCACACTTACGAAAGCCACTGGCAGACGTATTGCAACAAGATTGAAATTACACGAATTAAGATTCACATGAAGAAGTTGTTTGCCCTCTTTGCTATTGCAGGGTTGATTTTCATCAATTTTCCGACCGCAACTTTCGCACAAGACGCTGCGATGGAAATGACCGACACCACTGCTGTTGAGACCGAAGGTGATAGCACTGCTATGGCGGTCGACTCCTTAGCTGTTGACTCAATGGCAGCTCCAGTTCCAGCGATTGCTGATGAAGCTCCTGTTGAAGAAACCCGCGAGGTTTTGAGCTTTCACCAAACAGTGAAGCGCTACTTCATCGAGGGTGGAGCAACGTTTATGGCGTTTGTATTGATCTGTCTGATCTTGGGCTTAGCCTTGAGCATCGAACGAATCATCTACTTAAACATGGCCACAACAAACACGGGCAAGTTGGTTGAAGGCATCGAAGGAGCATTGGAGAAGGGCGGCGAAGAAGCGGCCAAGGAAGTTTGCCGAAACACTGCAGGTCCAGTAGCCACTATTTTTTACCAAGGTTTGGACCGTTCCTCCGGATCGTATGAAGAAGTTGCAAAAGCAATTGAAGACTACGGAAGTGTGGAGATGTCGAAGCTTGAACGAGGCTTGAGCTGGATTAGCTTGTTCATTGCCTTGGCCCCAATGTTGGGTTTCATGGGTACCGTAATCGGTATGATCTCTGCCTTCGATAAAATTGCAGAAGCGAATACAATCAACGCATCGATCGTTGCAGGGGGTATTAAAGTTGCCTTGATCACAACAGTATCGGGTTTGATCGTAGCCATCATCCTTCAAATTTTCTACAATTACATTCTGTCGAAGATTGACAGCATTGTTCTGGACATGGAAGAAGCTTCTATGGATCTCGTTGACTTGCTCTACAAGCGTAAGCTTCAAGGCAAATAATCCGCTGAATCATGGGTGATAAAGGATTAAGATTGGGCCTTTCCGTCTTTCGGATTGCAGTGATTGTAGCAGGGGTTGTTCTCAGCTATATGATCACTTCACGAAGTGGCACGGATGAGACGTTTGTCGAAGGCCAGGAGCGCTACGGAGCGCTGCTTGATGGATTGTTTTACATCATTTATTTTGTAGGCATTGCTTGTGCAGCTGCGGCGCTATTGTTTGGCTTGGGATTTTTGATCCTGAAGTTGATCAACAACCCAAAGTCGGTCATGGGCACCATCATTGGGTTCATTGGTTTTGTAATCATTGGTCTGCTTAGTTTCTACGTGTTTGCAGATGATACGGTGCTGAACGCATACGAAGCGAGTGGCATCAAAGTCACGACGGGTGAAAGCCTGTTTGCTGGTGGTGGTTTGTATTTCGTCTACCTCTTGGGAAGTTTATCAATTTTGACAATCGTTGTCGCAGAGGTGCGCAGCGCATTGAAATAATACGAGAATGGCACGCCGAGAATTAGCAGAAATCAACGCAGGCTCGATGGCGGACATCGCGTTCCTGCTCTTGATCTTTTGGCTGGTCACTACCACCATAGATTCGGATGAAGGAATCAAGCGACAGCTTCCCCCTCCAGTCCCTCCGGACATTGACGTGCCTCAGGCGAAGGAGCAGAACGTTTTCAATGTAAAGGTGAATTTCTTGGACGAGTTGCTCGTCGAGGCGGAGCCGCTTGACATTGAAGACTTGAAGGACAAAGCCAAGGAATTCCTCATCGCCACGGGTGATGGCATCATGGCGCATCCGGTAGGACGCGAAACCGTAGCCAAGAACAGAGAGGTTGTGCTCATTACCGGTGCCAACGGAAAAACCAATGCAGCTTTTCCAGAGCGTGTATGGGTGCGGAAAGTGGATGTTAGGCAGCGCATTGCAGAATATGAGGCCTTTCTAGCGGCAGCACAGGATGCGAATCGCCGAAAGAATTACACCAAGGTGCTTCAAAGTTGGCAGGATAAATTGGCGACGATTGAATTGCTTGGTGGCGATTACAAGGANCTTCCATCGTCTGCATTGATTTCCATGCAGAACGACAATGCTACCACGTACGATACGTATTTGCAGGTGCAAAATGAGCTTCAGTCAGCAGTCAATGAGTTGCGCGATGAGCTAGCTGTTGCCAAATTTGGTCGCACCTACAAGGAGCTCGAAGATTTGTATGACAGAAATACGGAGGACGGGGAGCTTTTGAAAAAAATCATCGCGGTTCGTTCTGTTTACCCTCAACGGATATCGGAGGCTGAACCACGTGAAGGATCAACGTACTACTGATATGGGAAAGTTTAGAAAAGGAAACAAGCGTGGCATGGCCACAATCTCGACAGCGTCGCTGCCGGACATCGTTTTCATGTTGCTGTTCTTCTTCATGGTAGCCACGGTCTTGCGAACAGAAGAAGAGAAGGTTCGCTTGATTCGTCCTGAAGCATCCGAGTTGTACAAGATTGAGAAGAAGCACTTGATTCGCTACGTAAACATCGGAATTCCAATGGATCGGCGTTACGGAACTGAGCCAGTGATGCAGTTGAATGACGCATTTGCTTCTCCCGAATTGATTCAAGATTGGGTGTCTACGGAACGTTTGACCCTAGCTGAAGCAGAGCAAAGCAAGATGTGGGTCTCTCTCAAAGTGGACAAAGACACCAAGATGGGCATCGTCACTGATGTGAAACAAGAATTGCGGAAAGCCTCTGCGCTCAAGGTTCTTTACTCCGCATCTGGTCGAGAAAGAACGCAGTCAGGGAACTGATTTGCAGGCATGAGACCCGGTCGAGATTTGGTCGAGACCGAAGCCGTTTCGAACGGATCTTGAAGTCCAATTGACGATCAGAAAGTTGCTTTGGAGAGGGAGAGAAATAGCGGCAACCTTTTCTCATTCTACGTCGTATACGTGACGGTATGCTAGACATTCGCGAAAAATTTCATCGCCCGATAGACGAGGTCCTATGGCGTTCCCTCAAGGAATGGCGCATCACTATTTTTTGTGTTCTTGCAACTACAGCAGCAGGATTTTTCACACTTTTTGATCAGTTCCCAATCTTATGGGAAGAGCTGCTAATCGTGGCTGGTAATCACAACTTTTCCCCAGGATTACGAAGGATTTTGTGAGCGAGAACATCACTTAGCTTGAAGTAGCTTTCATGGCTCCACCCTGCTACGTGTGGTGACAGCACG
>JGI26114J46594_1000483_pt1 | contig 9608 bp, 8 predicted proteins | sample AOAMet1_18_M0_10_2_FD_46594 | JGI IMG/M metagenome (IMG submission 46594) | reverse complement strand
ATAATTGCGTCAGTTGGCAGATTTGGACCGTATTTAAGATATGATGGTAAATTCACTTCAATTAAAAAGGCCGATGAAGAAGACCCTTTGACAATTGAATTAGATAGAGCAATTGAACTTATTAAATTAAAGATTCAAGCTGATAAAGATAGGTTAATAGCCAACTTCGAAGGTGAACCATTAATTCAAGTTCTTAATGGTAGATACGGACCTTTTATACAAATAAGTCCTTTAAAGCAAAAGAAAATAAATGTAAAAATCCCCAAAGGAACAGAGCCAAGTAAATTATCAAGAGAAGAATGTGTCGATTTGTGGAAGAATCAACCAGAAAAAAATTCTAGGTTTAAAAAGAAGAAATGATAAATATACAGACGTATTTTAACCCAATTAGTTCAAATCTTTTTTCTGCAAAAAATAATTGGGAAGCAACTCAGATTGGAAGACTTATTGATTCACATGTCAACGATAGTTTTCCTGATTTAAAATTTTCAGAAATTGCTTTCTTTAACGTTAACGAGTTTAATGGATCAGAGAATTATGCGTCAGATACAGAATGTTCTATTCGAAATTTTTTTTATTCATACCATCACGATAAGTTTCCAAGGGTCTCTGATTTAGGTTATTTAAAAATAATGTCATCACGAAAAGAAACTTTTGAAGCAATACAGAATGTATGTGAATTTCTTCTTCACAATGGAACTATTCCATTTATAATCGGTGGAGGAAATGATGTTAGTTATGCTATATACAAGGCTTACGCATCATTAGATAAATTTATTTCTTTAACATCTGTAGATAGTAAATTTGATATTGGACTTGATAAAGATAGTTTGTCTTCGTCTTCTTATTTTGGAAAGATTCTTGCTGATAAGCCTAATAAATTATTTCATTTTACAAATTTAGCGTTTCAATCTTATTTTGTTTCAAATTTTGCTACGGAGATGTTAAATGCAATGAATTTTGATTCTTTACGTTTAGGGGATTTTAGAGCAAATTTTAGTGAGGCTGAGCCAATATTAAGAAACACAGATTTTTTAAGTTTTGATATTTCTGCTATACAACACAGTTTTGCTTGCGGAAATGTTTATTCTTCTCCTAATGGACTTAATGGTGAGGAATCTTCAAGAATAATGCGTTATGCTGGTCTTAGTGATAAAGTATCTGCAGTTGGGTTATTTGAATACAATCAAGATCTTGACATAAGAAATCAAACAGCTTATTTATTGGCACAGATGATATGGTATTTTATTGATGGATATAGTGTCCGAAAAAACGAATTAAATCCAGTTGTAAAGAGTTGCATTAAATATACGGTTGCCTTTGAGGATGGAAAAAATGAAATTAAATTTTTTAAGAGTAAAAATAGTGGGAGATGGTGGATGGGTGTTCCATTTTATAAAGAAGGAAAAAGAGATGCTCAAATGTATTACATTGCTTGTTCTTACAGAGATTATGAAATTGCAAATTCAGGTGATATTCCAGATAAATGGCTGAAAACTTTTAATAAGTTGCGCTAGTAAAGCTTTGGAAGACAGCAATTTGAGTTCTATAAACTAAGTTTATTATCAGATGATAATATTAAAGTCTTAAAAATTGTTTATTTTAGCACAAATTTTTTAGTAAATTGTAGATGAAAAGAATAGTATTTTTATGCGTAATTTTGTTTTGTGTTTTGAGTCTTAGTGCGCAACAGGACCCACAGTTCAGTCAAAACATGTTTAATAAACTAGCAAACAATCCAGGATACGCTGGTAGTACATCTGGTATATCTACTTCGGTTTTACATAGGTCGCAATGGATGGGTTTTGATGATGAAGGAGCTGCTGCTTCAACACAAAACTTTAGTGTTGATGCTGAAGTTCCAATTCTTAACGGAGGTGTTGGACTTAATATTGTAAAAGATAATATTGCTTCTTTTAGTAACTTGGGCATACAGGCTTCTTACGCCTACAGGACCCAGCTAGGTTTTGGTCAGATAGGAATGGGAATGTCAGTTGGCATGTACCAAAGTGGCCTAAATGGAGGAGCCCTACGACCTTCTCAGGCAGGGGATCCGGTTATCCCTACTGGTGATGTTAATGGATCTAAACTTGATATTGGTGCTGGAGTTTATTTCAATAATCAAAACATGTACATAGGTTTATCTTCTGCTCATATGACTGAGCCTACAATTGAATGGAGTGATGGACAATCCTATAATTTAGCCCGACATTATTTTCTTATTTCTGGATATAATTATGAAATAAACCCTCAGTTTTCTTTACACCCTTCAATATATCTTAAGCATGATGGCGCAACATCTCAATTGGATATCAATACAAATCTTATTTACAATAACAAGATGTGGAGTGGTGTTAGTTATCGAGTAGATGAAGGTGTAATTATNCTTGCAGGTATGGATATAAACGAGAGTTTAAGATTTGGTGTTGGATATGATGTTACGATTATTAATCCAATGTCTAACTCTTTTGAGTTTATGCTAGGATATAATTTTAAAGTAAAAACAACAAAAACAATTTCAAAATACAAAAATCCTAGATTTCTGTAAAATGATTTAATACACTTAGGTGAAAAATATATGAATATGAAAAAAATAATTTTAGTAACATTAATAATTGCCACACTATACGGTTGTGGTGGTTCTGGAAATGGAGAGCTTATAGGTTCCCAAAATAGACAAATTTGGAATCCTACAGATCCTTATGGGATGGTTTTTATTCCTCAAGGAAGTTATAATATGGGCCCTTCTGATCAAGATGTTCCATTTGCAAATGTTTCGCAGTCTAAAACAGTTTCTGTTGGTGCTTTTTATATGGACGAAACAGAAATTACAAACAATGAATACAGACAATTTACAAATTGGGTAAAGGATTCTATATTAAGGAAGCAATTAGCCGAAATGAAATTTGATGATCCAGAATACGTAATGCTTGATGAGAACGATATGCCAATNGAAGATGCTTACGGTAAACCATTGATTAACTGGAAAGGAAAAATCAACATGGATGATATGGATGTTAGATCAATTCTTGAAGAAATGTATTTGACTGGTAGTGAGGTTTTTGATGGAAGAATAAAAGAGTTCGATACAAGAAAATTTACTTATAAATATCAAGTTATTGATCTNAAATCTGCATCCGTTAAATCAAAACGAGAGAATGGTGCGAAAGGTGAAACTGATAGGAGTGAATTTCTTAAAGATATTGAGATTAATATATATCCTGATACATTAACTTGGAATCATGATTATTCATATTCGTTTAATGATCCTTACGCTAAGAAATATTTCTGGCATCCTGCTTTTGACGACTATCCTGTTGTTGGTGTTAACTGGAAGCAGGCTACTGCATTTGCACATTGGAGATCTAAGATGATGAATTCTTTTTTACGAGATATTAAGCAACCAATTTTACCAGAATTTAGATTGCCAACTGAATCAGAGTGGGAGTATGCTTCTAGAGGTGGTTTAGATGCCTCACCGTACCCTTGGGGAGGTCCTTATACAAGAAATATTAAAGGATGTTTTTTAGCTAATTTCAAGCCACTAAGAGGTAATTACGTTGCGGACGGTGGAATTAAAGCAATTAAAACTGCATCTTACAATCCAAATGGATATGGTCTTTATGATATGTCTGGTAATGTTGCTGAATGGACGTCAAATGCGTATGATGAATCTGCTTTTTCTTATTCACACGATATGAATATGGACAGATTCTACGATGCTAATGAAGATGATCACGTAGTGTTAAAGAGAAAAGCTATTAGAGGGGGATCGTGGAAAGATATTGCTTACTTCATTCAAAATAGCACTAGAACATTTGAATATCAAGATACAGCAAAATCATACATAGGTTTTAGATGTGCTGTTGACTTTTTAGGAAGAGATAAAAAAGATTTTGAATAAAAAAGATCTTCAATCCTTAAGTGAAATAAATTTTTAATAATACAACCGAAAAGATTTTAAGATAAATTATAAATAACTAACAAATAGAATATGAGTTTCATAGATAACATTGAAAAAATTACAGAAGCAAAATGGTATAAATTAATGATGCCAAAATTATATGGTTGGGGTGCAGCCATTGTAATTTTAGGTGCACTTTTTAAGATTGAGAATCTCCCAGGTGCATCTTATATGCTTATGGCTGGACTTGGTATTGAAGCAGTTATATTTTTCTTTTCTGCATTTGAAAAACCACATGTAGATCCAGATTGGTCTTTAGTTTATCCTGAACTTGCACATATGGAAGACCCAAATTCCAATAAAAGACCATCACAGCAATTAGATGATGCATTGGAAAAAGCAAAAATTGATAATGAGCTTATTGAAAGTTTAAATGATGGGTTAAGGTCATTTGGTGAATCAGCTAAACAATTAAACGAAACTGTAACTGCCGCCGCAGGGATTTCTGAATACAATTCACAAATTCATGAGGGTGTAAAAAACATGAATGCTCTTAATGCACTTTATGAACTTCAACTACAGGCATCTAACCAGCAAATGGAGGCTACAAATTTATTCCTTCAAAATTTACAATCATCAGTAGAAGACTCGAAAAAGTTTCAAGTACAAGTTAGTAGTTTGGCTGAGAATTTAGAGCAATTAAATTCTGTATATTCTAACATGCTTAACGCAATGAATCCTAATAAATAATCATCTTACAGTAATACCAAATAATAAATAGAATACTATGGCAGGAGGTAATTTATCCCCAAGACAAAAGATGATTAACATGATGTACTTAGTGCTTACAGCATTACTAGCATTAAATGTATCNAAAGAAGTTTTAAATTCATTTTTTGAAGTTAATAAAGGTATTGAAAGAACTACAAATAATTTTAATTCTAAAAATGAATCTACTTATGCTGCTTTTGATAATGCAGCCTCTAATAATCCTGAAAAATATCAAGATGTAAGAGATAAGGCTTATTTAATTAAAAGTAAGTCTGATGCAGCGGTCTTATTTATACAAGAAATGAAGTACGATTTGGTATGCAAAGTTGATAAAAACAAAATATATTTTGGAAGTGAATCAGACATTTATGATGCTGACGGTGATTTAATAGAGACCCTTGCAATTGTTGATAAAAGTTTTACTGATTTATCACAATTCCAGAAATCTATGCCTATTGCTTATCTTAAGAATAAAAGTAACAGATATGCATCACAAGATTTGTTTTATCCAAAAACTGTTAACCCAGGAGTTAAGAAAAGAGCTACTGAACTAAAAGAAAAAATTGAAGAATATAGAGATTTCCTAATTAATTTGTCTGGTGATAATCAAGGGCTTATCGATAATATTAATATCGTTTTTGATGTTTCTGACAGAGTAGGAAAAAAACAACAAAATTGGGAAACATATAATTTCGTTGATATGCCTTCAGTGAGCGCATTAACAATTCTATCTAAGATACAGTCAGACCTTAGAAACCTAGAAGCCGATGTTATTGATTATTTAAAAAGAGATATTGATTCTAAGTCCTTAAAATTCACATCAGCTGAAGGTATTCAAATTCCTAAATCAAATTTTGTACTAAGAGGAGATTCATTTAGATCATCTATCTTTATTTCTGCTAAACAAGATGGTCAAGACCCAGAGATTTTTGTTGGTGANTACGATAGTCTTGGTGGTGGTAAGTATGAGATGCGTGGTGAATATGAGGTGGTAAAAGTTTTAAATGGTAAGGGAGTCTTTTCCAAGAGAACAACTTCAGAGGGTTTAAAGAAATATGGTGGATTAATTTCTATGAAAACTGAGACTGGAACTAAGTTCTACCCATTTAATGGAGAGTATCTTGTTGCTGCTAAAACTGCGGTTGTTTCTCCTGTTAAAATGAATATCTTGTATACACAATTAGATAATCCTATCAAAGTTTCTGTTCCTGGATATACATCAAGTGAAATTTCAGCAGTCGTTAACAATGGCAAGATTAAACCTACAAAAAAGTCTTTAGGGGAATGGTCAGTTCGCCCTGTTAAAGAAGGGAAGGCAAAAATTACATTATTTGCTAATGTTGATGGTAAAAGAACTAAGATGGGAGAAATTCCTTTTAGAGTTAAAGTTCCACCTCCACCAACACCATATATTAACGGCGTAAAAAATGGTTTAGTTGATAGAACTACATTAACTTCATCTGGTGGTGTTCTCGCAGAGCTGAAGAATTTTGAATTTGAAGGTCTTACGTATCTTGTAACTGAATTTAAATTATCAGGTACATATAAGGGTGCGGCAGCATCAGATAAATCTTCTAACAATGAATGGACAAAAAAGATGAAAAATATTATTGTTAATTCCTCTTCTGGATCTACAATAAATATTTCAAAAATAAAAGCCATTAGATATGGCACAAAAATTGAACAAGACTTAAATGACCTTGTTATAGAAATTAAATAATAATTATGAAAAAGATATTTCCCCTATTAATTGCAGGTGTAATGACTTCTCTTACACTAAGTGCTCAAGATGTATTATCTGTTGAAGATATGAACTCTGTTTATAAAAAAGAAAAGCATCATAATAAGATTGTTCAGAAATATGCACCATTAAGACAAGCTGATGTTATGTGGTCTCGTAAAATCTGGAGAGAAATTGATTTAAGACAAAAGATAAACCACGCTTTTTATTACCCTGAGAATACAGGTGAGGCAGGTGCCGCTATTACAGGTGATAGAATGAGTCTAATTGATGTAATATATAGTGCCATTCAAGAAGGAACTATAACAGCTTACGGAAATGCTGTCTATGATGATGAATTCCGATCGCCTATGACTGCAACAGAAATTAAATCTATTGGTGGGGCTGTTGAGGAAATTAGAGAAGTAACCGATATGGAATTAGTAAGGCAGGGTGTTGATATAGATTTAGCTAAGAAAACAGTTGCTGTTAAAATACCATTTAATAGAAATACCGTAAAGAAATGGAGACTAAAAGAAGAATGGTTCTTTGACAAACAAAGATCTGTGATGGATGTCCGTATAATAGGCCTTGCACCGCTTCAAGAAAATAGAGATGAGATTACTAATAAATTGACTGGTGGTTTTTCTCCATTATTTTGGGTGCATTTTCCTGAAGCTCGCGAAGTACTGATAAATGCTGAGGTTTTTAATTTAGTTAAAAATGACGCAGAAAGAAGAACTTACGATGATATATTTTGGAAAAGAATGTTTGGCTCTGTAATTGTTAGGGAAGCGAATGTTATGGATCGTGAGGTTAATGAATATATGGTAGGTTTAGATGCCCTTTTAGAAGCTGAACGTATAAAAGCTGAAATCTTTAATATTGAGCATGATTTATGGGAATATTAATAGTCTAGATAACAAATAAAAATGAGCTTCAGTTAAGGAGCTCATTTTTTTATTATAGAACTTGTTTTCTATTTAATCTGTGTAATTTAATATTGTATTTTTACCAAAGTTGATTTAAAGAAATATATAAATATGAACGAAGAATTAGATTTAGGGAAGTTATTTGTAAAATTTGTAAATTTTAACAGAAGAAATAAGAAACTATTGATCATCTTCATTTTAATTGGAGTGTTGACAGTAATATTGTATCAAAATTTTAAAAAACCCTATTATGAGACAAATGCAATCTGTATGTCAGGTATTGCTGAATATGAACGTCAAGATCAAGTTGAAGATTTAAGCCAAAGAACCGCAATTGATTTGATCAATCATTTACAAATTAGCATTGATAACGAAGACTATAGTTATATTTCTAATGCTCTGGGTGTTGAACTAAATGTTGCCTCTTCAATTAAGAAAATTGAAGCAGAACAATTGTATCAGCAAGATATGGATGAAAAGTTCTATGCGCTTAATAAGTTTGAAATTAGATTAGTTATTTTTGACAATCAATTATTGAGTCAAATTTCTGATGGTTTAATATATTATTTTGAAAATAATGATTTTGTGAGTAATTATTACAATAGATATTTAGAATCAAATATTAAAATAATTAAAGATATCGAAAATGAAATTAGTTTATTAGGTGAAGTTAGAATGGCGGGGGCTAAGAATAATCTTGATATAAGTTCTGTAAATATTATTAGTGGTAAGGAAGGTAAGGAGTTAAGTAATCAAATTGTATCCTTAAGTCACCTTAGAGAAGAAATTAATATAAATCAGGACTTACTTCTTCCTTTAGTGTATGTACAAAGATTTCCAAATGTTGAGCATAAAGAAGATGATATATTATTATGGAGTGTCTTAGGTGCGTTCATTAGTCTTATATTTGGTATGTTCATTGCACTTATAAAAGAAGCTAAGTAACATGTATTTACAAAAAACTATGTAATAGATTATGTCTATTAAATCTCAATTTTTATCAAAATCGGTAATTGACTTTATCTATATGTTTAGCTCTAATTTGATTAAAAAAGGTTTTGGTTTTTTTAGAGAAATTATTTTAGCAGCAATATTTGGTTCATCTATTTTTTATTCTAATTTCTTGTTTCTAAAGACTATTTCAGAATTATTTTCAGAGTTTACTCAAGGAAGTGCTATGCAAGCAGCTTTACTATCAAAGTTTTCAAAATTATACTCTAGAAATAAAGATGTTTCATTACAAAATATTTTTAAATTTTCTCAGAAAGTTATGCTTGGTCTTTTTGTATTAAGCCAGATTATACAAATACCTATAGTATTTTATTTGCAAACAGAATATTTTTGGACATTTATTCTCGTTTCTATTTTATTAGGAATTATTCTTTCAGTAAATTTTTACAATGCAATCTTTCTTGTTATTATGCAGGGAAAAGGTCAATTTAGAAAGCATTCTATTTCTACTACAATTGATATATTTTTATCCACTTTAGTGCTTTATCCATTTTCTATAATACTTGGTATTATTGGAATTGCATTAAGTAGATTAGTAGGACTATTTAGTTTATTTTATTTTTATTTATTTCCAATGATGAAGGAAGATACAGGTNAAAAAATTCAATTTGGAGTTAAAGATTTTAGTATACCGGTACTATTTTTAGGTAATCTCTCAAATATAATAATATTAATATCAAGATTTACTGCAGGTCTTGACAATACAAATAATATTGCATTTTTTAATTATTCAGTAGTGATATTAAATGTTTTCTTAACGGCAGTTATTTTGAATTTAAATACTATTATTTTACAGAGAATTTCTATCAAGAAAGATTTAAGATTAATATTTTTTTCTGTCTTTGGAGCACTTGTTTTTGGTTTAGGATTAGTGTTTGTTATTGATACGTTCGGTTTTGTAATATTTCAATTTATTTTTGAAAGAGGAGCCTTTACTTTAAATGATACTATCGCTACTGTAGCTTATGCAAAGGATCTTAGTTATTCCTTTATTTTAATTTTTATTGCAGCAGTATTATTCCAGCCATTTTTTACACTTCCATCAAATAATGTCAGTAAATTTAGTATGAAATTTGCTAGTGTTTTTATAGTTGCTATAATTACTATTTTAATTTATTTTTATTATAATTCTAGTGATACTAAAACTAACTCATTAGTTATGATGTACTGCTTATCTTCTGTTTATTTTATTATTTCAATTTTTTCATTCTTTAAATATTATAAATTTGTTCGTTAAGTCATTATATAATTGGATATTTCTATTTTCTTC
>JGI26114J46594_1000468_pt1 | contig 9790 bp, 8 predicted proteins | sample AOAMet1_18_M0_10_2_FD_46594 | JGI IMG/M metagenome (IMG submission 46594) | reverse complement strand
TTTCTATGAAAAAAGGAGACTGACTACTGTTATGATCCCAGTTTTTATGTTTATAAATTTTTACTCTTTTTAAATTCTCAGAAGATAAATGCTCAATTTCTTTAATCTCTTGATTATTGTCGCCACAATAAATAATTGCATTTACGTCCTTATGAGATGCAAAATGACTGAGTAATTCTTTTCTTTTTCCAGTTAAAATATTTACAACTCCAGAAGGGACATCAGAAGTATTTAGCACCTCAGCAAAAGAAATACTTGCCATAGGGTTTTTTTCAGAAGATAAGATTACGCAAGTATTTCCTCCAACGATAATTGGTGCAATCACTGAAATCATTCCTAATAACGAATAATCATTGGGAGAAATTACTGAAACAACTCCCACTGATTGTAGAAGTGAAAAATTAAAATGATTTGATGCAACAGGATTAACTGAGCTAAAAACCTGCTGGAACTTATCACTCCATCCAGCATAATATATTAATCTATCTATACTTAACTCTACCTCGTTCTTTGCATGTGATTTTGACAAGCCTGTCATCATTAACTCTTCAATAAATTGAGATTTTCTGCTCTCTAACATTTCTGCAACTCTATAAAGAACCTGACCTCTATTTAGTGCTGTTGCATTTTGCCAAGATTTCTGAACTTTTCTAGCAACAACAACCGCGTTTCTAAAATCTTTTCTTGATGAAAGACACATATTTGCTAATAATTCTTCATTACCATTTTTTATTTGAAAATATCTTCCTGATTCTGTTCTTGGAAACTTTCCACCAATGAAGTTTTTATATGTCTTTAGAACATTTATTCTTGCCATTATTTAAATTTTAAATAAGCTTTTAGTCCATGCAAACCACCTTCTCTTCCAATTCCACTTTCTTTTACTCCTCCAAATGGAGAAGTTGGATCGAATTTATTATATGTATTTGCCCAAACTACTCCAGCATTTAACTCCTTTGTAAGTTTAAAAATCTTCGATCCTTTTTCTGTCCAAACACCTGCAGACAAACCGTAAGGTGTATTGTTAGCTTTTTCTATAACCTCATCAATTGTACGGAAAGTCTGAATAGCCAAAACTGGACCAAAAATTTCTTCTTGAACAATTGTATGTGATTGTGAAACATTTAAGAATAATGTTGGAGGAAACCAATTTCCTTTTTCAGAAATACTACATTTTTTCTGATATATTTCACCTCCTTCTTCCAGCCCTATATTTATATACTTTTTTATTGTAGCTAATTGTTCTTTAGAGTTTATTGCTCCAATGTCAGTATTTTTATCAAGAGGATCACCAATAATTAATGAAGACATTCTGTCTTTCAATTTTTCAACAACAATTTCAAAAATACTTTCTTGTACGAAAAGTCGTGAACCAGCACAACATACATGACCTTGATTAAAAAATATTGCATTAATAATTCCCTCAACTGCTTGATCAATTGCTGCATCTTCAAAAATAATATTTGCCCCTTTACCACCAAGTTCTAAAGTTAATTTCTTATGTGTACCAGCAATACTTCTCTTAATCAACTTCCCTACTTTTGTAGAACCAGTAAATGCAATTTTATCAATATTAGGATGATTTACAATATCAGAACCTGTTTTTCCACCACCAGTAACAATATTTACAACTCCTTTTGGAAGACCACTTTCTTCAATGATTTCTGCAAGTTTAAGAGCTGTTAAAGAAGTTGTCTCAGCAGGCTTTAAAACGACTGTATTACCACATGCAATAGCAGGAGCTATTTTCCAAGCAGCCATTAATAAAGGAAAATTCCAAGGAATAATTTGTCCAGCTACACCTATAGGCTCATGACTTGTATTCGGAAAAGCATACTCTAACTTATCTGCCCAACCTGCATAATAGAAAAAATGATTTGCTGCCAAAGGAATATCTATATCTCTTGACTCTCTTATTGGCTTGCCTCCATCCATACTTTCAATAACAGCAAATTCCTTTGCTCTTTCCTGTATCATTCTTGCAATTCTAAAAATATATTTCGCTCTTTCTTTTGCCTTTAGTTTAGACCAGCTCTTGAATGCAGTGTTAGCAGCTTTAACTGCAAAATTAATATCTTCTTTATTTGCTTCAGAAATCTTTGCGATGATTTCATCAGTAGCAGGATTTACAGAATTAAAATACTTTCTAGATTTTGATTTTACAAATTTTCCATTAATAAACAAATCATATTTTTCTTTTAATAAAATATGATCTTTACTTTCTTTAGCAGTAGTATAATTCCAAATTTTGTTTAAATCTATATTGCTCATATATTAATCTTTTGAAAAATAATCTATCGATTCATAATATCCGCTTTCTTGTCTTTGAAGTTGCATTAAAATATCATTTGCCAAACTACTAGCTCCAAATCTAAACAAATCTTTATTCATCCATTCATGTCCTAATGTTTCATTTAACATTACCAAATACTGTAAAGCTATTTTAGAAGAAGAAATCCCTCCAGCCGGTTTCATTCCTATTTTAATTCCTGTTTGCTTGTAATAATCTTTTATTGCATTAAGCATAACATATGCTACAGACATAGTTGAAGCTGGATTAATTTTTCCTGTAGAGGTTTTAATGAAATCTGCACCTGCGTAAATAGCAATTTCACTTGCTTTTCTAACGTTATCTAATGTGTCTAGCTCGCCAGTCTCCAAGATCACTTTTAAATGTGCCTTACCGCAAACTTCTTTTACAGAAGCAATTTCATCATATACAAAATTATATTCTCCAGCTAAAAACTTGCCTCTTGAAATAACCATATCTATTTCATCAGCTCCTTCATTAACTGCAAATTTAGTATCACTTAATTTAACATCTAATGAAGATTGACCGCTTGGAAAACCAGTAGCAACAGAAGCAACATTTATTTTTGTCCCTTTTAATTCTTTTTTAGCATACTTTACCATAGTGGGATATACACAAACCGCTGCCACTTTAGGAATNCCTTGCAAAGAATCATGTAAATGATTCGCTTTATAGCACATTCTTTTAACATTTTCAGGNGTATCTTTTCCATCTAAGGTAGTCAAATCAATCATACTTAGTGCTAAGTGCAAGCCGTGTGTTTTTGAAGAGTTTTTTANACTTCTTTTACAAAAACGATTAACTCGTTCTTCTACACCAGTTTTGTCAATTTTTGGAACAGTTAATAAATTTGGGAAACTCAAAATAATTTATGCTTTATTAAAGACAAATCTACCATTTTATTCGATATAAATCATAGTTTCTAATTCACAAATTTTGATTAAATTGGCCGACTTTATTATGAAAGAAGAANAAGGAAATATCTTNACAGTTTTTGATGATCTAATCAACAGGAATGAAAAAGAATTATTACTTAATCAAAAATCTAAAGTAATATGGATGACTGGACTCTCGGGTTCAGGCAAAACAACAATAGCAAAAGCACTAGAAAAAAAACTACATTCAAACAACATTATAAGTCAACTTCATGATGGTGATAATATAAGAGTAGGTATAAGTAATAATCTTTCTTTTTCATCAGAAGATAGGTTAGAAAATATACGANGAATNTCCGAAATATCTAAATTATTTTTAAACTGTGGAATTGTTACNCTTAATTGCTTCATTAGTCCTACAAATGAAATAAGACAAACTGCAAAGGACATTATCGGCGAGAATGATTTTATAGAAATTTATATAAACGCTTCTCTTAAAATTTGTGAAGACAGAGATGTAAAAGGTTTATATAAAAAGGCAAGAAACGGTGAAATCAAAAACTTTACTGGAGTAAGCGCAACTTTTGAAGAGCCAAAACAACCAAATCTAGTAATCGACACAACACTCTTGTCAATTGAGGAATCAGTAAAAAAAATATACGATTACATCTTACCTTTAATTAAAAATAAGTAATGAGCTCATATAATTTAACCCATTTGAAAGAACTTGAATCCGAAGCTATTTTTATATTACGTGAAGTTGCGGCTCAGTTTGAAAAACCTGTTATGCTCTTTTCTGGAGGCAAGGATTCAATTATAATGTTTCATCTTGCTAGAAAGGCTTTCTATCCTGAAAAAATACCATTTCCTTTAATGCATGTAGATACTGGACATAACTTCCCTGAAACTATTATATTTCGAGATAAATTAATAAAAAAAACTGGTGAAACACTTATAATAAAGTACGTTCAAGATTCTATTGACAAAGGAAATGCTGTTGAAGAAACAGGAGCAAATCCATCAAGAAATGGTTTGCAAACTGTGACACTTTTAGAAGGATTAGAAGACGGAAAATATGATTGTGCAATGGGAGGCGCAAGAAGAGATGAAGAAAAGGCAAGAGCTAAAGAGAGATTCTTTTCACATAGAGATGAATTTGGACAATGGAACCCTAAAAACCAAAGACCCGAACTATGGAATCTGTTTAATGGAAGAAAAAATATTGGTGAACATTTTAGAGTATTTCCTATTTCTAATTGGACAGAAATGGATGTATGGCAATACATAATGTATGAAAAAATTAATTTGCCATCTTTATACTTTGCGCATCAAAGAGAAGTTGTAAATAGAGACGGTGTGCTTCTTGCAAAATGCGAACATATTACTTTAAAAGCTGGTGAGCTGTGGAAAAAAATGTCTGTTAGATGTAGAACTATTGGAGATATGACTTGTACAGGTGTTGCAGAATCTAAGGCTGATAATATAGAAGCCATTATTGAAGAGGTTGCCAAAACAAGGATTACTGAGAGAGGAGGAAGAGCTGATGATAAGAGATCAGAAGCTGCAATGGAAGACAGAAAAAAAGAAGGTTACTTTTAATAAAAAATATGAGCAATATTAAAGGATATTTAAATATGGAATTACTCCGCTTCACCACTGCAGGAAGTGTTGATGACGGGAAAAGTACGTTAATTGGAAGACTACTTTATGATAGTAAAGCAATCTTTGATGACCAAATCAACTTACTTAAAGAAACAAGTAAGCAAAGAGGANACGAAGGTCTTAATTTAGCNCTTTTAACAGATGGTTTAAGATCTGAAAGAGAACAAGGTATAACAATAGATGTTGCATATAGATACTTTGCTACACCAAAAAGAAAATTTATCATTGCTGACACACCAGGTCACATTCAATACACTAGAAATATGGTTACTGGAGCTTCTACAGCGAATCTAGCTTTGTTATTAGTAGATGCTAGGCATGGTGTAGTCGAACAGACAAAAAGACATGCATTTATTGCATCATTACTACAAATCCCTCACATTGTAGTTTGTATAAATAAAATGGATCTTGTAGATTATAGTAAAGAGAGATTTGAAGAAATTATAGCAGATTTTGAAGAGTTTGCATCTAAATTAGAAATAAAAGATGTAAGATTTACTCCAATCTCTGCACTTAATGGAGATAATGTTGTTGAAAGATCATTAAATATGCAATGGTATGATGGGTCAACTTTAATGCATCTTCTAGAAAATATTCATATTGGCTCAGATCATAATCATATTGATTGTAGATTTCCTGTACAGTATGTAGTTAGACCACAATCTAAAGAATTTCCTGATTACCGAGGCTATGCAGGTAGAATTGAAGGTGGGATTTTTAAACCAGGTGATAAAGTTACGGTATTGCCTTCAGGATTTACATCTTACATAAAATCTATTGACACTTTTAATGAAAGAGTTAAAGAAGCGTTTTCCCCTATGTCTGTTTGCATTACACTTAAAGACGATATAGATGTCAGTAGAGGTGATATGTTGGTAAAAGCAGATAACAAACCAATGATTAATCAAGATGTTGATCTTATGATTTGCTGGATGAATGAAAAAAATATGCTTCTAAAAGGAAAGTACACTATTAGACACACTAGTCAAACAGCAAGATGTATAATTAAAGAAGTAAAATATAAAATAGACATCAATTCGTTACACAGATTAAAAGACGATAAAGTAATTGGACTAAATGATATAGGCAGAATAAGCTTACGAGTAACCAAGCCTTTGTTTATTGACAGCTACAGGAGAAACCGAAATACTGGAAGTATAATTTTAATAGATGAAGCTACAAACGAAACAGTTGCAGCTGGCATGATAATTTAATAGAAAACTATATTTTATTTTTTTCTTGATTCGTAATCTAAAATTAAAAAATAATACATCAATATTCCTAATGAGTAAAGAATTGCTGTAATGTAAAAAATATATGCATATTTTAAACCGAAAGACTTTAAATATCCAAATATTTGAGAACTAAAAAACCAACTACCACTCCAAATTGCCGCCATTACTGCACTTAACATTTCCTGATTCTTTTCTCCGACGTAATTCATTGTAAGCTCTGAAGTCATGGGTGCAGCCATATTCATTAGAGGTGTTCTAATCCAGTAACATACTACAGCAACTGGTAAAGCCCATATATAATTATTATAAAATTCTGTAGTTGCTAATGCCACCAATGCTAATACAGCTGCTATTTGTGTAAAGGTAATACCTCTTTTAAAGCCAAGTTTTTTTTTAACATCAGGAACTAGTAAAGCAAGTATAGCAACAAATATACTAGCTACACCGCCAATCACAGCAAAATCTGCTGAGTCAATTTGGAAATTATGAAAGAAAAATAAATTAATAAAGGGAATTGTAAGTCCCGCTCCTATTGCGATAACCAGCGTTGGAATAATTGCTCTTAAAAGTAAGTTCCAATCGTATGAACTCCAATGAAAACTATCTTTATTGCGTACTACTAAATCAACTTTTATTTTCGTTAAGAAATAAACACCTAAGAAACTTACTAGTGTAATCCAAAACAATACTCTACCCTCGTCAAAATCTTCTNTAAATTTGCCAGAAAAATAAATAACAAGTCCACTTATTATCATTCCGAAACTGTGTGTTGCATAATTTAATGAAATAGCATGTGATTGTTTATGTTCTTCTGTATTACGCATAATATATGGTAGAGAACTTACCTGAAAAAATGTGAAGAAAACTCCCCAAAGAATAAACAAAAGAGGTAAATACTGATCCAAATCAAGCTTTACAGCATAAAGCAGTATGATTGCAATAACTGGAACACCGATACTTCCAGAAAGAAAGAATGGCTTTAGTTTTTTACCCTTAATATATCTTCCTAGAGGAAAGGCTAATAACATAACAGCTAAGAATCTATATGAAATAAAATGAGCAATCTCATAGTCTTTATAACCTCTTTTTGCAAGATAGATATTTAAAATCAAAAAAAAAGAAGCTCCAACTAATTGAATGAAAAACCCTGCTTTGATCATTAACAAAATATTCTCTTCTAATTGCAAGTATTTATTAATAATCTTTTTCAAGGTTGGAATCTAAGCATTAAATTCATCAATTTCTTCAAGAATTGTTCTAAAAGATTCTACATGTTTTCCATATTTGGATTTATGTTTTTCTTGAAAGGTATTCGAAAAATTGACTTGATATCTATGGAGATCTGACATACTATTACAATAATATGCAATTGCAATGGTAGTGTTAGTATCAGCTTGTGTAATAACTTTATTAATCTGCACTTTTACAAAACATCCACATTGCATTAGCTCAGGAACATGCTCAGATTTCATCCACTGCAACCAATCATTTAAAATATCTTTATCGACACTGCAAGTGACGTTATAAATTATCATTATAAAATTATTTAGTAAGTTCTCTAATTCTTCTTCTAGATTCTGCAACAAAGATACTACTATTATAGTCTTCTAAAATCTTATTGTATAACTGTAAAGCAAAAGCATNNTCACCTAACAANTCATCATATATTTTTGCGCTTTTAAATAATGCGTCATCCGCAAGNATATCTGAAGACCATTCATCACCAATTTTCTTATAACAATTTAGCGCATTCTCAGGCTGATTAAGCTTAATATAAATATCAGCTTTTCTCATATATATTTCATCAGTTAAAGAATGACCTGGAAATATATTGAGNACTGAATCATATTTAAAAANAGCTAAATCATATTTCTGCTGGTATTTCAATAAATCTGCTCTAGCAAATGTNTGCATCGAGATCTCTGTTGTATCTAAATTAAAGTTGTCAGTAATTAGAAGTGATAATTCCATAGCATTATTAGCAATTAACTTAGATGTAGATGCTTTTAGAGTTTCTAACTGAGCCTGTGCCCATCTNAAATCACCTTGAAAATAAGAAATTTTTGCTCTTCGTAATTTTGCNTCATGCCCTATAGGATCCTCTTTAAAGTCCTTCTCTACTTGAGAATAATACAACATNGATTCCCAGATATTTCCCTTTAATAATAAAATGTCAGCGTACTCCATTTTACATTCTGCCAAGTCAACACTATTTATGCCTTTAATTAGCATTGCTATATTTAACAAACTATCAGCTATGTCTAAATCATATTCATAAAATGCTTTAAAATGAGCATAGTTTGTAAACAAAACAACGGTTTCTTTATTAGCACCAAGCTCAAGGATTAAATTTTCATACTGTATATTAATTGCATGATAGTCATTTGTGCTGAATGAACTTTTTTTAGTTAAAGCATATAATCGATTTATATTAGAGTCTATAAATAAAAAATTATTTTTTCCTTTAGAAATAATATAATTATATGCCTCAATTGCNANACTAAATTCCTCTTTATCTAAAAATGTTNACGCTAAATTATAAACCATNTCCCCGTTTAATTTTGTGCGNTTATCAACTGCTTTAGCTTGAATTAATGCCATCTTATATTCATTATTTTGCATAAAAAGCCAAATCAACATCTCAGTGAAGTCAGTTCTATNTTTCTCATTCCTAACTTTTATAAGTAATAACTTTTTAATTAGCTCATAATTTTTATCACTCCAAATTCCATTGTTATCTACAAATTTTTGGATCATAGATGTTATAACTTGTGATTGTTCAGAGTTCTTCTCCATTACCAACAAATACTCTTNCAACATTAGTTCAACTTCTCCATTTTTAGAATATATACTTGCCTTTTGCATTCCAAAGGTGTTATTTGGATTTATTTTTTCTGCTAACCTATATATTTCAAGAGCTTCATTATAAAATTCATACCTAGCAAAAAAACTCGCTGATGAAATAGCTTGCGATCTAACTCCGTTAATCTTATTAATTAATTTAGAATATAAAAAATTTGACCTCTTACTGTTTCCAGATTTTTTCAAAGCGATTATTTGAGCAATTTTATATTGCAAATTTCTTGAGTTACTCTTTGAAAAACTTTTTGCAATAGCATTTGCATCTTTATAAAACTCTAATTCTAATAAGGAATTATAATAGGGTGTAAAATAAGATCCTGAGTAACGAACTGAAGTTAATTCTTTATAAATTTCAATTGCATTTTGATATTCTCCATCAACATAATATCTGTAAGCTTTTTGTTGATCAGATTGTTGCGCAAATAATGAATAAGATGTTAAAAATAATAAAAATAGAAAACGCATTTATTTAATTATATCAAATCCTGTGTAAGCCTGCAGTGCTTTAGGTATTATTATACTGTCAGGNGTTTGATTATTCTCGATAAGGGCTGCATAAATTCTAGGTAAAGCAAGTGCACTTCCATTTAAGGTNTGACANAATTGATTTTTACCATTACTATCTTTATATCGCAATTTTAATCTATTTGATTGATAATCTTCAAAATTTGAAACAGAACTCACTTCTAACCATTTTTTTTGTCCAGCTGAATACACCTCAAAATCAAAAGTAAGTGCAGAAGTAAATGACAAATCGCCTCCACACAATTTTAATATTCTATAGGGTAATTCGAGTTCATCTAATATTGAAGAAACATGCTCAACCATTTCATTTAAAATGTCAT
>JGI26114J46594_1000456_pt1 | contig 10000 bp, 11 predicted proteins | sample AOAMet1_18_M0_10_2_FD_46594 | JGI IMG/M metagenome (IMG submission 46594) | reverse complement strand
GGGAAACTCTGGCCTACAATAAGCTTAAAAGTTTAAAAGTAGTTTGGCTATAAAGAAGAATAGAAAAATTCCAAAAATATCATTACTTGTAGTTATAAACGGCCCTGTTGCAATGGCCGGATCAATGCCTTTTTTATCTAAGATAATTGGCACAAAGGTTCCCACTAGGGCAGCAACTATGATTACCAAAAGCATAGAGATGGCGATGGTAAATGCCACTTGTTGGTCCATCTGTGTTAGAGCGCCAAATAAAATAACCAACACCCCAAGGGCGAGACCATTTATAAGGGCTAGCCCTACCTCTTTAAGCAGTCTTTTAAATAAACTTCCCTTTACATTGTCATTGGCCAAACCCTGTACAATAATAGCACTAGATTGTACTCCAACATTTCCGGCCATGGCGGCAATAAGAGGCGTAAAGAAAAACAGCTCTACATGTTGCAAGAGCCTCATCAAAACCTCTCATAATATACACACTCCCAAGACCTCCTAGGAGTCCAAGCACCAGCCAAGGCAAGCGTGCTTTGGTGAGGTCCATAATACTATCATCTGCCTCTACATCTTGAGAGATACCTGCAGCCATTTGGTAATCTTTTTCTGCCTCGTCTTTTATAAAATCTACAATATCATCAATGGTAATTCTTCCCACCAAAATGCCTTTATCATCAACAACAGGGATAGCCTCTAAATCATACTTTTGCATAATACGTGCCACCTCTTCGTTTTCTGTATGTACAGTCACGTAATCTACCTTTGGTATAAAAACATCACTAATTTTTGTCTTTGCTTCTGCGGTCAGTAAATCTTTTAAAGAGAGCCTGCCTGTTAGTTTTCCTTCTTTATTGGTAACATAAATGGAGTGCACTCTAGTTACGTTTTCTGCCTGACGGCGCATTTCACGTACACAGCCTGCTACAGTCCAGGTTTCTTTTACCTGCACCAATTCTTTAGCCATTAGGGCCCCAGCGGTATTCTCATCATAGTTAAGCAGTTCAACAATATCTGCGGCATGCTCCTGATCTTCAATTTTATCTATTACTTTCTGCTTGATTTTTTCATCTAGCTCAGCAATAATATCTGCGGCATCATCTGTGTCAAGCTCTTCTAGCTCTGCTGCAATTTCTTTTGGAGAAAGACGCTCAAGAATTTTTTCTCGCACATCATCATCAAGCTCCATTAGAGCCTCAGATGTTAAATCGCTTTCTAATTGTTGAATTAAGTAAGTTGCCTGATCGGTATTAAGCTCTTCAAGTAGTTCTGCGATGTCTGCAAAGTGAAAATTTTGCAGGAGTTCGCGCAGCGCATTACCATCTTTTTTGGCAATGAGCTGTGCTATGTTTTCTATAAAATCACTGGTGAGTTGAAATTGCATCGGCTTCCAATTTTTGTGTTAGTGCAATAAATTGCGCTACAGATAGCTGCTCGGGTCTTTGCCCAAAGATAGCATCTTCTTTTATTTTATCTGAAAGATTAAAAGATTTTAAACTATTTCGTAGGGTTTTACGTCTTTGTTGGAAGGCAGTTTTGACAACTTTATACAGCATGGCCTCACTACAATCAATGTCTAAGGAGGCTTTTCTGCGCAATCTCAGCACGCCACTCTCTACTTTTGGTGGCGGGTTAAATACCGTGGGTGGAACCGTGAAAAGATACTCAGCATCATAAAATGCTTGGGTTAGTACAGAGAGTATACCATAGGTTTTACTGCCTTCTTTGGCGCAAATACGCAGGGCTACCTCTTTTTGAAACATGCCACTAAATTCTGGAACCTGCTGTTTCATATCCAGCATTTTAAAAACTATTTGGGTAGATATATTGTAAGGAAAGTTCCCTGTAATACCAAACTGTTCTGTTCCAAAGTAATCTTGCAGGTCTTCTTTTAAGAAATCTGCCTCTAAAATCTGCAGGTTTTTGTTGGGGTAATTATTGATAAGATACTCCACAGATTCGCTATCGAGTTCCATGGCTACTAGATTGATGTCTTTCTCTAGTAAATACTTGGTCATTACACCCGTTCCAGGCCCAATTTCCAGTACGTTTTTATAGCCTTCAAGCTGAAGGGTTTGAGAGATGTCGTTGGCAATAGTTTCATCTGTCAAAAAATGCTGCCCAAGGTATTTTTTTGCGCGTACAGAATCGTTTTGCGGATTAAATTCTCTCTTAGGAACCGCGCTATGCTTGTTGTATTTTTTCTTTTTTGCCATGATGTGTGTTGTAGAGGTATCTTGCGAGTTATTGCTCACAAATTACTTCAAGTTCTGTTCTAAAGGCTATATAGTTCCCTTCAAATGCTTTGCCTTGCGCCCTGAGCGTTGGGGCATCTTGTGTGTAATACTTCTCTAGGGTTTGTTTGCTATCTGTGGTGTATTGCACAGAGTAGGTGATGCCGCCCATCTCTTCTTCCACCATTACTTTGGTCATGAGGGCTTTACTGAATTTATTGGTAGCCAGCATTGCAGGTATGTGGCTGTTTTTCATCCAATCTAACCACTGTAGGTGTATGGCATTTTCTACGTTAATAGTGACGTTATATATATACATAGGGTTATTTCAAGGTTATAGTTTTCTTGGCTTTAAAAGTGGTATTAGTTGTTAACTTCCTCGCAGCATCCGATATTTCTTTCTAGCCTGGGTAAAGTAAATACTGTCTGCAAAGTCAAAAATAATTTGCTCGTAATACTGTTTTGCTTTTTGAGGATCTTGTAATTGATGCTCATATAAATTTGCAAGATTGAAATACGCATCATCTGCTAGGATTTCATCTTTATAGACAGTAATTATTTTGAGGTAATTTGCCTCGGCTTTTTTGTATTGCCCTGTTTTTTGATAAAGCTCTGCTTGTTTTAAAAGAGCTTCGTCTTCTATTTTTTCTCCTTTATGGGTGGTCAAAATTTCTGACAAAACCTCGATGGCCTGAGCATCTTTATTTTGAAGTGCTAAGAAATCTGCCCGGGCATATTTTTTCAAGGCAGTTTGCAAAGAATCTTCCAAGGTGTTGTCATGAATCATGAGTGTCATTTTCAGGGCATCATTAGCAATAAGCTGCGTGGTAGATTTACGCAAAACATCTGTCTGGGCTTTTGCCCAAACAAAATCACCTTTAAAATAACTTGTTCTTGCTACCTTAAATCTAGCCTCTTGCGCCAATACATCACTTTTCACTTTGTTTTGGATTTGAGAATAATAAATAAGCGCCCTATTAAATTTCTCGTCAAAGACCAAGATATCCGCCAATTCCATCTTAACTAAAGATTCTTGATATGGATTTAGCTGTTTTTTAATGAGTTTTTTTAGATTGGCAGTGGCTAGTGGCACCTGCTTGGCAGTGAAAGCCAAAAAGTGATTGTAGTCTATTTGAAGTAAATAGCTCTGGACGCCATGACCGTATTGATCTAACAGGGTTTCAAACTGCTGGGCTATTTTTTTATAATCTTTTTCTTGGGCGGTGGCTAAGCTAATTTTCATTAGGTATTGATGCCCTTGAAGCTTTGCACTTGGCGTTACAGATTTTTCAATTAAAAAGTTAATAATCTGCTCTGCATTGAGATAGTCTTTTTCTTCCAAGGTAATTACGGCAAGATCAACAATAGCCGTTAGGTCTTGATCTCCCATTCTTTTGTAAATGGCTTTTTCTTGGGTAAACGCTTTGTTAAATTCTTTTTGCTGAATAAACAACCAGCTTAAAAGTTCATTGTAAAGGACATCTGGTCCTTGTTGTAATTTTTTCAGCAGTGTTTTTCTCAGTAAAACATTGGCATTGTTTTGGGGGTCTTGCGTGATGTACAAACTAAAATTGCGTTGGGCTAAGGGCTTATAACGCTGTTGTAGTTTTACCGCATTGATGTATTTTAAAAACATCTTCTCAAGGGCTCCTTGTTCTCCGTATATACGGGCAACTTGAATGTTGTAATTTACTGCTGGATTAAGCTCCATGGCTTTTTCATAGGCCATAATTGCCTTGTCTAGTAAACTAAACTGTTCAAACTTTTTGGCAACAAGCGAGCTGTAATTGGGTTTTTGGGCAACTAATTCAAGGGCTTGGGCGTAGTACTTATTGGCGAGAGAATCTTTTTTTTGCAGCGAATAATTGTGCCCTAAATCAACCAAATATTGATTTTGACCATTGCGCGTGTTTACTTGTTTTTCTAGTAGTACCTGCGCCGCTGAAAGTTTTCCAGTTGCTGATGCGACTCCACAAGCCTGAGCATATACTGGCTTTTGTAGGGTGTTTTTGCGTATAGTTTTTCGTAAATAGAAATAGCCTTTTGATACTCTCCTCGATCAAAGTAGTTTTCGGCTAAAATTTCGCTTTGCGAAAAAACCGAACTACTGGCAAGAAAAAATAAAAGGATATACAATAACCGCATAGGGTAAAGATAGTGTTTTTAGCCTCTTCTATAAAGAGAAAAACCACTGCTTAAAAGTAAAACAATGGTTTATTGGTATAAGCTTATTTTTTGTAACAGTTGTGTTAGTCTATCATGTCAAAACCACAATAGGGTATAAGTACCTCTGGAATTTTAATACCCTGCGGGGTTTGGTAGTTCTCTAGTATGCCAGCCAGTACTCTAGGCAGGGCCATAGAGCTCCCGTTTAGGGTGTGCGCTAGTTTGTTTTTACCATCTGTGTCTTTAAAACGAAGTTTTAATCTATTTGCCTGAAAGGTTTCAAAATTAGAAACAGAACTTACCTCAAGCCATCTGTCTTGGGCTGTTGAGAACACTTCAAAATCATAGGTGATGGCTGCTGCAAAACCAAGATCTCCACCACAAAGGCGTAAAATTCTAAAGGGAAGTTGCAGGGCTCTTAAAATATCGGCAACGTGTTCTACCATGTCCTCTAGTGCTTTTGCGCTATTGTCTGGATGCTCTACACGCACTATTTCTACCTTGTCAAACTGGTGCAATCTGTTTAGGCCGCGAACATGTGCGCCATAACTCCCAGCTTCTCTTCTAAAGCAAGGCGTGTAACTTGTGCAAGATANAGGCANATCTGCCCCTTGGATGATATCACCTCTAAACATATTTGTTACGGGCACCTCTGCCGTTGGTATTAAATAAAGATCATCAACACCTACGTGATACATCTGGCCTTCTTTGTCTGGCAATTGTCCTGTCCCAAACCCAGAGGCTTCATTTACAAGATGAGGTACTTGGTACTCTGTATAACCTGCAGCTGTGTTTTGGTCAAGAAAATAAGAAATAAGGGCACGTTGCAGGCGGGCTCCTTTACCTTTATAGACAGGAAATCCTGCGCCGGTAATTTTAACACCCAATTCAAAGTCTATGATATCGTATTTTTTTGCTAATTCCCAGTGAGCCATAGCACCTTCTGCCAATACTGGAATAGTACCTTCTCTAAGGGTTTGCTCATTGTCATTTTCATCTTGGCCTGAGGGAACTACCTCTTGAGGTATGTTAGGGATGGTNTACAACAGGTCTTGTAGTGTTTTTGATATACTCTTTAACTGGTCGTCNANGNCTTTTGAAGCTTCTTTTAAAGTNCTTGTTTTTTCTTTAAGAGTGTTTGCCCCAGCGGCATTTCCAGATTTGAAAAGAATACCAATTTCTTTAGAAAGGGAGTTTGATTCTGCTAGGATATCATCTAGTTTTGCCTGGGTAGCACGACGGTTGTCGTCTGCCTCTAGAACTTGATTAATAACAGGTGTTGCATCCATACCTCTTTTTTTCAAGGCTTTGATGAAGGCTTCTTTATGATCTCTAATGCGCTGAACTTGTAACATGTTTCCCTTAATTTTTATAAGGCAAAGTTATGGAATTTGTAATAATGAAGGCTTTATTGTACTAGAAATTAGCAAGTAGATTTGTTTGGCAACAAAAGTAAAGCCCAAAGCACGTTATTGCTAGGGATGTATTGTATTGTGCTGCTTTTTTAAGGGAGAGGACGCTAAAAACGTTTTAATAAAAACCCCATAATCACAAGAATAAAAATAACCAGTAGCACCACAGATTGCATGTTGCGAGCTTTGTCTTTTTTAGAGTTTTTGTTGAGCATGAGATGGTTTTAAAACTAAAGTATAAATATAGCTATTAATTTTTTTCTGGTTGCTATCCTACTTTTTTGGTGAAGGCAAGATCCAAAAGTGGTGTTTTAAAGGGGTCCATTTTTGTGACCCTAGATCTATGGTGTCATTTATTAAACGAGCATAAGCCCCTCCATTTACACTTACTTTTGTGTCTGCAAACACAGCAACATCAATGCCTTTGGCGGCTTGTATTTGCTTTATTCTTTGGGCCAACTGCCAGATAACATCTGGTTTTGTGCCTACCGTTCTTTGTTGTTTTNGGGTAAGTATCTCCTTGATGTTGTACTTGCTTTTTTCTTGTGTTTTTTTATCTAGCGTGTACATGGTGGTGTANCCTGTTTTACTTCTTAGCATCATACGCCAACTNAGGCGGTGCCCNTCTTCTGTCCATAAAACATCATCTTTGATAGCTAGGTGCCTAAGAGGAAGCGCTATTTGTATTATGAAATATAAGCACAACATACCGCTAATTATCTTGCTGTAGGGTGGCACTTTAACCTCCCCCAAATCATAGTGCGCTTTTTTTGGGAAAAAGCGCTGTTGTAAATTTTTGGAAGAGAAAAAGAAAAAGGCAAATGCCAAAGACATGAACGGGAAAATACCTATTTGAAATACCACAGCATTAAAAAGGTGAAACACAATAGAGCTACAAAATGCTATAAAACGGGTTCGTTTGTATAAAAGTAGTGGTACAATGAGCGCGTCAAACAAGATACCAACATATGCAATACTATAATGCACCCATTGTTGCTGTAAAAAAGAGCCAATGAGCCAATAGTCTTTTTTGCCTGTCATAAATAAGCCAGTGACCGTTCCNTCCAGCCAGGCTGGGTATATTTTTGCAATAGCCGCATAGGTGTAAACAATCCAAACTTGCATAATAAGCGCCAAGATTACCCATCTAGGCATAGATCTAGAGGCTATGCTTGGTTTTTGTCTTGTATCTATAGAAAACCATTTGTTGGCAGGTAAAAAAACCATGATCCAAGACAGCAGCAGCATTAAATAATAATGGTTGTTGTAGCTGCTTTTTTGCATCAAGTATACCCCGCTCCACATCACAGCAAAGCAAAACATACTGAGTCTGTATTTATACCCTAGCATTACTCCAACTCCTAGTATGCCCAAACACATAAAGTAGAAATACATCCCGTTACCCTCTAGGGGTTGTAGAAACTCAAAACCAATAAAGTTGAATGTAAACTGCGGGTCTATAAGGGTTTTTTTTACCCAGCCCGTTGCAATGGCTCCAAAGCCTTCAAGGGCAATAAGAAAACCAAATACTACTCTAAAGAGTATTAGCCCAGTATTGTCAATATGTTTAAAAAGGAGCTTATACAAGGGTTTGTATATAGTCTCGTGCAAAGTTTCGTCTTTTTGGATGGCTTGTTTTAAGCTTTCTAAGTCTTTAAAAGTTGCTTCCTCACGTATGTGTTGTAAAAAGTGTAGTTGTAGCTCTTTGCCGTAGAGATCTGTATTTGTGTCTAGAAAAAATGTTTCTATACTCTTTGCGGTACCTCCTACGGTAGGGTTGGTTCCTATGCTTGTGATGCCGTAGGTTAGGGTATTGTTTACTTGGGCCTTTACCACATATACTCCATTTTTGGGTATAAGCTTATAGGTTTGTGGCACATGCAAATTGGCGGTGGGGTAGCCAATGGTTCTACCTAGGGCTTTACCTTTAGTTACGACGCCTTCTATGGTAAAGGCATAGCCCAGGTATGTATTTGCGGTTTGGATATCTCCCTTTGACAGTGCTTTTCTAATTTTGGTAGAACTTACAGATACCTCATCTAGTTGTTGGGCGCTTATTTCTTGTACCTCAAAGCCAAATTGCTCTCCGTATTTTTTAAGGTCTTGGATATCTGCATTTCTGTTTCTTCCAAAGCGGTGGTCATAGCCAATAATAATTTTTTTAGCCTTGAGCTGTGTTACCAAAATATCTCTTACATATTCAAGGGCAGAGAGTCTTGAAAACTCATAGGTAAATGGTTCTACCACAAAATAATCTAGGCCAATATTTTCTAGAAGTTGTTTTTTTTCTGAAAGGGTGTTTATAAGCTTGATATCGCTGTTTTTTTGCAAAACCATCCTAGGGTGCGGAAAAAAAGTAAGTACCACAGATACGAGCCCCTGCTGTTTTGCAGCCGTAACCAAACGCTGCACAATTGCGCGGTGGCCAACATGAACACCATCAAAGGTGCCAATGGTAATTACACTTTGTGTATTACTTGTAAATTCAGCGGTAGTTGTGAGTTGCTCCATCTATATTAACCGTTAAAGCTATTCATGGTATTGTCTAGCCCAGCTAGGGCAAAAGATTCTATAGCTTCAATGCTCTTTGGAATTTGGGTAATAAGGTGAGACTCCTCTTGTGGGGTCCACTCACCTAAAACATAATCTACTTGTTTGCCCTTAGAGAAGGCATCACTTATGCCAAATCTAAAACGGGGATATTTTCCGGTACTAAGCATTTCTTGGATATCTTTAAGACCATTATGGCCTCCGCTACTTCCTTTGCCTTTTATTCTAAAGGTTCCAAAGGGTAGGTTGAGGTCATCGGTTACTACTAGCAGATTTTCAAGGGGTATATTTTCTTTCTCCATCCAGTATTTTACTGCCTTGCCACTTAGATTCATGAAAGTGCTTGGTTTAAGCAGTATAAGGGTGCGCCCCTTTTTTTTATGAGTAGTAATATCTCCTAGTTTTACGGTTTCCCAGCTAAGATCTGCTTGTTTTGCCAGGGCATCAAGGACTCTAAAGCCAATGTTATGGCGTGTATTTTTGTAGGCAGGGCCAATATTTCCTAGGCCAGCGATTAAAAATTTTTTCATATCCAAGCTCCTATTCTTTGTAGTAGGTGTTTGTNNGTGTGCTGCTGTTTGTTTCTCTATCTCTAAAGATACGTTGTTTGCAGCTGGGTTTTGAAGCCCCATCAATTTTCTAACAAATGAAAGCATTGTTTTTATGTTCCTTTTGTAAAAATAAAAAAAGCATCCCGAATTAACGGAATGCTTTGTATATAATTAACGTTGGTGTAATTATTCTGCTGGAGCTGCCTCTGGAGCTGCAGCTCCTTCTGCACCTTCTGCACCTTCTTCTCCTTCTTCTTCTTCTTCCTCATCATCAACAGCTGTTCTAGATGTTCTAATTTGGCAAATTACAGTGTTATCTGTATGAAGTATTGAGAATGTATCTTCTTTTACAGCAGTGATATACATTTTTGCACCAATCTTCATTTCTGTAATATCTGCGTCGATAAAATCTGGAAGGTTTTTTGGTATTGCCTTAACACGTAATTTACGTGTTACAATACGAAGTACACCACCATTTTTTACACCACGAGAACTTCCTGACACGTACAGGAATTTCCATCATTACTTCTTTATCATCAAATATTTGATAAAAATCGATGTGCAGGATTCTGTCTGTTACTGGGTGAAATTGAATGTCTTGTAAAATTGCATTCACTTTAACACCGTCTAACTCAATTACTACAGTATGCACATCTGGTGTGTATACTAGTTTATTGAAGGAAAGCTCTGGTGATTGAAAGTGAATTGGCTCGTCTCCTCCGTATACTACGCAAGGAACCATACCAGCATTACGTAGGGCTGCAGTTGCTTTTTTGCCTACGACTTCTCTTTTTGATCCGTTGATTGTAATTGATTTCATTTTGAAATTTTAATTTATAATATGTTGTTTTCCCGAATTTTCGGGCTGCAAAGATAAAATTTTATATTGTAAAGTAATCGCTCTTGAGCACAATTTTGACACAAAGACTTAAAATCAGGTATGCTTTGCTGGTTTTAAGGTTTCAACACCCTTAACATTGGATCTTAAGTTACATCAAGAACTTAGAACTTATAGACTCATTTTCATGCACGCTTTTCATGACATCTGCAAATAAAGTGGCGCAGGTAAGTACTTTAAGTTTTGGGCTTTCTTGACCAA
>JGI26114J46594_1000452_pt1 | contig 10075 bp, 7 predicted proteins | sample AOAMet1_18_M0_10_2_FD_46594 | JGI IMG/M metagenome (IMG submission 46594) | reverse complement strand
TGCAGCCTGGGGACTCTTTTAAATCAGGCTCAAGATTGAATGCTGTTGAGTGATATGAGGAATACCTTTCCTCTTGTTCCAAAAGCTTAGCGTTGAAGAAACTTTTTTTACTCCAGACACCATTAAGTGTTTTTGAAATTTTAATATCAATTTCAGGGGTAGAGATTAATGCTCTTCTTGTAAGATATGATGTAAATTCTTTTAAATCATTTTTTGATATTTTTTTTATATCTGCAATTGATCTAACCGAATGACCTACTTGGAATCCTAAATCCCACAATTTGGTTATAAAAATTTCTAAATTTATTTTGTCTTCTGTAGAATTTTTATTCTCAATTATTGAAATATCGATATCAGATGATGGAAACATTTCTTTCCTTCCAAAACCACCATTCGCGTAAATTGAATAATTTTGATTCAAGCCAAGCTCTGTAAAGTTTTTGATAAGAGTTGCTTCGATGAGATTTGAGTTTTTTATTAGATGGTCATCTATAAGCGAAGGTTTTTTATATATCTTAGAAAAATCAGACCAAAAATACTTGTTTATGGTTGATTCTTTTTCTGTCATAGAGATTCTTCAAGTCTTTTAGTTAGAACTTCAACACCATTACTTGTTACAGCTAACGTATGCTCCCACTGTGCTGAATTTCTTCCATCCTTGGTTTCAACAGTCCAGCCGTCTCTGAGTGTTTTACAGTATTTTGATCCCTGATTAATCATTGGCTCAATGGTGAAACACATACCTTCTTTAATTTCAATCCCCCTCCCAGGTTTACCATAATGAAGAATCTGAGGATCCTCATGATAAATATCACCAATACCATGTCCGCAATAGTCTTCAACTACGCTGTAATAATTAGATTCTGCATGTTGTTGTATAGCATGGCCAATGTCACCAAGATAGGCGCCAGGCTTCACAACTTCAATAGCTTTATATAGACACTCTTGAGTGACCTTAACAAGCCTCTCATTATGAGGCTTACACTTTCCAACAAGGTACATTTTTGATGTATCTCCATGCCAGCCATCTTTTATGACAGTTACATCAATATTAAGAATATCACCATCTTTTAAGATTCTATTATTATCTGGGATGCCATGACATATAACTTGATTAATGCTTGAGCATATTGTTTTTTCAAACCCTCTATAGCCAACATTTGCAGGAATTGCCTTTTGCACGTCAGTAATATAATCAAAACATCTTTTATCAAGCTCTCCAGTTGAGGCTCCTGGAATAACGAAAGGTTCAATCATTTCGAGCACTTCAGAAGCAAGCTTCCCTGCTATTCGCATTTTTTGGATTTGAGTATTATTTTTGATTGAAATTTTCATATTTTTTTAAATTTATATAGACAGTTGGCTCCTAAGTCTATAAAGTACAATTTTAATGCCGGCACGATATTTTAGCTCATTAAAATCCAAAATTTCTTATTCAAGATATTCTGATTATTCTTCTCTATTTTACCTCTATGAGGCAAGTATATAATGCCTTTTCATTCTATTTTAGTTTTAGAAGATGGCAGTATATTCCATGGAGAGGGCTTTGGTGAAGAAAAAGTTGATGTTGGTGAGATAGTATTTAATACTTCCATGACTGGATACCAAGAAATTATCACGGATCCTTCATATAAAAAACAAATTATTACTTTTACTCATCCCCATATAGGGAATACTGGAATTAATGCAGAAGATCATGAATCTAATGAAATTCATGCTTCTGGGTTGGTTGTGAAAGAATTTTGCACTAAGCCAAGCAATTGGAGATCTCAAAAGACACTCGAAGAGTTTCTAATTGAGCAGAATGTTATGGCTATATCTGGAATAAATACTAGACAGCTCACTCAAATAATTAGAGAAAAAGGGTCCATGGCCTGCTGCATAGGATCATCAAGATTGGTATCAGAAGCTGAAGCTCTTCAAAAAGCTAAGTCTTTCTCTGGGCTTGAGGGTCTTGATTTGGCTAAAGAGGTTTCATCTGCTGAAAGTTATAAATGGAATCAGGGTGTTTGGCCAGAACATAAAGAGTCTTCAAATAAAAATGGACCAATAGTTGCATATGATTTCGGAATTAAAACTAATATATTAAGGCTGTTATCTGATTATGCTGGAGAAGTTCATGTTGTTAATGCTAAAACCTCATTTGATGAAGTTATGGAATTATCTCCAAGAGGTATATTCCTCTCAAATGGGCCTGGCGATCCAGAGCCATGCACTTACGCAATTGAAAATATAAAAAAATTCTTAGATATAAAGATACCTATTTTTGGAATTTGCCTTGGCCATCAATTGTTAGCCTTAGCTGGAGGCGCTAAAACTCACAAAATGAAATTTGGCCATCATGGTGCAAATCATCCAGTGCAGGATATTAAAACTAAAGAGGTTATGATCACCAGTCAAAACCATGGGTTTGCTGTAGATGTTGAGTCTTTACCAGATAATATTCGTGTGTCTCATATATCTCTTTTTGATCAATCTCTTCAGGGNATAGAGTTCCGAGATACTCCAGCATTTAGCTTCCAGGGTCACCCTGAAGCAAGCCCAGGACCTCAGGAAATTCAAATTTTATTTAGTAAGTTTAAGTCTATGGTAGATGCATATGTCAAAACGTAAGGATATAAAGTCTATTTTGATTATTGGAGCTGGCCCAATAATTATTGGCCAAGCATGTGAGTTTGATTATTCAGGAGCTCAGGCTTGCAAGGCTCTTAAGGAAGAGGGCTACAGAGTTATATTGGTNAACTCAAANCCAGCAACAATCATGACCGATCCTCTATTGGCAGATGCTACATACATAGAGCCAATTCATTGGCAGTCNGTAGAAAAGATAATAGAAAAAGAAAAACCTGATGCAATTCTTCCTACAATGGGAGGCCAAACAGCATTAAACACNGCTCTAAGCCTGGATAAAGAGGGAGTATTGGAAAAACATGGAGTTATTTTAATTGGTGCAAATAGAGAAGCTATTGATAAGGCTGAAGATAGGCAGCTTTTTGACGAGACCATGAATGGTATTGGAATTGAAACTCCAAACTCTGGAATAGCTCATTCAATGGAAGATGCACTGGAGGTTCAAGAGCGCATAGGGTTCCCATGTATTATTAGGCCATCTTTTACTATGGGGGGAACAGGTGGCGGAATAGCTTACAACATAGATGAATTTAAAGGAATTTGTGAAAAAGGATTGGAATTATCTCCAACTAGTGAATTGCTTATCGACGAATCTCTTATAGGTTGGAAAGAGTTTGAAATGGAAGTTGTTCGAGATTGCGAGGACAATTGCATTATAGTTTGCTCAATTGAAAATCTTGATCCAATGGGCGTTCATACTGGAGATTCTATAACTATAGCTCCAGCTCAAACATTAACTGATAAGGAATATCAGGTAATGAGAAATGCTTCCTTTAAAATTTTAAGAGAGATTGGTGTTGATACCGGTGGATCCAATGTTCAATTTGCTATTAACCCTGTAAATGGAAAAATGGTTGTGATTGAAATGAACCCAAGGGTCAGCAGATCTTCTGCACTTGCGTCAAAGGCTACAGGTTTTCCAATTGCAAAAGTTGCAGCATTATTATCTGTTGGTTTCACTCTTGATGAGCTAAAGAATGATATAACTGGAGGGCTGACCCCGGCATCGTTCGAACCAAGTATTGATTACATAGTTACAAAAATACCAAAATTTGCATTTGAAAAGTTCCCTCAAGCAAATACTAGATTAACAACTCAAATGAAATCAGTTGGAGAGGTTATGGCAATTGGCTCAAATTTTCAAGAGTCACTCCAAAAAGCGTTATGCAGTATGGAAGAAGATCTTAATGGGCTAAATCCAGTTGTAGAAAACTTGCCAGAGAGCTTAGATAAAATTCAATATGAGTTAACTTTCCCCGGACCCCAAAGATTATTTTATGTTGCAGATGCTATAAGGTCTGGATGGAGCCTAGAAAAAATTTATAACCTCACTAAAATTGATTACTGGTTTTTAGATCAAATATACGAAATTATAAGTATTGAAAAAAACTTACAAAATACTTCACTAAATCAGCTAAATAAAAATGAATTAATACATCTAAAAGAAAAAGGGTTTTCTGATTCAAGAATTGCTGAAATGATTGGTTCAACTGAAAATGAATTTAGACAAGTAAGAAAAGATTTAGGAGTTATTCCAGTGTTCAGGAGAGTTGATACCTGCGCTGCAGAGTTTGCAACCACGACATGTTATATGTACTCAACTTATGGAGATATTTGTGAAAGCAAACCATCATCAAATAAAAAGATTATTGTTTTAGGAAGTGGTCCAAATAGAATAGGTCAGGGAATAGAGTTCGATTACTGCTGTGTTCATGCATCATTAGCAATGCAAGAAGAGGGGTTCGAATCTATAATGGTTAACTGCAACCCTGAGACAGTATCAACAGATTATGATGTTTCAAATAGGTTGTATTTCGAACCAATTACTTCTGAAAAAATACTAGATATTATTGATAATGAATCTCCAGAGGGAGTAATAATCCAGTTTGGAGGTCAAACCCCTCTTAAACTTGCAGATATCTTATCTGAAAAGGGCATTAAGATTTTTGGTACAGATGTTGATGCTATTGATAAATCTGAGGACAGGGAACGTTTTCAAGAATTAATTATTAAATTAGGGTTAACTCAACCTTCAAATGCTACTGTAAAAAATATAGAAGAAGCGTTACATAAAGCAGATGAAATTGGTTTTCCAATCGTAGTAAGACCATCATACGTTCTCGGTGGAAGAGCAATGCAACTTGTTCATAATACCAAAGAGCTAAAAAAGTATCTCACCGAAGCAGTTGAAGTATCAAATAGCAAACCAATTCTTTTAGATAGCTATCTTACCGATGCAATTGAAATTGACGTCGATGTTGTATCAGATGGCACTAATATTGAAATTGGTGGAATTCTTCAGCATATAGAACAGGCTGGAATTCATTCTGGAGATTCTGCATGCTCATTGCCCCCATATAGTTTATCTAAAGAAATACAAGATGAATTATCTACTCAATCAATACTGATAGCTAAAGAGTTAAATATTATTGGATTAATGAATGTTCAGTTTGCAGTAAAAGATAATGAAATTTATATTATTGAAGTAAACCCGAGAGCTTCGAGGACTGTGCCTTTTATCTCTAAAGCGATCGGAAGATCATTAGTAAAGATTGCCTCAAAAGCTATGATTGGAAAGTCACTAATTGACCAAAGGTTTAACAGTAAGCTTCCTGATGATCTTTTCTTTGTAAAAGAGGCGGTAATGCCTTTTGATAAATTTCCATTAGTTGACCCAATTCTAGGGCCTGAAATGAAGTCAACAGGCGAAGTAATGGGTATTGGAGCAACTTTTGGTGAGGCATATGCAAAAGCTCAAAAAGGAGCAAATAAAGTACTTCCTAGATCAGGTTCTATATTTGTGAGTGTTAAAGATTCAGATAAAAAATATCTTGATCAGTTAGTCCCNTTAATTGTTAGCAACGGGTTTAGCATGATTGCAACTGGCGGAACTGCAGAATATATTCAAAAATTAAACTATCCTGTAAAAAGAATAAATAAGGTTATGGAAGGTCGTCCTCATACTGTTGATAGCTTATTGAATAATGAAATAGATATAGTAATCAATACTACAGAGGGAGCTCAATCTATAGAAGACTCAGCAGCAATAAGACAGACAGCATTACGCAATAAAATATTTTGTACCACTACCATGTTCGGTGCTTTGGCTGTGATGGAAGCTCTAAANAGCCAAGAATCTGATTGGACATATTCTACTCTTCAAGAAATNAATAAATAATTTTTTTAGTTGCTATAATAATTTGATGAGTAGAGTACCAATGACTAAAAATGGTGAAATAGCCATTAAAGAAACATTATCAAATCTTAAGTTTGTAGAAAGACCAAAGATATCTGAAGCTATTGCAGAAGCAAGAGCTCACGGTGACTTAAAAGAGAATGCTGAATATCATGCAGCAAAAGAACTTCAGGGCTTGATGGAAGCAAAAATAAATGAAATGGAAAATGCAATTGCGAATGCTCAAGTGATTGATGTAAAGGAAATTCCTGAAACTGGAAGAGTTATTTTTGGATCTACAATAACTCTCTATGATTCAGATAATGACAAAGAAATTGTATATAAAATAGTTGGTAATTTAGAATCAAATCCAAACAAGGGCATGATATCAATTGACACTCCGATTGCTCGGGGGCTTGTTGGTAAGTTTGTTGATGATGAAGTTTCAGTTCAGACTCCATCTGGGCAGCTTAACTATGAAATTTTGGAAGTGAAGCATCTATAANAATGCATGCAGATAATTGGGCAATCAAAGCAAAGCANGATGGTTACAGAACTAGAGCAGTTTATAAATTAGATGAAATTGTTCAAAAGACCAAAGTACTAAAAAAAGCAAAACATATACTTGATCTTGGTTCTGCTCCTGGGGGGTGGGCTCATTATATTAAACAAAAATCTAAAGTATCTGATGTCTATGCTATAGACATTCTTGATATGGAGCCTGTAGAAGGGGTACACTTTTTTAAGCGGAGTATTGAGGAGATAGATNATATAGAATTAATCAAGTCTCTTATGGGCAAGTTTGACCTTGTAATTTCAGATATAGCCCCAAACTTAACAGGTATAAGTGCAGTAGACACAGAAAATATATACGAACTAAATGATCTAACCATAAGTACTGCTAGCAGATACTTAAATCAAAAAAGTGGATCAATGATTATGAAGACTTTTCAAAACAATAAATTAAAAGGTCTTCGAAAAAAAATGGAACTTTCTTTTAAGATAGTTCAAACTTTTAAACCGGCTGCTTCAAAGAAGCAGTCGGGTGAAATTTTTCTCTATGGAGCAAATAGATAATGAATAGTATTTTTAGAAATATATTGGTATGGGTAGTTCTTGGATCTTTGTTAATTTATGTTTTCGATAATATTGAAAACTCAACTGCGCGTGAGCAAATTAGTTATAGTCAATTTAAAGAAGAAATCCTATCAGATAGGATTGCAAAAGTTATATTTCAAGGTGATCAAATGACCATTACTGGAGATAGGCTTGATGGCTCTAAATTCGAAACAGTTCATCCAATTTTTAAAAAAGATGATGCTGTAGATAGAGCAATTGAAGAAAATGGAATTATTGCAGTTTATGAAAAAATCGAACAACCATCTATATGGTCACAATTATTAGTTGGAGCATTTCCAATTATTTTATTATTAGGAATATTTTTCTTTTTCATGAGACAAATGCAAGGTGGAATGTCTGGTAAGGGCGGTCCTATGTCTTTTGGGAAGAGCAAAGCTAAACTTATGGAAGGTGGAAAAGTTAAAACAAACTTTGGAGATGTTGCTGGTTGCGAAGAAGCAAAACAAGATGTTCAAGAATTGGTTGATTTTTTAAGAGACCCTACAAAATTCCAAAAACTTGGTGGCAAAATTCCAAGAGGTGTATTGATGGTTGGTCCTCCAGGAACCGGTAAAACACTTTTAGCCAGAGCGGTTGCAGGTGAAGCCAAGGTTCCATTTTTTACAATATCGGGGTCTGATTTTGTTGAAATGTTTGTTGGTGTTGGAGCCTCAAGAGTAAGAGACATGTTTGAACAAGCTAAAAAACAAGCACCTTGTATTGTTTTTATTGATGAAATTGATGCGTTGGAAGGCATAGAGGAACAGGGATGGGTGGAGGTCATGATGAGAGAGAGCAAACATTAAATCAATTACTTGTAGAAATGGATGGCTTTGAGGGTAATGATGGAGTTATTGTTATTGCCGCTACAAACAGACCAGATGTTCTAGATCCAGCCTTGCTAAGGCCTGGTAGATTTGATAGACAGGTTGTTGTAGACCTTCCAGATATAAGAGGAAGGGAAGCAATTTTAAAAGTCCATATGAGAAAAGTGCCTTTAGATTCAGGTGTTGACCCTCTTGTGATTGCTAGAGGGACTCCAGGTTTTTCTGGTGCAGACTTAGCTAATCTTATTAATGAAGCTGCTCTATTTGCCGCAAGATATTCTGATAAAAAAATTGATCAATCTCATTTAGATCTAGCCAAAGACAAGATAATGATGGGTGCAGAAAGAAAATCAATGATTTTGAGTGAAGAACAAAAAAGAATTACTGCCTATCATGAGGCTGGTCATGCAATTGTTGGTAGACTTTGCCCTACGCATGATCCAGTTTACAAGGTAACTATTATACCAAGAGGTAGAGCTTTAGGAGTAACAATGTTTTTACCTGAAGAAGATACTTACATGCAAAGCAAAGAATATTTGCTTGGTAGGATAGCAACTTTATTTGGCGGAAGGATAGCCGAAAGTATTATTAATGGGTCGCAAGGAATAACCACAGGCGCTTCGAATGATATTGAAGTTGCTACTGGAATTGCTACCAACATGGTCACTAAATGGGGTTTATCAGAAGCTCTAGGTACTATTAAGTATGGTGAAGATGAAGGCAGTCCATTCTTAGGGAGATCGGCAGCTTCCCCTTCTCAAACAAGAAGCGAAGAAACTTCTAAATTAATAGACTCTGAAATTAGATTAATAATAGATTCATGTTATGAAAGAGCGGAAAATCTTTTAAAAGAAAATCTTGATAAGCTAAATGTTATGGCAGATGCTCTATTAAAGTATGAAACTATAGATGCTCCTCAGATAGATGACATTATGGCTGGCGCTCAACCAAGAGAGCCTAAAGGCTGGTCAGACGATGAACCTAAATCAAATACTAAGAAAAAAACTTCAATAAAAGGAACTGCAGAAGAGTTATAATCTTTTTCTTATGAATTTAAAATTTGGTACAGATGGTATTAGGGGTCCTGTAGAGACTCATATAACTCCCGAGGCATGTCTCCGGATTGGTCATGCTACTGGCATAGTCATGAAAGAGCAGGGATGGAATACTGTCATGATTGGTAAAGACACCCGAGTTTCAGGATACATGCTTGAATCAGCACTTCAGGCTGGCTTTATAGCTGCCGGAGTAAATGTTAGTTTGTGTGGCCCATTACCAACCCCAGGTGTTGCATATTTAACACGGTCCCTTAGGCAAAAGTTTGGTGTTGTTATAAGCGCTTCCCATAATGATTTTTTGGATAATGGAATTAAAATATTTAATTCAGATGGTGAAAAATTATCGAGAGAGTTAGAGCTTAAAATTGAAAAAATTCTTAATGGTGATTTAAAACCTGTAAAGACAGAAGATCTTGGTAAGGCTTCAAGATTTGATGAAGCTGGAGCAAGATATATTGAATTTTGCAAGTCTACAGTACCTTCAAATATTTCGTTTTCATCTCTTAGAGTTGTTTTAGATTGTGCAAATGGAGCCTGTTATAAAGTAAGCCCAAGTGTATTCGAAGAGCTTGGAGCTGAAGTTATATCTATTGGTATAAATCCCGATGGATATAATATTAATGACGGATGTGGCTCTACTCACCCTGAATTAGTCCAAAAAGAAGTCATTAAGCAAAGAGCTGATTTTGGGATATCTTTAGATGGAGATGGCGANAGGGTTATCTTAATCGACAAAGAAGGCAACATTCTTGATGGTGACGATCTTTTATATATATTAGCTTTTTCAAACCCAAATAGAGTAGGAGCNTGGTCTGGAGTTGTTGGAACTTTGATGAGTAACCTAGGCCTTGAAGATGGAATTAAAAAGCTTGGTTATGATTTTAAAAGAGCTGATGTTGGTGATAAATATGTTAGCAAGTTATTGGCTAAAAATGGTTGGCTTCTTGGTGGAGAAACCTCTGGTCATATCATATGCAAAGATCTAATAAGTACCGGTGATGGAACTATTGCGGCTTTAAAAGTTATATCATCATTATTAATTCTTGAAAAAGACCCCTCAGAGGTTTTAGCAAATTTCACAAAGATGCCACAAATTAATCATGCAGTAAAAGTAATCAATAAAGATGTAATTAACGATAAAGACATAATAGATTTTATTAAGACTGTTGAATCTGATATTACTGTTGGAAGAGTGCTTGTACGACCATCAGGTACCGAAAATAAGATCAGAGTAATGGTCGAGGCTCCAGAAGAAAAAGTTGCTA
>JGI26114J46594_1000417_pt1 | contig 10471 bp, 19 predicted proteins | sample AOAMet1_18_M0_10_2_FD_46594 | JGI IMG/M metagenome (IMG submission 46594) | reverse complement strand
CAACACCTCTTAACTCAAGTTTTTTGGTATGACCATTAATTACTCCTTCAATCATATTTGAAATTAAAGCTCTATACAATCCATGCTTAGATCTCACATCTTTATTATCAGATTCTCTTGTTAAAGAGATTATATTTTCATTAACTGAAACGCTTATTGAGGAATCAATAGTTTGAGAAAGTTCTCCTAATTTACCTTTAACAATTATTTCAGAACCTTCTAAAGAAACATTAACTGTTTCAGGAACTGTAATTGGGTTATTTCCGATTCTTGACATTATTACTATTATTTATCAATTAATATACGTGACATATTACTTCACCACCAACATTTAGATTTCTAGCCTCTTTGTCAGTAATTAAACCTTTAGATGTTGAAATTATAGCAATACCTAATCCATTAATTACACGTGGTAAATTAGTAGCATCAGCATACTTTCTTAATCCAGGTTTCGAAATTCTAATTAATTTCTTAATCGCAGGCAATTTAGTTTGGACACTATACTTTAGTGCAATCTTAATATTGCCTTGATTATTTTTTGTCTCTTCAAACTTAAAATTTAAAATGTAACCTTTATCGTGCAAAATTTCAGTTATAGATTTTTTCATATTTGAAGCAGGTATATCAACAACTTTATGTCCTGCCATTTGTGCATTTCTAACTCTCGTCAAATAATCTGCTATTGGATCTGTAAACATCTTTATTATTATTTATTTGTTACCAACTTGCTTTTTTAACTCCAGGTATTAAACCGAAGTTAGCCATTTCTCTAAACTTAACTCTAGATATACCAAATTGTCTGATATATCCTTTGGGTCTTCCTGTCAGCTTACACCTATTATGCATTCTAATTGGAGATGCATCTTTAGGCAATTTTTGTAAACCTTCATAATCACCAGCTGCTTTTAGAGCAGCTCTTTTTTCAGCATATTTTGCTACAGTTTTAGCTCTTTTAACTTCACGAGCTTTCATAGATTCTTTTGCCATATATTATTTTTGAAAAGGTAATCCAAGTTCCCTTAGTAAAACTAAAGATTCTTCATTTGAATCTGTACTTGTTACAAAGGTAATATCCATACCAGTTATATTTTTAATTTTATCAATACTTATCTCTGGAAAAGCTATTTGTTCCTTTATTCCCATTGTATAATTTCCTCTACCATCAAAACCTTTAGTTGGAAGTCCTGAAAAATCACGAACACGAGGTAAAGTTGATGTAATAAATCTCTCAAGAAATTCATACATTTGATTACCTCTTAGAGTAACCATAACACCAACAGGCATACCTTTTCTTAATTTAAAATTTGATATGTCTTTAGTTGAATTAGTCAACATAGCCTTTTGACCAGCAATTATAGACATTTCTTGATGCGCTGCCTCAATTTGTTTTTTATCTGACGCAGCTTTACCTATTCCTTGATTAAGACAAATCTTAACCAATTTAGGCACTTGCATTACAGATTTATAGTTTCCTTTAAGGTTATTCACAACCTCTTCTTGGTACTTTGTTTTGAGTCTTGGTATATATTCCATTATTTAATTACTTCTCCAGTTTTTTTAGCGAATCTCACTAGCTTACCTGATTTAACATCTTTTTTTCTTCCGACTTTGGTTGCATCTCCTGATTTAGGATCTATCAAAACAAGATTAGAAATATGAATTTTTGCCTCCTGTTTAACAATTCCTCCTTGCGGGTTTGCAGCATTTGGTTTAGTATGCTTAGAAATCAAGTTAGCACCTTCAACCATAGCTTTGTTTTCTTTTGGAAATACTTTAATAACTTTTCCTTTAACTCCTTTTGAGTTTCCAGTAGTTACTACAACAATATCGTTTTTAATTATCTTAATTTTTGCCATCTTATTTTTTTTATAATACTTCTGGAGCTAAAGAAACTATCTTCATAAAATCATTATCACGCAATTCACGAGCAACAGGGCCAAAAACTCTAGTACCCTTCATTTGACTATTTTCATCAATGATTACACATGCATTATCGCCGAAACGAATATATGATCCATCTGCTCTTCTTACCTCTTTTTTAGTTCTTACTACAACAGCTTTAACAACCTGTCCTTTTTTAATATTCCCTGATGGCATAGCATGTTTTACTGTGCCTACGATTTTATCACCGATAGAAGCATAACGTGTTTTTGTACCGCCTAATACTCTAATACAAAGTAATTCTTTTGCACCACTATTATCAGCTACTTTTATTCTTGATTCTTGTTGTATCATTTTATTTAACTCTTTCGATAATTTCTACTAATCTCCAATTTTTACTTTTACTTAAAGGTCTTGTCTCCATAATTTTTACAGTATCTCCTTCATTGCANGTATTCTCTTCATCATGAGCAACAAATCTTGATGTTTTCTTNACAAATTTACCGTACAAACCATGTTTAACTTTTCTTTCAATNGCAACAACNATTGATTTATCCATCTTNTTGCTAGCTACTATCCCTATTCTTTCTTTTCTTAAATTTCTCTCCATCATTATTTATTTTGAAATGTTTCTTCTTGAAAGCTCAGTCATAATTCTTGCTACTGTTTTTCTCGCAAATTTAATTTGCATTGGATTCTCTAACGGAGAAACTGCATGACTCATTTTCATTTTAACTAACCTATCTCTTTCAGATTGTAAAAGATCGTTTAGCTCCCCAATTGGCATATCTGTTAATATTTGTGCTTTCATTTAATTAATTATTTCGTAAATCTCTTCTAATTACAAATTTAGTTTTAATAGGTAATTTTTGAGCGGCTAATCTTAGTGCTTCCTTTGCTGTATCTATATCAACTCCATCACATTCAAATATAATTCTTCCAGGACTAATTCTTGCTACCCAAGCCTCAACACTACCCTTACCCTTACCCATACGAACCTCTGCAGGTTTTTTAGTAATAGGTTTATCAGGAAAAACTCTAATCCAAACCTGACCTTGTCTCTTCATATAACGTGTAACTGCAATACGAGCTGATTCAATTTGACGAGCTGTCATCCAACATTCTTCAAGAGCTTTAATACCAAAAGATCCAAAGGACAATTGATGACCTCTTTGAGCATCGCCTTTCATCTTGCCCTTTTGCATCTTTCTGAATTTAGTTTTCTTTGGCTGTAACATTTCTTAGTTCTTTTCTAAATTAAAATTATCTTCTTCTATTCTTATTATCATTTCTAGAGCCATCTTTCTTCTTAGACGATTTAAAGTGTAACATTAAATCGCGCTTGCCGTAAACTTCACCTCTACATATCCAAACCTTGATTCCTATTAAACCATATTGAGTTAAAGCCTCTGAAAGAGCATAATCAATATCAGCTCTAAAAGTATGTAATGGAGTTCTACCTTCTTTCATCATTTCAGATCTTGCCATTTCCGCACCATTTAATCTTCCAGAAATCTGAACCTTGATACCTTCGGCTCCCATTCTAATAGATGAGGCAATAGCCATCTTTGTAGCACGTTTGTACGAAACTCTTCCTTCAATTTGTCTTGCAATACTATCAGCAACTAATGTAGCTTCAAGCTCTGGTCTTTTAACTTCAAAAATATTTATTTGAATATCTTTATCTGTTATCTTTTTAATTTCTTCTTTTAACGTTTCAACCTCTTGACCTCCTTTACCTATAATAATTCCTGGTCTAGAAGTATGTATTGTAAGTGTTACTAATCTTAATGTTCTTTCAATAGCAATTTTTGAAACACTAGCTTTTGACAATCTTGCCATAAGATACTTTCTTATTTTAGCATCTTCAGCTAATTTATCTCCAAAATCATTACCACCGTACCAGTTTGATTCCCAACCTCTGATAATACCTAATCTATTCCCTATTGGGTTTGCCTTTTGTCCCATATTATTGTTTTACTTCTGATGTTATTCGACTATCAACCACTAAAGTAACATGATTTGATCTCTTTCTAATTCTGTGTGCACGACCTTGAGGGGCTGGTTGAACTCTTTTAAGCATTCTACCACCATCAACTTTAACCTCTGAAATATATAAATTACTCTCATCCATTCTTTTACCCTCATTTTTAGCTTCCCAATTAGCGAGCGCAGATAATAGTAACTTCTCCATTCTCGATGAAGCTTCTTTAGGATTTAACTTAAGTTCAGCTAAAGCTCTATCAGCATTCATACCTCTAATAAGATCAGCTATTAACCTCATCTTTCTAGGTGAAGTAGGACAATTATTTAATTTAGCAAAAGCGACATTCTTTCTCGCTTCCTTCATTGCATCTGCTTTTATTCTTTTTCTTGCACCCATTTAATTATTTTTTTCTATTATTTCCGTGACCTCTGAAAGTTCGTGTTGGCGAAAACTCTCCTAATTTATGACCAACCATATTGTCGGTAACAAAAACAGGAATAAACTGTTTTCCATTATGTACAGCAAATGTTTTTCCAACAAATTCTGGAGATATCATTGATGCCCTTGACCAAGTTTTAATTACTGAATTCTTACCTGATTCATTCATAGCATCCACTTTTCTCTGCAACTTATAGTGAATAAAAGGTCCTTTTTTTAATGATCTAGCCATATCTTATTTCTTTTTTCTTCTTTCAATTATATACATACTTGAAGCCTTCTTTTTGTCTCTTGTCTTATATCCTTTAGCAGGAACACCATTTTTATTTCTTGGATGCCCTCCAGAAGATTTAGCTTCACCTCCTCCCATGGGATGATCTACTGGATTCTTAACTGTAGCTCTTACGTTAGGTCGTCTACCCATCCATCTTCTTCTACCAGCTTTACCATGAACTTCTAACTGATGTTGATGATTAGAAACTGAACCAATAGTAGCAAGACAAGTCATTAATATTTTTCTAATTTCACCTGAAGATAACTTAATTACTGCATATTTACCATCTTTTGCCATCAGCTGAGCAGATGAACCTGCACTTCTTACAAGGATAGCACCTTGACCAGGCTTTAACTCAATATTGTGTATAACAGTTCCTAAAGGAAGACTAGATAATGGAAGGCAATTACCAACTTTGATAGGAGCATTTTTATCTGAAACAACCTCTGTACCAACCTCTAAACCTGTAGGAGCTATCATATATCTTTTTTCACCATCAACATAATGCAATAAAGCAATATTAGCAGTTCTATTAGGATCATATTCTATAGAAGCAACCTTAGCAGGTATGCTAAATTTGTCTCTTTTAAAATCAATAATTCTGTACCTTTGCTTGTGACCACCACCAATGTTCTCAATAGTCATTTTACCAGTGTCATTTCTACCACCAGATTTCTTCTTTTTAAGAAGTAAACTTTTTTCTGGTTTTGATGTAGTTATATCATCAAAAGTAAGAGCAACCTTATGTCGCTGTCCTGGTGTTATTGGTCTAAACTTTTTTAATGCCATTTTCTTCTAATTAAATATTACTATAAAAATCAATAGTATCTCCTTCAGCTAAAGTTACAATAGCTTTTTTATATGTTGAAGTCTTACCAACAATCATTCCAGATTTGGTACCCCGAACTCTTTTCTTACCAATACAAACCATAGTTCTTACTGAATCTACAGTAACGTCATACATATCTGCTACAGCTTTTTTGATTTCAATTTTATTTACCTTTCTATCAACAACAAAAGCATAACGATTATATTTCTCGCTTTGATCTGTCATTTTCTCAGTAATTATCGGTTTCTTTATAATGCTCATTAGTTTAAAATTAAAAGTTCTTTACTATTTCGTTAATAGATGACTCCATTAACATTAATTTATTAGCATTCATAACATCATAAGTATTTAGTTCTGAAGCTAATACAACCCTAGCCCTTTTAAGATTTCGGGAAGACAAAAATATATTTTTATTTGACTCAGCAAGCACTAATACAGTTTTATTATCAAGTAAATCAAAATTTGATAGAAAATCAACATACTGACTTGTACTAACTTGCTTAAAATTAAAGTCTTCCAAAATAATGATATTCTTAGTATTAGCTTTGTGAGTTAGTGCAGATTTTCTAGCAATCCTCTTTACTTTCTTATTAACTTTAAAAGCATAACTTCTAGGTTCTGGACCAAAAACTCTACCCCCACCTCTAAACAATGGATTCTTAATATCACCAACTCTTGCTGCACCGCTTCCTTTTTGTTTTCTAAGTTTTCTTCTACTTCCTTTTACTTCAGATCTTCCTTTAGTTTTATGTGTACCTGATCTCTGGGCTGCTAAAAATTGTTTTACATCTAAGTATATAGCATGATCATTTGGCTCAACACCAAAAACATCTTTAGATAAATCTACTTTTTTTGTAGTTTCTTTTCCTTTAATATTATGTATTGCTAATTTCATTATTTTTCAATTGTTATATATGAATTCTTAGCTCCAGGAACAGCTCCCTTAACTACTACCATATTTTTTTCAACTAATACCTTTACGACTTGTAGGTTATCAACCTTAACCCTTGCATTTCCAGTTTGACCTGCCATTCGCATTCCTTTAAATACTCTTGCAGGATATGAAGCTGCACCAATAGAACCAGGCGCTCTCAATCTGTTGTGTTGCCCGTGAGTAGCATCTCCCACTCCTCTAAAATTATGACGCTTTACTACTCCCTGAAAACCTTTACCTTTTGAAGTACCAGAAACTGAAACAAAATCACCTTCCTGAAATAAATCAGCATTATAAGTTGCACCCAATAAAACCTCATCAAAATCATCACTAAATTCTACAAGTTTTTTTAACGGTGAAGATTTAGCATTCTTAAAATGACCTAAAGCTGCTTTACCAACTCTGCTTTCTTTTTGCTCATCATAACCAAGCTGTACAGCATTATAACCATCAACTTCTTCAGTTTTGATTTGAGTTACCTTGCAAGGACCAACTTCTAAAATTGTACATGGAATATTTTTCCCCTCTTCTGAGAAGATAGAGGTCATTCCTATTTTTTTACCAATTAAACCGGGCATTTTTATTTTTTTTAAATTACTTTAATTTCTACATGAACTCCACTCGGCAATTCTAACTTCATCAATGCATCAATAGTCTTTGATGACGAGCTAAAAATATCCATCAATCTTTTATGATTAGTTAGCTGAAATTGCTCTCTAGCTTTTTTATTAACGTGAGGAGATCTTAACACAGTAAATATTCTTTTGTGAGTAGGTAATGGGATTGGCCCACTAATAATTGCTCCAGAATTTTTTACAGTCTTAACTATTTTCTCTGCAGATTGATCTACTAATGTATGATCAAATGATTTTAATTTTATTCTAACTCTTTGTGCCATTTTAACTGTATTAATTATTCTCCTTTAACTTTTTTAATTACTTCATCAGATACATTCCTTGGAGCCTCAACAAAATCAAAAAATTCCATTGTAGAAGTCGCTCTTCCTGATGTAATTGTTCTTAAGTCAGTAATATATCCAAACATTTCTGATAATGGTACTTTTCCATTTACAACTTTTGCCCCTCCTTTATCATCCATACCTTCAACTTGACCTCTTCTTCTATTTAAATCACCGATAACATCACCCATATTTTCTTCAGGTGTAATAACTGTTAACTTCATTATTGGTTCTAATATTTTAGGCGATGCTTGTTTAGCTGCTGTTTTAAAAGCAATTTGAGCACATATTTCAAAAGATAAGGCATCTGAATCAACATCATGATAAGAACCATCATACAATCTAACTTTCAAAGTATTGATTGGAAAACCTGCTAAAACCCCATTAGACATGGCCATAGTAAATCCTTTTTCAACAGAAGGAATAAATTCTTTAGGAATATTACCTCCTTTTATTTCGTTAACAAATTGCAAACCATCTCCTTCAAAATCAGCATCAACTGGTGACAATTCAAATCTAATATCAGCAAATTTACCTCTACCACCAGATTGTTTTTTGTAAACCTCCTTGTGATCAACAGCAGTTGTAATTGATTCTTTGTAAGCTACCTGTGGAGCACCTTGATTGACATCAACATCAAATTCTCTTCTTAATCTATCGACGATAATATCAAGATGAAGTTCTCCCATTCCGGAAATAATTGTCTGTCCAGAATCTTCATCAGTCTTAACTGTGAATGTAGGGTCTTCTTCAGCTAGTTTACCTAAAGCTACACCTAATTTATCAAGATCTTTTTGTGTCTTTGGCTCAACTGCAATACCAATTACAGGCTCTGGGAAATCCATTGATTCAAGTACAATAGGTGATTTTAAATCACAAAGAGTATCTCCAGTTCTAATATCTTTAAAACCTACCAATGCAGCGATATCTCCAGCGCCAAGCGCATCAATCTGATTTTGCTTATTAGAATGCATCTGATATATTCTGGAAATTCTCTCTTTTTTACCTGTTCTTGAATTATAAACAAACGTTCCTTGATCTAGTGTTCCAGAATATGCTCTAGTGAAACACAATCGCCCAACATAAGGGTCTGTTGCAATTTTGAAAGCCAATGCAGAAAACGGAGCATCAAAAGAAGGCTGCCTACTTTCTTCTTCTTCAGTATCTGGATTCTTACCAATTATTGCTTCTACATCTAGTGGTGATGGCAAAATTTCCATTACCATATCAAGCATAGCCTGAACACCTTTATTTTTAAAAGCGGATCCACACATCATCGGAACAACTTTTCCAGAAATTGTTGCTGCTCTTAGCGCGTCAAGTATCTCTCTTTCAGTTAAGGAATTTTCATCCTCAAAATACTTTTCCATTAAAGTATCGTCAAATTCTGCAACGGCTTCTAAAAGCTGACCTCTATAATCTCTTGCTTCATCAATAATATCAGCAGGAATTTCTACTTCTTCAAAAGTCATTCCTTGATCTTTCTCATTCCAAACAATTCCCTTGAAGTTTATTAAATCAACTACACCTTTAAATTCATCTTCTGCTCCAATAGGAATTTGTAAAGGAAGTGCATGACTTCCAAGCATTTCTTTAACTTGGGCAGATACTTTTAGGAAATTTGCTCCCTGACGGTCCATTTTATTGACAAAACCAATTCTTGGAACATTATAATTATTGGCTAACCTCCAATTTGTTTCTGATTGAGGCTCAACACCATCAACAGCACTAAACAAAAATACTAGTCCATCTAAAACCCTAAGAGATCTATTTACTTCTACAGTAAAGTCAACGTGACCAGGTGTGTCAATTATATTAACATGGTAATTTTTACCTCTGTAATCCCATCCTAATGTAGTTGCTGCTGAAGTAATAGTAATACCTCTCTCCTGCTCTTGCTCCATCCAGTCCATTGTTGCTGCTCCATCATGAACTTCACCAATCTTATGGTTAACACCTCCATAATATAATATTCTCTCTGTAGTAGTAGTTTTTCCAGCGTCAATATGAGCTGCAATACCAATGTTTCTTGTAAATTTTAAATCTCTAGCCATTTTATTAAATTAAAATCTGAAATGTGAAAAAGCCTTATTTGCTTCTGCCATCCTATGAGTATCTTGTTTTTTCTTGTATGCAGCACCCTCTTCTTTATATGCAGCTAAAAGTTCTGCAGTTAGCTTTGCGTCCATAGTTTTTTCATTTCTATTTCTTGCTGCAGCAATCATCCATTTCATTCCCAAAGAGACTCTTCTATCCTCTCTAACTGGATGTGGAATTTGAAAAGTTGCACCTCCAATTCTTTTGGATCTAACCTCGACATGTGGCATAACGTTTTCTAATGCTTTCTCAAAAACAACTAAAGCCTCTTCTTCTTCAACCTTAGTAGAAATATTTTCTAATGCTGTATAAAAGACTTTAAATGCAGTTGATTTTTTACCATCAAACATTAAATTATTTACAAATCTTGTTATAGTTGTATTTCCAAATCTTGGATCTGGTAATAAAATTCTTTTTTTAGCGCTTTTTTTTCTCATTTCTTATATATTACTTCTTCTTAGGTCTTTTAACCCCATATTTAGATCTTCTTTGAGTTCTATCACCAACACCAGAAGTATCTAAAGCACCTCTAACAATATGATAACGAACTCCTGGCAAATCTTTTACTCTTCCACCTCTAACTAATACAACAGAATATTCTTGTAAATTATGTCCTTCTCCTCCAATATATGCATTTACTTCGTTCCCATTAGTTAATCTCACTCTGGCAACTTTTCTTAAAGCAGAATTTGGTTTTTTAGGAGTAGTTGTATAAACTCTTGTGCATACCCCTCTTCTTTGAGGACAGCTTTTTAAAGCTAAGGATTTACTCTTTTTTACTATAGATGTTCTTCCTTTTCTTACTAGTTGTTGTATTGTTGGCATATTATTTCTTCACTTAAATGGGCGGCAAATTTAGTAATTTATTCTACAAAATAAAAAAATGATGGCGTTTTTTTTATGCAAATCTATTCTTAAGTGTAGAATACTCTAAATTCTATATAAACTAATGATTTTCAAATGAAAAATATAAAATGGGTGCTAAATATTTTTAGCACCCATTAATAATTTTTTAAATACTATTTAAAGTATATTACTTAATAATTATTTTAGTATTCGTTTTTGTGTTTCCT
>JGI26114J46594_1000409_pt1 | contig 10621 bp, 9 predicted proteins | sample AOAMet1_18_M0_10_2_FD_46594 | JGI IMG/M metagenome (IMG submission 46594) | reverse complement strand
TTTGGAGCAGCTAGAACTCTATCATCATTACCTATTCCACCCAATATCTCACCAAACCAAAATTTATCTTTTCCACTTTTTAAACTAATATTTATAGCAATATTATCTTCATTATTAGTTACGTTTCTAAGTTGTCCTGCTTCAGTAAAATTTCTTAAAACCTCAATTTTTCCAACTGCTTTTGCAGGTAAATTTTGGGTTGCTAATTTTGAGTCTCCATCAAAAAAATCTTTTCCTTCAACCGTAATTTTAGTTATTTCTTTACCCTCAACTTCAACTCTACCATCCTCGTTAATTTCAACACCAGGCAAGTTTTTTAAAACATCTGCTAATTTTTTTTCAGTTCCAGTGTTAAATGAATCTGCATCGTAGACTATAGTATCTCCTTTGATTGTTACTGGCATTGTGTAAACCAACTCAACTTCATCTAAAGCTTCAGCCTGTTCCTCTAAAATTATATTTTTTTCGAAATTTTCAGTTAAGTTCAAATCAAAAATAACTTCTTTAAAACCAATAAATGAAACCTTAATTTCATAATCAGTACCTTTTTTTAGTGAAACTCTGAAATATCCAGTGTCACTGGATATACCAAAGCCATCTAAAATTTTTGATTCTTTTTCAACAGCTATTACGTTAGCTCCCATTATCATATTTCCGTAAGCATCGGATATTTTACCCTCGAATCTTACCTGTGAATAGGTGATTACAAAAGAAAATAATAATATAATTGACAATATTTTGTTCATAATAATTTTAAATTAAATCTAGATTATCTTCTTATTCTAACTGCTCCTCCTCTGTTTCCGCCTCCTCGTTGATATCTCTCCCTCATTTCCTTGGCTTTATCTTCCTGAATTATTAAAAATTCAGAATTTGATACGACTTTTCCCTTGTTAGGTTCTTTAAGTTTTATTTTTTCTTCTGGATTTAATACAACTTTTGTACAAATCATTACTCTGTTGTCATCNCCAATTTCTAATATTAAACCAGGCAATCCACCATACATCGCTGGACCAGTTGAAACAGGAATTTCAGGTGTGAACCAAGCTACCATAGTTACTAATTTAGTTTTAGGTAAGGCAGGATTATTCTGTTCATCATTTGAGTTTTGTCCTCTATTTCTACTAAAACTCATAACTCTATCCTCTACTTCTTTGGTATATGTAGCTTTGTAGGCATTATATTTTCCAATTTTTTTAGTTTCACCTGTCATAACCCATTTTGTAGGCGTAATACTGTCTTTAATTAAAAACACTTTTCCAAATAACTCTCTTTTATTTGTGTAAGTTTTTTCTTGAATATTCTTAAAAATATCACCCTGCGCAGGTCCAGTAACAAATTGCATCCAATTAAAACCACCACCACCAGATCCACCAGCATCTAAGGTTACTTCTTCCTTGAAATATGAAGATTTACTGTCAAAATCTAAAATATAGTTTTTTTCTAAAGCAGTTTTCATTCTTGCTTTCATATATTTTTGTCTTTCAGGAGACATGTTTTTCATCCAGTCCATATTAACAGTACTTTTTGACATATAATAAGCCTTACCAAGGAACTCTTGCGAGTAGCCCTCAAAACTTAAAAACATTAGAAGAAGAATTAGTTTTTTCATAATTTTAATTTTATATAATCTTTACGACAATAAATAGACAACAATTAAGCCATAAAGTTTAATTGTATTAATTTATATCAAATATAAATTATAAATTAGAGGTCTTTGTTCAAACTTAAATATAAATTATGCATATAGCCATCGCAGGAAATATAGGTGCCGGAAAAACTACTTTAACAAAATTATTAGCTAAAAAATACAAATTTGAAGGTCATTATGAAGACGTATTAAAAAACCCCTACTTAGATGATTTTTATGATCAGATGGAAAGGTGGTCATTTAATCTTCAAATTTACTTTTTAAACAGTAGGTTTCGTCAGATATTAGAATTTAACGAAAATGGTAAAAACATTATTCAAGACAGAACAATCTATGAGGATGCTTTTATTTTTGCTCCGAACTTAAAAGCTATGGGTCTTATGACTAACAGAGATTTTGAAAATTATAAATCCATTTTCAATCTAATGGAATCTTTCGTTAAAGGGCCTGATTTATTGATTTATCTTAGAAGTGAAATTCCAAATCTAGTTGATCAAATACACAAAAGAGGGAGAGATTACGAGAGTTCAATAAGCATTGATTACCTAAGTAGATTAAACGAAAGGTATGAGGCCTGGATTCAAACTTATGATAAAGGTAAATTACTTATTATTGATGTTGACGATTTGGATTTTGTTAAAAACAAAAAAGACCTTCAAACAATTATCGATAAAATCGATCAAAGCTTAGAAGGTCTTTAAAATATACTTCTTTAATATACTTATTTCTTATTAATTTGTCCCATAGCTGCAATACCTCTTTTGTCAGCTTCAGACATAACTTTATCTTTTGTTCCAGATATAAATTCAGACTTTTTTGTAGCACCATTAACTCCATTTTCTTCAGTTGTTACAGTCATAGTCCAAACATCATTATCTGATTCAATAATTACTTCTTTTTTAATTTCATGATCAGCAGAAGCATGATCAGAGTCCAGCGAATGTCCACCTAAAATCGGAGCAATAACAAGACCAATTAAACAAGTAAGTTTTATTAAAATATTCATTGAAGGTCCAGAAGTATCTTTAAACGGATCTCCTACAGTATCTCCAGTTACAGCAGCCTTGTGAGCGTCAGAACCTTTATAAGTCATTTCACCATTAATTTCAACACCAGCCTCAAATGATTTTTTTGCATTATCCCATGCACCACCTGCATTGTTTTGAAATATAGCCCATAATACACCACTTACAGTTACACCAGCCATATATCCACCAAGCATTTCAGCAATTGCTAAATTATCCATTCCAAAAATCATTGGAACAAAAGCAATTAACAATGGAAACCCTATAGTTAACACTCCAGGAAGCATCATTTCTTTTAAAGAAGCTTGAGTTGAAATAGCAACACATTTATCGTATTCTGGTTTTCCAGTACCCTCCATAATTCCTGGAATGTCTTTAAATTGTCTTCTAACTTCCTGTACCATTTCCATTGCAGCTTTTCCTACAGCATTCATAGCTAAAGCAGAAAAAACAACAGGAACCATACCTCCAACAAATAACATTGCTAAAACCGGAGCTTTAAAAATGTTAATACCATCTATTCCAGTAAATGTAACGTAAGCTGCAAATAAAGCTAATGATGTTAATGCAGCAGAAGCAATAGCAAATCCTTTTCCAGTTGCAGCAGTAGTATTACCTACAGAATCTAAAATGTCTGTTCTTTCTCTTACAATAGGATCTTGTTCACTCATTTCAGCAATACCACCTGCATTATCAGAAATTGGACCAAAAGCATCAATTGCTAATTGCATAGCTGTAGTTGCCATCATTGCAGAAGCAGCTAAAGCAACACCATAAAAACCAGCAAAGAAATAAGAAGCCCAAATTGCACCTGCAAATAAAAGTACAGATGGAAATGTAGAAATCATCCCAGTTGCTAAACCAGCAATAATATTAGTTCCAGCTCCAGTGCTTGATTGTTGTACAATTTTTAAAATTGGACTTTTTCCAAGACCAGTATAATATTCAGTCACAGAAGAAATTACAGCTCCAACAACTAGTCCTACTAGGGTTGCGTAAAACACACTCATGGATGAAATTTCTTTTAATCCTTCACCAAAAAATTCCATTTTCATAGTTTCAGGAAGCATCCAGTCACATAGTATATAACAAGAAATAGCTACTAAGGCAATTGAAGTCCAGTTACCTTTATTAAGAGCAGTCATTACTTCATTTTCTTTAGCATCGTTAGATTTTATACTTACTAGTAATGTTCCAATTATTGAAATGATTATCCCAGCACCAGCAATAGCAATTGGAAGTAATATGGGGCCTATACCACCAAAAGCATCAGAAATAACACCTCCCATATCTTTAATAACATAATTACCAAGAACCATCGCTGCAAGTACAGTAGCAACGTAAGAACCAAATAAATCAGCCCCCATTCCCGCAACATCACCTACATTATCTCCAACATTATCAGCAATAGTAGCTGGGTTTCTAGGGTCATCTTCAGGAATTCCAGCCTCAACCTTACCAACTAAATCAGCACCAACGTCTGCAGCTTTAGTGTAAATTCCACCACCTACTCTTGCAAATAAAGCAATCGATTCAGCTCCAAGAGAGAATCCTGCCAATGTTTCTAAAACAATTGTCATGTCTTCAGTACTAGTCCAAACACCATCCATAAAGAAATTAAAAAATAAAATGAAAAATGCTGTCAGTCCAAGTACCGCTAATCCGGCAACACCCAGTCCCATAACAGTTCCTCCTCCAAATGATATTTTTAATGCAGTTGGCAAACTTGTTCTAGCCGCTTGAGTTGTTCTAACGTTAGTTTTTGTTGCAATTTTCATTCCCATATTTCCAGCCCATGCAGAGAAAAATGCTCCAAAAACAAAAGCAATAACAATAAGCCAATGCGTAGTTGGCACTATAACTGAAACACCAGCTAAAGCTAAACTGACAACAAGAACAAATACTGCTAAAAGTTTATATTCTGCATTTAAAAAAGCTAATGCTCCCTCATATATGTGATCTGAAATTTCTTTCATTTTTCCATCACCAGCATCTTGTTTCATTACCCAAGATTTTTTGTAAAGCATGTAAGCTAATCCAATTAAAGCCAGGATTATAGGCATGTAAATTGCTAAAGATTCCATATTATATATTAATTTTATTAAATTTTAATTTTGATCGCAAAAGTAGTCAAATAGGGTGAATTACAAAATTGATTTTTATTTATACATTACCTTCTTAATAGATTTGATAACATCATCACTATTTGGTAGCCATTCTGCAAGTAAAACCGGAGAGTATGGCGCAGGTGTATCNGCAGTATTTATTTTTTCAATTGGAGCNTCTAAATAATCAAAAATTTGATTTTGCACTTGNTAAGTTATTTCGGTTGATATATTACCAAAAGGCCACGATTCTTCTAAAATAACTAATCTATTAGTTTTTTTAACTGATTCTAAAATGGTATCCATATCAAGTGGTCTTATCGTTCTAAGNTCAATTAATTCAACTTCAATTCCTTCATCTTTAAGTTTATCAACCGCTATTTGTGCTTGTTTTAATATTTTTCCAAAAGAAACAAGAGTTACATCTTTACCTGTAATTTTCACTTCAGCTTTGCCAATAGGAATCAAATATTCTTCCTCTGGAACTTCACCTTTATCTCCATACATTTGTTCTGACTCCATAAATATAACAGGATCATTATCTCTAATTGCTGATTTTAATAAACCCTTAGCATCATACGGATTTGAAGGGACAATTACCTTAAGTCCAGGGCAGTTTGCGTACCAACTTTCAAAAGCTTGAGAATGAGTAGCAGCTAATTGACCCGCTGAACCAGTTGGTCCTCTAAAAACAATGGGACAAGGAAACTGACCTCCTGACATTTGTCTAATTTTTGCAGCATTATTTATAATTTGATCAATACCAACAAGTGCAAAATTAAATGTCATGAATTCAATTATTGGTCTATTACCAGTCATAGTAGATCCAACTCCAATTCCAGCAAATCCAAGCTCAGAGATTGGAGTGTCAATCACTCTTTTATCACCAAATTCATCCAACATTCCTTTAGAAGCTTTGTAAGCACCGTTGTATTCAGCTACCTCTTCTCCCATTAAAAAAATTGACTGATCTAGTCTCATTTCCTCTGACATAGCTTCGCAAATTGCCTCTCTAAACTGAATAACTCTCATATTGGATTAAAATTTGGTGCAAAAATATTAAATATTTAAAGATTTTAATGTGTTTATTATTAAAATAAATACTATGCGTGCATAGTATTTTTCTGATTTTTATATATATTTGTTTGATAAATTAATTATTGTTTATGAAAATTTTAGTTTGCATAAGTCATGTTCCTGATACAACTTCCAAAATCAACTTTACTGATGATGATACAAAATTTGACACCCAAGGTGTTCAATTTGTTATTAACCCAAATGACGAATTTGGATTAACTAGAGCCATGTGGTTTAAAGAAAAGCAAGGTGCATCAATTGATGTTATAAATGTTGGAAACTCGTCATCGGAACCAACCTTAAGAAAAGCATTAGCAATTGGGGCAGATAAAGCCATAAGAATAAATTCAGAACCTTTAGATGGATTTTTTGTTGCCAAACAAATTGCAGAATATGTACAAACTAATTCTTACGACTTGATCATTGCTGGAAGAGAATCAATAGACTATAATGGTGCTATGGTTCCAGGACTTGTGGCAGGGTTATTAAAAATGAATTATGTAACCAATTGCACCAAACTAGAAATTGATAATGGAAAAGCTAAGATGGACAGAGAAATTGATGGTGGAAAAGAAACCTTAAGTTGTAGTCTTCCTCTTATTATTGGAGGTCAAAAAGGATTAGTTGAAGAAAGTGATTTAAGGATACCAAACATGAGAGGGATAATGCAAGCTAGACAAAAACCTTTAGAAGTTTTAGAAGCATTTGAATTCTCTTCCAACACTAATACTATCAAGTTTTACAAACCTGAGCCTAAACAAGCTGTGAAACTTGTTTCTGCTGATAATCTAGATGAATTAATTAATCTGCTTCACAAAGAAGCAAAAGTTTTATAAAATATGTCTGTACTTACTTATATAGAATCCTCAAACGGAAAAATTAAAAAAAATGGATTTGAACTTGCTTCATATTCATGCGAATTGGCAAAATCATTAAATACAGATGTGGTTGCTTTAACAATTAACGCTGAAGATGTTAATGAATTAAGTAATTATGGTATTAAAAAGATAATTAAAGTTAATAACGAATCTTTAAATAAATTTAGTGCTAGTAGTTTCGCAGATATTATTTCTAAAGTAGCTGACAACACAAGCTCTAGCCACATTGTACTTTGCAGCAGTTTAGATTCTAAATATTTAGCTCCATTATTAGCAGCTGATATTAACGCTGCTTACNTAAATAATGTAATTGGGCTACCAACTAATTTAGAACCATTTACAGTTAAAAGAAGTGCGTTTACAAATAAAGCCTTTAGCGATTCATCTGTGAGTTCNGAAAAAATAATTATAGGACTTTCAAATAANTCATTTGGTTTAGTTGAAAGNTCAGTTTCTNCTGAGATNGAAGAGTTAGATNTCGAAGTACAAAATTCAAATTTAACAGTAGATTCATCTGAAAAAGTATCAGGTCAAATTTCTATTGCAGATGCTGATATTGTTGTTTCAGCAGGAAGAGGAATGAAAGGTCCTGAAAACTGGAATTTAATTGAAGATCTAGCTGATACATTAGGAGCAGCTACTGCATGCTCTAAACCAGTTTCTGACATGGGTTGGAGACCACACAGTGAACACGTTGGTCAAACTGGAAAACCTGTAGCAACCAATTTATATATAGCTATTGGAATTTCTGGTGCAATTCAACACTTAGCCGGCATTAATTCATCTAAAATTAAAGTTGTAATTAATAATGATCCCGAAGCACCCTTTTTTAAAGCTGCTGATTATGGAGTTGTGGGAGACGCCTTTGATGTAGTCCCAAGATTGAATGAAAAACTAAAAGAATTTAAAGCACAAAACTCATAAATTTTTAATATTTTAGAAGTAATTATTTACCCTTCTAATTGAATGAGTTTAATACGTTTAACAATAGACAGAATTTCCTATAGTCAAAACACAAATGGTGCCTATGCATTATTATTGTCTGAAAAAGATGGAAAACGAAAACTTCCTGTTGTCATTGGTGCATTTGAAGCCCAATCTATTGCAGTTGCATTAGAAAAAGAAATTAAACCACCTAGACCTTTAACTCACGATCTATTTAAAAATTTTTCTGACTGCTTTGAAATTAAAATAAAGCAAGTTATTATTCATAAAATTATTGATGGAGTTTTTTTTTCTAGTTTGATTTGTGTGAGAGATAAAATTGAAGAAATTATTGACTCTAGAACCTCTGATGCAATAGCATTAGCAATAAGATTCAATTCTCCAATCTTTACTTATGAAAGTGTTTTAGAAAAAGCAGGCATAATAATAAAAGCTGGAGGAGAAAAGGTAAAAAAAGAGAGCGATAAATCAAAAAAAGTTGATTTAAATAAAATGTCAATTAAACAAATTAAAAATGCAATCGAGGTAGCTGTNAAAAATGAAGATTATGAATTAGCCGCTCAATTGAGAGATAAACTAACTGAAAAAAATGAGTAATTATTTAACAGGANTCCTAAGCAATGAAATTTTACAAAATGAAATAATTCTTAGTCAAGGATTTTCTTTTGAAAGTATTTTTAGAGGAATTATTGGAATGATTTTTCTAATATTTGTTGCCTATATATTTAGTAATAATCGAAAAGCAATAAATTGGAAATCTGCCTTAATTGGATTATCAACACAATTAATATTAGCCATTCTTGTTTTAAAAGTCGACTTTGTTCAGAAAATCTTTGAATTTTTTGGAAAAATATTTGTTAAAACTTTAGATTTTACAATGGAAGGAAGTAAATTTCTTCTTGGTGACATGGTCAATGTCGAGACTTTCGGCTACGTGTTTTTATTTCAAGTTCTTCCTACAATTATATTCTTTTCAGCATTGACATCTGTTTTATTTTATCTTGGAGTTATTCAAAAAGTTGTAAAAATATTAGCATTAAGCTTAAGTAAACTTTTAAATATTTCAGGTGCTGAAAGCCTAAGTGTAGCTGGAAATATTTTTCTAGGTCAAACCGAAGCTCCATTAATGATTAAGGCTTATTTAGATAAGATGACTAAATCTGAAATTCTTCTAGTTATGATCGGAGGAATGGCAACTGTAGCAGGAGGTGTATTGGCTGCATATATAGGGTTTTTAGGCGGTGAAGATGAAGTTTTAAAACTTTTTTACGCTAAACATTTACTCACTGCATCTGTTATGGCTGCGCCTGGTGCAATTGTAATTTCGAAAATTTTGTTCCCAGAAACAGATACAATTAATAAAGATGTTTCAGTTTCTCAAGATAAAATCGGTTCAAATTTATTAGATGCTATAGCAAATGGTACAACTGAAGGATTAAAATTAGCAGCAAATGTTGGAGCTATGCTTTTGGTATTTATTGCTTTTATAGCAATGATAAATTTTGGATTTGAAAAAGTTGGGGCTATNTCTGGATTAAATTATTGGATAAGTGATAATACCACCTACCAATTCCTTTCAATAGAATTTATTTTGGGCTATACTTTTTCACCTGTAATGTGGATAATCGGAGTCGCGAAAGANGATATGGCTTTAATGGGTCAACTTTTAGGAATAAAGTTAGCAGTGAGTGAATTTATTGGATACATGCAATTAGCCGAACTTAAGGATATTTCTAATATGGTCCATTTGCAATACGAAAAATCGATAATAATGGCCACCTACATGTTGTGTGGATTTGCCAACTTTGCTTCTATTGGAATTCAAATAGGAGGAATTGGATCTTTAGCTCCTAATCAAAGAACAAATTTATCAAAATTTGGAATGATTGCGGTTCTTGGTGGTACTTTAGCTTCACTATTATCTGCCACTATCGCTGGAATGATAATTGGTTAATATTTTTTAATAAGTTAAAGGATATTTTTATGCTCAATTTTAGTTAATTTATATTTTTGAATTCTTATTTATTTTAAATGAAACAATATTTAGACTTAGTTAAGCACGTTCTAGAAAATGGTAATGAAAAATCCGACAGAACTGGTACCGGAACAAAAAGTGTATTTGGTTATCAAATGCGTTTTGATTTATCAAAGGGATTTCCAATGATCACAACAAAGAAAGTTCATTTGAAATCAATAGTTCATGAACTATTATGGTTTATAAAAGGTGAAACTAATATTGAATATTTAAAAAACAATGGTGTTAAAATNTGGGATGCTTGGGCTGATTCTAATGGTGATTTAGGTCCTGTTTATGGACANCAGTGGAGAAATTGGAACAGTGATGGAATTGATCAAGTCTCTGATGTTATTAATACTTTAAAGCAAAATCCAGACAGTCGGAGAATGCTTATAACGGCGTGGAATCCAGGTGTTCTTCCAGACACAAAAGAAAGTTTTGAAGAAAATGTCAAAAAAGGTAAAGCAGCATTACCACCTTGTCATGCTTTTTTTCAATTTTACGTACACAATAATAAATTGTCTTGTCAACTTTATCAGAGAAGTGCTGATATATTTTTAGGTGTTCCGTTCAATATCGCCTCTTATGCTTTACTCACTGAAATGATTGCTCATGTTTGTGGTTATGAAACAGGAGATTTTATTCACACATTTGGAGATGCACANATATACAATAATCATGTCGAACAATTAAATCTTCAACTTTCAAGAGAACCNAGAAACTTNCCTAAATTAAAAATATTAAATAAAATCAATAATATAAATGATTTTAAATTTGAAGATTTTGAGATAAGCGANTACAATCCACATCCTCACATTAAAGGTAAAGTAGCTGTTTAATTTGACAATAACATTCTTTTTGGTATGTTAATTTTTTGTATTTCCTCAGTAAATTTTAATTTTATAGAAAAATATTAAATAATA
>JGI26114J46594_1000397_pt1 | contig 10831 bp, 9 predicted proteins | sample AOAMet1_18_M0_10_2_FD_46594 | JGI IMG/M metagenome (IMG submission 46594) | reverse complement strand
GTTGTGCCTAAACAAATTCGTAGGTCTGGACGAAATAATAACGACGGGGTTGCTTTATCAATGACACAATGGTTTCCAAAGCTTGCAGAATATGACTTTGAGGGGTGGCATCCTAACCCATATATTGCAAGGGAGTTCCACGGGGTTTGGGGAGATTACGATGTCAAAATAACTATTGATAAAAATTATATTCTAGGCGGAACCGGATATTTACAAAACTCCAACGAAATTGGATACGGATATCAGTCTAAAAACAAAACTGTTGATCATTCTAAAAAAGAAGCCCTTACATGGCATTTTTACGCTCCTAATGTCCATGATTTTACCTGGGCAGCTGATCCTGATTTTTATCATGACGTGGTTAGGGGGCCAAATGACGTGGAATTACATTTTTTATATAAAACCAACCTTGAGAATTGGAGGAAATTACAGCCTCACAGCGTGGGGTTAATGGAATATTTTAACGAAAATATTGGAGAATACCCTTGGAAACAATACTCTATAATTCAGGGTGGTGACGGAGGCATGGAATATGCCATGTCTACTCTTATTACTGGGGGAGAACAATATTCTAGGCTCCTTGGAACAACTTCTCATGAAATGGCCCACGCTTGGTTTCAACATATTTTAGCTAATAACGAGGCAAAGCACCCGTGGATGGACGAGGGTTTTGCGTCTTACATTGATGTTTTAGCTGAGAATTCTGTTTTAGGAAAGACGCCAAAAAACCCTTTTAAAGGCTCATACAACAGCTATCGTAGGCTAGCAAATTCTGGAGTTGAACAGCCTCAAACAACCCATTCTGATAGATTTAATTATAATTTTGCTTATAGTGTTTCTGCTTACAGCAAGGGTTCTGTTTTTTTATCCCAGCTTGGTTATGTTGTTGGTCAAAAAACATTAAAAAAAATTATTAAAAGATATTTTAACGAGTTTAAGTTTAAACACCCGGGGCCAAACGATTTTAAAAGGGTTGCTGAAAAGGTTTCTGATTTAGAGCTTGAGTGGTATTTGAANGACTGGACAAGAACCGCAGAAAAAATTGATTATGCGGTTAAATTCCAAGATGGAAATGTTGTTTTAGAAAGAAAAGGGTTAATCCCTATGCCTATTGAGCTTGTTGTAACGTTTGTTGATGATACAAAAAAACACTTTTACATTCCTATAGACCTTATGAGGGGGGTTAAAACAGAACTAAGTCCTTCTTTTGAAACCCTTCCTTTTTGGGGGTGGGCCTCACCGAATTACCTAATCCCTTTACAAAAAGAAGTTCTTAAAATAGAGATTGACCCTTCTGGTCTTTTAGCAGACGTAGATATGACAAACAATATTTTCCAGCCTTAAATGTCTTTTTATAATAAAAAAACTTCTTTAAAAAGTAAAAAAGAAATAGAACTCCTTTTTAAATCAGGGTCTTCGTGTTCGGCTGGGTTTTTAAGATCCGTTTATTTGCCAGGCGGGTCTTCTTTAAAAATAGGTGTTTCTGTGCCTAAAAAATTAATTCCCTTAGCCGTTAAAAGAAACCTTATAAAAAGAAGAATAAAAGAACAAATTAGAGCGCTACCCGACACTGTGTTTGAAAAGAAAAAAGGAAGTCTTTTTGTTTTGTTTCAAGGGAAAAAAGAAGTTTCTTCTAAAGAAATTTTAGAGTGTATAAACGATTTGTTTTTAAAGACTTTCCATTGAAATATGAGGAATACCATCTTCTAAATATTCCTCTCCTTTAGCTATAAAAGTGTGTTTAGCATAAAAGTTTTTTAAATGGGCTTGCGCAGAAATTTTAACTTTTTTGTTTCCGTATTTACTTTTAATGATTCTTAGCGATTCTTTAACAAGTTCGTCCCCATATCCTAGCCCTCTTTTTTCTTTTTTAATAATTGCTCTTCCAAAAGAAGTTACTTTAAAATAATCTCCTTCGTTAAATATTCTAGAATATGCTATTAGCTCATTCTTTTCATATCCTAAAAGATGAATTGCTTTTTGATCTTTATTGTCTATGTCTTGGTAAACGCAGTCTTGTTCTACAACAAACACCTCTGATCTAAGTCTTAAAACACTATAAAGTTCCATTAAAGAAAGTTCTGGCCAGCTTCTAACAACCCAATTTATTTTCATTTGGGAATTTTATTTATCCTTGTTAGGTGTCTACCTCCTTCAAAATCCGTGTTTAGAAAAATTTTTACCATTTCTTTAGCTTCTTTTAAACTAACGAACCTAGAGGGAATGCTTAAAATGTTTGCGTTGTTGTGTGTTCTTGAAAGTTCTGCTATTTCTTTATTCCAACACAGGGCAGATCTTATTTTTTGATGTTTGTTGGCTGTCATGTTAGCTCCATTGCCGCTTCCACAAATAATTATTCCAAAATCAACCTCGTTGTTTTCAACCTGGCTGGCTACTGGATGTATATGGTCAGGATAATCCACACTGTCATTGTTGTTTGTTCCATGATTATTAACAATATGTTTCTCACTCAACAACATTTTTTTTATTTCTTGTTTATATTCTGTTCCTGCGTGGTCGTTGCCAATAGCTATGTTCATAATTAGTTAATTAGTTGTTCACTTAATTTTACAACATCATTATAAATGCTGTTTATTAAATTTAAATATCTTTTGTTATTATTTATATTACTTTAATAAACATTCTTTTTATAATTATTAACAATTAATTTGTTTGTATTTATAAACATTTTTATTGTTATGTGTTTATATCCCTGCTGTTATATTCTTAAATATTAATTAAAAAGATGTATAACATGTTAATTATTCTCGTCTGTTTTTTTTATTATTTAACTTATTGTATAAATTAACACACTATAATAATAACCATATATTTTTAAAAATCTATTTATTATAATTATATAAATGTTAACTATTATTTAATTTTTAAAAATTATTTAAGATTATCTTTGGTTTATAATGTCAAAGAAAAAAACAAGTTCTTATAATACTTCTATAATTAATATTTTTAAAAATATTTCAAACAGAAAAAAATTAAATTTTAGACAAATTAAAAGTAGATTACAAGAAAATAATATAATACTTATCAAAAAGTCTTTAGATTCTTTAGAAAAACAAGGTGTTTTAAATCAGGTTAGTCCAGGCAGTTATATTATGAATAATAAAAAAACAGTTTTAGGAACTATTGATAAGACAAAAAAAGGATCAGGCTATTTAATAGTTGAGAACAATGAAAAAGATTTTTTTATTTCTGAAAAAAACATAAAGAAAGCATTAAACGGAGATACAGTAGAATGTGTAAAAATAACAAACAGAGAAGTTGAAGTAGTTAAGGTAATTAAAAGAAAAAAACAAAGATATGTTGGTGTGGTTTTTTCTGAAAATAACCAAAAATTTATTGATTATAATTCCAATAAAGACAAAGTCGTTTTTATATGTACTGACAATAACATCAAAGATGATGATATTGTTGTCTTTGAAATTAATAAATGGGAAGATAAACTTCCCAAGGCAAATGTTTTAAAAACTTTAGGAGAAAAAGGATGTGTGAATAATGAAATTCATGCAATTTTAGAAGAATTTGAACTACCATACGAGTTTGATAAGACTCTTATAAAAGAAGCGGAATTATTAAAAAACTTACAAAACAATAAAGAAGATTTAAAAAGAAAATGTTTTAGAGATATAACAACTTTTACTATAGATCCAGCAGACGCTAAAGATTTTGATGACGCTATTTCTGTAAATAAAACCAACAATGATGCTTACGAAATAGGAGTACATATTGCAGATGTTTCACATTTTTTAAAAGAAAACACAAAATTAAATAAGGAAGCGGAAAAAAGAGCGACGTCTGTTTATTTAGTAGACAGGGTTGTTCCTATGCTCCCAGAAGAAATTTCAAACAATCTATGTTCTTTGAACCCTAGAGAAAACAAGTATGCTTTTTCAGCGGTTTTCACTTTTAAAAATAATACGATTATAAAAGAATGGTTTGGAAAAACAGTAATTAATTCAAACGAAAGACTTTCTTATAAAGAAGCACAATATGTAATAGATAATAAAAAANGATTAATTCCTTCAANTATTTCTCTTGACGGTAAAACAAAAGAAATAAATAAAAAAGTAGAAGAGGGAATATATATAATAAATAACATAGCAAAGAAACTTAGAAAAGAAAGACACGAAAAAGGATCTATTTCATTTAATAAAAAAGAAGTAAAATTTGTTTTAAATAAAGANAAAGAACCAGTTAGAACAACAATAAAAGAATCATTGTCTGCAAATAAATTAATTGAAGAATTTATGTTGTTAGCAAACAAAAAAGTAGCAAAACTTTTTATTAAACATAAAAACGGATTATTTAGGGTTCATGATTATCCAGANGATCAAAAAATAATTACACTTGAAAGAATNATAAAAAAANTAGGATATAAACAAAATTTACGCAACNCAAAAAACATTAATAANCAATTAAATTTACTACTTAAACAAACCNAAGATTCACCAGAAAAAAATTTGATAGACACNTTGGTTATTAGAAGTATGAGTAAGGCTAAATATTCAACAAAAAACATTGGTCATTTTGGTTTGTCTTTCGAAAAATATACACATTTCACATCTCCAATTAGAAGATATCCCGACGTACTGGTTCACAGAGAATTAGAAAGAATTCTTTTAAACAACAAAAGCAATCAAAACCTAGAAAAACTATGTTTGCATTGTTCTAATAGAGAAGAAACAGCAACAAAAGCTGAAAGAGCTTCTATTAAATTTATGCAGGTTAAATACATGTCTAAAAACATAAACAAAACCTATGAGGGTGTTATTTCAGGAATAACAGAAAGAGGAATTTTTGTTGAAGCAGTAGAAAATAAATGTGAAGGGTTTATAAGAATAAAAGACATTCCAGGAGACTATTTTAATTTTTTAGAGAATGAGATGTTGCTTTTAGGAAGACACACTAAAGAAGAATATAGGTTAGGCGACAAGGTTTTAATAAAAGTAATGGCAGTAAACCAATCTAAAAAGCAAATTGATTTCTCGTTGGTAGAAAAAATGTAATTTTACTACTTAATTAAAACTAAATGAAGAAAATATTTTTCTTATTAATCACACAGATCGTTTTTTCGCAAATTGAAAAAAACATAGGGGACTTTCAAGAACTTAAGGTTTTAGACGGAATTAATGTAATTCTAGAAAAATCTTCAGAAAACAACATCAAAATTACCGGAGACAACACAGAGAACGTGGTGGTTATAAACAAATCAGGAACGTTAATTTTAAGAATGCAACTCGTTAAAAAACTAAAAGGTCAAAATACAGTTATAAAACTCAAACATAAAAGCAGAATTTTTTTAATTGAAGCAAAGCAGTCGGCAACGGTAATTTCTAAAGACACATTAAAACAATCAACAATGTATTTAAAGTCTGCTTCGGGCGGACAAATCGAACTTAATTTACAAACAGAAAAAACCACAGCTTCTGCCAATAGTGGCGGCGTTATAAATATTAAAGGAACAACATTTACTTTCGAGGCTCTAGCCAAAAGCGGAGGAGTTATAAAAGCAAACGAGTTTTTATCAAGTCAAACAGAAGTAGAGGTTTCGTCTGGAGGTTCGTGTAAAGCAAACGCAAGAGATATTTTTGAGGCAAAAGCATCGCTAGGAGGCGCCATAGGTGTTTATGGAAGCCCAAAAACACTTAACCAAACAATATCGCTTGGAGGAAATTTAACAGAAATAAAAAAATAATGACAGATTTTCTTCCTGCAATTTTTTTAGGAATTATACTTGCTTTTACTATAGGACCTGTTTTTTTTACTATTCTTGAAATAAGCGTTAGTAAAGGTTTTAAGGCCGCTGTTTTTTTTAATATCGGAGTTGTGTTTTCTGAAATCGTTTTTTTTGCAATAGCTTATGCAAGCACAAGCAGTTTGTTAGAATCAATACAAGAAAACCCTTCATGGAAAATTCTAGGTGGAGTTTTGTTGTCTTTTTATGCAGGAATTACTCTGTTAGGTATATATCAAAATAAAACAGAAGAGGGGCTGTATAGTTTTGATACCGGTTCTGAGTCTCCAAACTTAATCAAGAACATGGTTAGAGGTTTTTTACTGAACATTATTAATTTTGCTGTCTTGGTTTTTTGGATATTAATTGTAGCAAATTATGGCCCCGGTTTTCAGGACACCGAATATAAAATGTTTTTATTTTTTTTAACAATAGTAGGCACCTACTTTTCAATTGATTTAGGAAAAATATATTTAGCTCAACAGCTAAAAAGCAGCCTTACAAGAGCGGTGATAACAAAAATTAAAATAGTGGTAAACAGTGTAATCTTAATTATTGGAATCGTATTAATTTTTAAAGGCTTCTTTGAATAAAAAAACCCCGTCTTGAAAAAGAAAGGGTTTCTTGGAGGCACCGAGCGGATTCGAACCGCTGTACAAGCTTTTGCAGAGCTCTGCCTAGCCACTCGGCCACAGTGCCAGTAAAAGCGCAAAAATACACAATTTTAAAATTTAGAATCTCTTTTTTGTTTTAATTTTACAGAGACCCCTTCAACATCTCCGTTTATAGGTGGACAAAGTTTTGTTATAGACACAACAGACTTTGTAACACGAGGCTCCTTTTTAAAAATTTCATTAGTTATTCTTTCAGCTACGGTTTCCAAAAGCTTTGAAGGTTTAGACATTTCTGTTTTTATTATATGGTTTAACAAAACATAATCAACCGTGTCAATTAGTTCATCCGATTGAGCGCTCTTTTTCAAAGAGGCCCAAACCTTAAGGTTTACAAGATAATCACTTCCAATAATGCTTTCTTCTTTTAGACAGCCATGAAACGAATAGCAGCGGACGTTTTTAAGTATAATTTTTCCCATATTAACAAAGATAGTTTAAACAAAGAAAAAGAGTGGGGAATTATTTAACTTTGCTTTTTTTATTAAGTGAAAGAATCTAAAAACTTTATCGAAAATATAATTGATGAAGACCTTGCGTCAGGGCTTGATCAGTCTTTGTTAAAGTTTAGATTTCCGCCAGAACCTAATGGGTTTTTACACATAGGTCATGTAAAAGCAATTTGTGTAAATTTTAGTTTAGCAAAAAAATATAAGGCACCCGTTGTTTTGCGTTTCGACGATACAAACCCCGTAAAAGAAGAACAGCAATATATTGATGCCATTAAAAAAGACATTTCGTGGCTGGGTTTTAAATGGGACGAAGAAAGGTTTGCGTCAGATTATTTTGAACAACTCTACAATTGGGCCTTAGAACTGATTAAAAACGGGAAAGCTTACGTTGATTCCCAGTCGTCTACTTTAATGGCTGAGCAAAAAGGAACCCCCACAAGCCCAGGAGAGAACAGTATATACAGAGACAGGCCTATCGAAGAAAACATAAGACTGTTTAACGAAATGAGACAAGGAGTTTATGCCGAAGGAAAACATGTGCTTCGTGCAAAAATAAGCATGAACGCAAACAACATGCTTTTAAGAGACCCTGTAATTTATCGTGTAATTAAAAAAGAACACCCAAGAACCGGCTCTAACTGGGTTGTTTATCCATTGTACGACTGGGCTCATGGCGAATCAGATTACATAGAGCAAATTTCACACTCTTTATGTACCTTAGAGTTTAAGCCTCATAGAGAATTATACAATTGGTTTTTAAAACAGATAGCAGACCCCAACAAGTTAAAACCAAAACAAAGAGAGTTTGCAAGGCTAAACCTTAGCCACACCATTACATCAAAAAGAAAGTTAATGTTACTAGTAAGTTCTGGTGTTGTTTCTGGTTGGGATGACCCAAGAATGCCGACTATTTCAGGTTTAAGAAGAAGAGGGTACCCGCCTGTAGCCCTACAAGAGTTTGTTAGGCTGGCTGGGGTAGCAAAAAGAGAAAACATCATTGAAGCCTCATTGCTTGAGTTTTGCGCTAGAGAAGAGCTTAACAAGACATCTAACAGGGTTATGGTTGTTTTGGACCCTTTGAAATTAACTATTACAAATTATCCAAGCGACACAGACGAAATGGTTGTTTCCGAAAACAATCCAGAAAACCCTTTGTCCGGGGAAAGAGAAATGCCTTTTGGAAAGGAGATTTTCATTGAAAAAGAAGATTTTAAACCAGAAGCAAACCGAAAGTTTTTTAGACTTACTATTGGTAAAGAGGTAAGACTTAAAAGTGCATATATTATAAAAGCTAATGAACTGGTTTATGATGATCAAAATAATGTTGTAGAAGTGCTGTGTACTTATGATCCAAAAAGCAAAAGCGGCTCTGGATCAGAAGAAAGTCAAAGAAAGGTTAAAGGAACCTGCATTGGGTTTCAAAAAAAGGATCAGTCGATATTAAAGTCAACGAATACGACAGGCTTTTTGAACACCCAAACCCTGCAAGCGCAGAAAGTAACGAAGAGCTGTTAAAAATGATAAATCCGAATTCTTCAAAAACAAGTATAGCAAAAGCAGAGCCTTTTTTGTCAAACGCACAAAAAGGAGACAGGTTTCAATTTCAAAGAAAAGGGTATTTCATTGTAGACAACAACGAAACCCCTTTAATTGTTTTTAATAAAACTGTTGGCCTAAGAGACAACTGGAAGAAATAACTCTATTCTTTGTTTTGTTCTTTTTCTTTTCTGGCCTTTTTCATTTCTTCTCCAATTTGATTACTAGCTGTAAATGACGCCACCATGTTGTTTAACATTTCTGACCCCGCTTGAGGAGAGTTTGGCATCAATATTAAATTACTATTACTAGCAGACCCCACAGACTGAAGTGTGTCGTAGTGTTGTGTAACAACAATCAAGGCTGAGGCCTCTTGTGAATTAATATCGACTCCGTTTAATACTTTTACAGAATCCTCAAGTCCTCTTGCAATTTCTCTTCTTTGATCGGCTATACCCTGACCCTGTAATCTTTTGCTTTCAGCTTCGGCTTTAGCTCTTTCAACTATTAATATCCTTTGAGCATCCCCCTCAAACTGAGCGGCTACTTTTTCTCTTTCAGAAGCGTTAATTCTGTTCATAGACTCTTTTACTTGAGCGTCTGGATCAATATCTGTTACTAAGGTTTTAATAATGTCAAAGCCATAATTTTTCATTGCTTCGTTTAGTTCACCTTTTACAGCGATAGCAACATCGTCTTTTTTTTCAAAAACATCATCAAGAATCATTTTAGGCACCTCGGCTCTTACTACGTCAAAAACGTAAGAAGTGATCTGATCGTGCGGATAATCTAGTTTATAAAAAGCATCATAAACTTTGTCTTTTATAACCATGAATTGAACTGAAACTTTGATTTTTACAAAAACATCATCTTTTGTTTTGGTTTCCACCACAACATCAAGCTGTTGAACCCGTAGACTGAGTCTACCAGCTACACGATCTATTATTGGAATTTTAATTTGAAGACCAGACTGGCGAACGCTAGTAAATTTTCCAAATCGTTCTACTACTGCCGCCGATTGTTGTTTGACGACAAAAAAAGCGCCAAAAAGTATAATTAAAGATAAAATAACTATTAAAGGAATGTAAAAAATCATATATATATTAAGTTTTAGGGTTAGCCTATAAGGTACGAAAAATTTAAACCAAAAGAAAGCTTCTTGCCAGAATGTTTTTCTGTTAATTCTCTAAAGCTTTGTTTAAAAGAGTCATTCTAATGACACAGGTGTCTTTTCCTATAAGGGAAGCAATTTGAAAAAGATCAGGTCCAGACAAATCTCCAACAAGAGAAAGCCTAAACAGCCCCATCACTTTTCCAAAGCTCCATTCGTTTTTTTGGACCAAAACCTCTAAAGCAGGTTTAATTTCAGCCAGGTTTTCAGTTGAGCGCACTAACTCGATCAAGCCAGAAAGAATTTCTTTAAAATTTGCTTTTTTTAATTTATTAAAATGCTTTTCGTTATAGCTATCAGGTGTTTTGAAGAAAAAAGAGGCGCAAACATAAATTTCGTTTAAAGTGTTTAGTCTTGGTTTAATAAGCTCCGCAATTGTGTTTAATTTTTCTTTATCAAATAACGTCAAATGCTCAGAAAATTCGTTTTCAATTTTTTCAACAAGAAGACTGTTCTCTGTTTTTTGTATGTGCGCGTGATTAAACCATTTGTTTTTTTCAGGATCAAACCTTGCCCCGGACTTGTTTAAACCCCCCAAAGAAAAGGACTCTATTAGCTCTTGTAGGTAAAACAATTCTTTTTCATTTCCAGGATTCCAGCCAAGAAGACTTAAAAAATTTACTACAGATTCAGGCAAAAAACCATGCTCTTTGTATCCCTTTATGATTTCTTCATCTTTCCACTGAATAGCAAAGACAGGGAATCCAAACTTGTCTCCGTCTCTTTTAGAAAGTTTCCCCTTCCCTTCAGGCTTTAGAATTAAAGGTAAGTGAACAAACTTAGGTCTGATTTCCCACCCAAAGGCATCATACAATAGCCAGTGAAGCGGTAGAGAAGGAAGCCATTCTTCTCCCCTAATAACATGTGAGATTTCCATTTCATAATCATCTACTACGTTAGCAAAATGATAGGTTGGCATCCCGTCACTTTTAAAAAGAATTTTATCATCAATTGTTTTTGTTGACACCCGAACAACCCCCCTAAGCTCATCCCTACAAACAACTTCTTGTTCCACAGGTGTTTTAAACCTTACAACATGTTCCGCCCCTTTACTTAAAAGACTGTTTGTTTCTTTTTTAGAAAGAGAAAGCGAGTTGTTAAGTTTTAATCTATTATGGGCATTGTACATAAAGGTTTTACCTTTTTTTTCATGATCTTTTCTATGAAAATCCAACTCTTCCTTTTTGTCAAAAGCATAATATGCGTGCCCTTTTTTTAAAAGCTCTTGTATTTTTAATCTATAAAGCTC
>JGI26114J46594_1000392_pt1 | contig 10916 bp, 16 predicted proteins | sample AOAMet1_18_M0_10_2_FD_46594 | JGI IMG/M metagenome (IMG submission 46594) | reverse complement strand
ACAATTTTGAAAGTATTAGGATTCTTTGTAATAATGTTAGTAGTTGCAGTTGTAGTAATACCAAAAATAATTACACCAAGATTATGGAAAGCAAAAGGCAGTGTAGAAGGAATTGCAACAGCGTCTTTCTTTGGTGCAGCAGCACTTGCAGGATCTATCGGACTATCGCCAATAGTAGGAGCGTTTGCTGTAGGAATGGCATTGTCAACAACAAAAGTATTTGAGAAAATTGAAAACTATATTGGAAAAATAGGATTAATTTTTGCACCATTATTCTTTGCAATTATCGGAGCACAAGTAGACTTGAGAGCAGTTAATTTTGAGATTTTAATGATAAGTGCGGTAGTTATTGTAATTGCAGTTGTAACAAAATTGGGCGGTTGTGGATTACCTGCAATATTCTTTTTGAAAAGTAAGGCACAGGGAATGAGAGTAGGTATCGGTATGATTTCAAGGGGAGAAGTAGGATTAATTGTTGCAGGTGTAGGAGTTACAGCAGGAATTCTCACATCAGAAGTATACTCAACAATAGTAATCATGGTAGCAGTAACAACAATCATCACACCAATTTGGTTGAAAATGGAGTATAGAAAAGAGCAAAAAAATGACAATAATGAATCAAATAAAACAGTAGAACAAAAATCAGAATAAATTTTAACAGAGATGTTTCATTAAAAATTATGAATAAACTAGATCCAGAATTATCTAAAGCATGTACCGAGATCACAAAGAATCTTTTAACAATTAATCAACCAACTAAAAAGCAAGTCAAGGAAGAAATTATTAAAATTTGTACAAAATATTCATTAGAAAGAATTCCAAAAAATTATGAAATACTATCAATGGCAAGTAATTCAGACTTTGATAAATTAAAAAAAGTGCTGATAAGAAAACCAGCTAAAACAGCATCAGGAGTATCAGTTGTAGCATTAATGCCAAAACCATACGCATGTCCACATGGAAGATGTACATATTGTCCAGGAGGGATTGAATTTAATTCTCCAAATAGCTATACAGGAAAGGAACCATCGTCATTAAATGCAATTCAAAATGAATTTGATCCAAAATTACAGATTACATCAAAAATTGAAAAATTAATTGCGTTTGGTCACGATCCATCAAAAATGGAAATTGTGATTGTAGGAGGAACTTTTCTGTTTATGCCAAAAGATTATCAAAAAGATTTCATTAAATCATGTTATGATGCACAAAATGGAATAAATTCGGAAAATCTAGAAGAAGCTAAATCAAATAACGAACACGCAGAAATAAGAAATGTAGGATTTACAATTGAAACAAAACCAGATTATTGCAAAAAAGAACATGTAGATTTAATGTTAAGTTACGGAATTACGAGAGTCGAAATAGGAGTTCAATCATTACAAGAAAGAGTTTACAAAATCATCAATAGAGGTCATGATTATAATGATGTAATAGAGTCATTTCAAATTTCAAAAGATGCAGGATACAAAATTGTTGCACATATGATGCCAGGATTACCTACCATGACACCAGAAGGAGACATTGCAGATTTTAAAAAATTATTTTCAGACTCACAATTACGTCCAGATATGTTGAAAATTTATCCGTCACTAGTAATTGAAAATACACCATTGTATGAAGAATACAAAGAAGGAAAATACACTCCATATTCAGATGAAGATATGATCAAAGTATTAACAGAAGCAAAAAAGGACATTCCAAAATGGGTGAGAATTATGAGAGTGCAAAGAGAAATATCACCAAAAGAGATCATAGCAGGACCAAAATCAGGTAACCTGAGACAAATTGTACATCAAAATCTTGCAAAACAGGGATTATCATGTAAATGTATCAGATGTAGAGAAGCAGGATTAACAGATAAAAAAATAGGAAGTGAAGACATAAAATTAACCAGAATAGACTATGACTCTTCAGGAGGAAAAGAAGTTTTCTTATCGTATGAGGACAAAAATGAATCAATTTATGGATTTTTGAGATTAAGAAAACCAAGCAGTGAAGCACATAGGGATGAAATTAATGAAGACACATGCATAGTTAGAGAAATTCACGTATATGGAAAATCATTAAAATTAGGTGAAAAAGAAACAGATGAAATTCAACATTCAGGATTGGGTAAAAATTTGATGAAAGAAGCTGAAAAAATATCTAAAGAAGAATTTGATGCAAAGAAAATACTAGTGATTAGTGCAGTAGGTACAAGAGAATATTATCAAAAAATAGGGTATTCGTTATATGGGCCATATATGTCCAAAATATTGAATTAGTGAAAAGAAATGTCAGAAGAAAAAATTATCGGTAAGGGAACATGGATAGACAAATTAGCAGCAGAGTTAATTGAACGTGAAAAAAAAATTGGAAGAAATTTAGATCTAATAAGAGTAGAAAGCGGTTTAGGTGCTTCAGGAATTCCACACATTGGAAGTTTAGGAGATGCAGTCAGAGCATACGGAGTAAAACTAGCATTAGAAAATCAAGGATACAAATCAGAATTAATTGCATATTCAGATGATCTAGATGGATTAAGAAAAGTTCCAGAAGGAATGCAAGAGTTTGGGTTAGAAGAACATATTGGAAAACCAGTGTCATTAATACCGGATCCCTATGGATGTCATGATTCATACGGAATGCATATGAGCAGTATTCTTTTAGACGGATTAGATAAAGTTGGAATAAAATATGAATTTAGAAGAGCCATAGACACATACAAACAAGGATTGTTAAAAGATCACATACATACAATATTACAAAACAGTACAAAGATCGGAGACGCAATTTCAGAATTAGTAGGACAAGAAAAATATCAAAAATATTTACCTTATTTCCCAGTATGTGCAAAATGTAACAGACTCTATACAGCAGAAGCTACAGAATATCTAAGTGACGAAAAGAAAGTAAAATACAATTGTCATGATACAGAAATTGGCTCAAAGATGATCAAAGGTTGTGGTCANGAAGAAGGGGAAGCAGATATTACAAAAGATCTTGGAAAATTAGCCTGGAAAGTAGAATTTGCAGCACGTTGGTCTGCATTTGACATTAGGTTTGAAGCATATGGAAAAGACATCATGGACTCAGTAAAAGTAAATGATTGGGTGGCAGATGAAATTTTAGAGGTTCCACATCCTCATCATGTAAAATATGAAATGTTTTTAGATAAAGGTGGAAAGAAAATTTCAAAATCATTAGGAAATGTAATCACAGCACAAAAATGGTTAGAATTTGGGAATTCAAAATCGATTCTATTGTTATTATACAAAAGAATTACAGGTGCAAGAGAATTAGGATTTGATGACATACCAGGTTTGATGAACGAATACAATGAACTTGAAGATACATACTTTGGAAGGATTAAAGTAGACAACCAAGCAAAACTAACAAAATTAAAAGGATTGTATGAATATGTGAATTTACTTAATCCACCAAAGCAATCAAGCATTCATGTGAACTATAGATTATTAATAGAACTAACAAAAATTTTCAAAGAAAATAGAAATGAAAGAGTAATGAAAAAATTAATTGATTACGGCGTAATAAAAAATCCAGAAACAGATATTGAAAAATTAATTGAAATTGCAGGAAATTACTCAGATGAGTTTGATGAACAAGAAAAAACAGAAGTAAGTTTAGATGATACATCTAAAAAAGCATTATCAATATTAGTTACAGCATTACAAGAAGAGGAAGAACCAGAAGATATTCAAAATACGATATATCAAATTGCAAAATCAAATGATGTCCAACCAAAAGATTTCTTTAAAATACTATATCAAATAATTCTAGGAACATCCAGAGGACCAAAAATAGGCCCATTCATCACAGACATCGGTAGAAAGCAAGTTGCTAAAACACTTTCAGAGTATATCTAATCATGGTACACGGTGAACACAATAAAAGTAGGAATAGTGGAGGATTTGCACTAATAATTTTAGGGGCATTAATGTTAATTGTTGGACCTCAAGAAGCAATTGTTCCAAAAAGTATGAGTGTGATAGTATGGGTAGGCGGAATTGCAATTGGAGGAATTGGATTTTATCTGAAATTTGTCAAAAATAGAGTAAAATCTTAGTAAAGAAAGGTTCATCTTTTGGGAAAATATGTGAGAAATATTGGGATTTTTTAGTAAAAAGAAAGAAGAAGAAGATAAGAAAGACGAGGAATCGATTCTAAAAGTAGAATTAGAAACAGAAGTAGAACAACTTCAAAAAGAATTTAGAATAAAACAAGAAGAAATAACAAAAATTACTGAAAAAATTGAAACCGTAAAGAGCGAATATGATACAACAGTCAGTAATCTTATGTCAATTAAAAAAGAATTCAATCAAAAAAAGATGGAATTAGACGTAGTTCAAAGAGAATATAGAGAAACACGAGAAAAAATTAAAAATTCCCAACAAATCAAAGATACAAAATCAATTAACGAATTTAATAAAACTGAAAAAGAATTCAAAAAAATAAAAGAAGAATTAGATAAAATGACAAAAGAGCATGAAAAAATTAAAAATGAAATAACAAATGGGCAAACCAGTTTACATGGAATAAGAAAACAACAAGTAGAAGTAGGAAAAGAACTGGATGAAGCAAATTCTAGACTATACAACGCCAAAGAAGAATTAAATAAAAAAGAGAAGTTCCAAGATACAAGTGTACTAACTCCTAAAGAAAAAAAAGATATGAAAGTTGAAAGTCAAACTAGCAAAAATAGTGCAGGAGTCATAGAGGCGGCAAGTATAGTTGTAGGATCATTAAAATCAAAATTAACCACAGCACAAAAAGAATTAGAACAGATACAAGGACTTTTAGAAGAAGAAAGAGAAGCACATAAAAAAACACGACAGGAATTAATGAAAATTAAATCAAAAACACAATAAATTTAAAATCACATATTATTGAAAAAAAGTTTCCATTTTAATTTAATTTCTTCTTCAGTTTGACCTAGATCATAAAGAGGCGAAGTTACTTCAGAAACGGATGAAATATCAACAATCACAATAGAATTAATCGGGCTTTTAATTCCATTAGTTCGATAATGATTAAGAATTTCAACATACAGAGGCGTATTTTTAATTATTTTAGCAGTTCCTGTAAACAAATAACCTTTACGAGACAAAGGATCAATTACATTAATTTCTACAAAAGGGTTATGTTGTAAGTTCATCACGGTGTCAGGAGAACGAATATTTGCAAATGCAAGAAGGTTATCAGACCATGCAATTATAGTTCCTTTTGGAGATATGTTGGGTTTACCATCGGAAGAAACTGTAGCAACATAACCAAGTTTTTGAGAATTTAAAAAAATCTTGATTTCAGAAGTAATAACAGCCAATATTATTTCAAATTAATCGAATGTAATTAATTTTGAGGATTAACGCATGAATTCAGCCATTTCAATAGAAAAGAAAAAGAATCCAATACCGCCTCCAATCATTGCAATCCATGCAACAACTTGTTGCTTCTTAGTCATATTCAAAAAAAAATAAACTCATTATTGAATCTAATTGATAGTTTCAGACAGTTATAATTAGAATGACCGTAAACAAATAGTATTGGCAAGCATCAAAGATATTGGTAAATTATTTGTATTTGTGATAGGAGGGTTAGTAGCCATAATAGTAGGCTCATTTATGATTAGAGGCACAATGCATATGTGGGATAATGTAGATGATGAAAAAAAAGATACAGGAAATAAGGACTAAAAAGTAACAATTTTCAAGTAAAAACAGAATTGCTTCAAGACTCTACAATTAGAAAATCATTAGATAATTACATTAAAAGAAGAATTAAAGAAATTCCTACTGAAATTGAACAAACTTTTCCAAACATCAAAAAAATTTGGAAGTGTAATGATGAATTAGATTTTCTTTATGGGTACTATGTTGGAAAAATTGAAGAAGGATCACTGCATTACTTGCTCAAAGCAACACGTGCATCAGCAGGAGGGTATGTAGATACTTTTGAAATTAGAGGAATTATTGAAGAAAATAAAAATCAATTACAAGAAACAATCAAAAATGCATTAGATTAGTGAACTAGAAATACTACATTAATCATAAGAAATCATGGTAGGACCACAAGATGGAGGATTTGGCTTTGATCAATCTAAAAAATACACCGAAGTTGAAAATATTGAAGAAGTATGTGTTCAATGCCAAGCTGGTCAACATAAAAAATGTCTAAAAAAATTAAAAGAAAAAGAAACATGCGAATGTGAACATTGCATGATTTACGGATAAATTTTTAGAACTAAATTAGTTGGGGAATAAAATTTTCATCAATCCAGACACCAATAACTTCAGCATCCAAATTCCAAGATTTCACAAGTTCCACACTTTTTTTAATATGGGCAAAATGCTCATCATTAGAAACAGGGTTTCCAGCACATCCAAAATGACCAGATATTACAATATGAGAAGATTTATGGTTAGATACAGAAATCATTACACTTTTTTTGATAGATTCAACATCACCATCAGAAATCACCTTATCAATTCCAGGTGCAGTAATAGTATCAACGAAATCTACAGAATACTTTTCTTTAATTAAATTGATCATTGGAATTTGAACTCTACCATCCATACAAGACAAGGATGTTGCAAAGGATTTTTCGCTCATATTACGTACAATATTCCTAAAAATATTTCCAAATATTAAATTTTACAAAAAGAGGTCTTTTTATAAAAAAGGATTAATTTTCAATATCATATCTAAGAAGTATTTCATCAGCTTTTCTCAATAATTCTATAATGATNAGATTAGCATGAATTTCATTTTGNTATATTCCAATGTAAGACATAAGCATGTCTTTTGAAGTTGGAAAAGATTCATGTTTTGGGAGTTCTTTTTCAAAATCATCAATAGAGTTTTGAAGTGATAGATTTCTTTTTTCTAATTTATTTTTGGATTCTCCAATTAATTTTTCAACAGTGGGATCTAATTTTGTCACTAATCTATAGTGATTTTCTCAAATTTATCTATGATCCTTTTAGAATTTTTAGGCAAAAAGAACAATTAATTATTTTGAGTATTTGAAACAATCAACAGTATGATCATTCACCATACCAATTGCTTGCATGAAGGCATAGCAAATTGTAGGTCCAACAAAAGTAAATCCATATTTTTTTAGATCAGTACTCAATTGTTCAGAAAGAGCAGTATGTGTAGGGATATCAGAATAGTTATGGAATGAATTCCTGATGGGTTTATTATTTACAAATCTCCACAAATATTGATCAAAGGAACCAAATTTTTGTTGGATTTCAATAAATTTTTTAGCATTACTAATTGCAGAGTTAATTTTCAGTTTATTGCGAATAATTTTTTCGTTTTTTACCAATTTTTCAACATGATTTTGAGTGTATTTTGAAACTGCAACAACATCAAAATTAGAAAAAGCATCACGATACCCCTCTCTACGATTAAGAATTGTGCTCCAAGATAATCCAGCTTGAGCACCCTCTAAAATTAAAAATTCAAATAATTTTTTATCATCATGTTGAGGAACACCCCATTCTATGTCATGGTATGTAATATTAGGTTCATTTTTTGCCCAATCACATCTTTTTTTCATAATTAGAGTGTTAATTAAGACAAAATATTAGTTCTCAGTTATCGAAAGAAATATGAAATTAAATAAGCAGTTACTACAAATTAATAGAAATTTTATTATTTGCTTTATTGCTTCAGCTTCATTATCAGCAGTAGCTGCTCAGCTTTTAGCAGGTTATGAAAATTATCAAAATACCACCATAACAATCATTATTGGATATATCATATATTTTGGATTATTTTCTAGTTTGTTTTACATGGACAATAGAAAAAGATACAAAACTATGGAATCAAAATTAGTCAAAAAAGAATTATTAAAATTAATTTCATCATTCGGGGTCGGGGAGATAATATACTTAGGAATTAGATGGCCAAGTTTGTATTATTTTTTAGAGATAGGTATTGAGCCATACTTGGCATCAATAATTTCGGAAATTATTGCAACAACATGTTACATGATATCAGTGACAGTATTTCTTAGAAAGACAAAAACATTTTAGTTATTTTGTAAGTTGGGTAACTAAATCAGTAGAGGTAATTAGTCCAACTATTTTTCCATTATCAGTAACTGCAAGTTTTCTAATTTTTTTACTAGTCATTCTTTTGGCTGCAGCAGAAATTGTTTCATCATAATTGATGGTAATTAATGGTGAAGACATAATTTTTTCAACTGGAGTATCAGAGGGCAAATTATGAGATACAATTTTTGTTGCATAATCCCTATCAGTGATAATTCCACTAAGATGACCATCTTTTTTTACAAGAACTGCACCAATACCTCCTTGCTCCATCATTTTTGCTACTTGAAATACAGTAGTTTCAGTATTGACAGAAATAATTGCTTTAGTCATAATATCTTGGACTAAAATCAAATTAGAATCAAAATCTTGACGACTCATCACTATATTGAAAAAAGATATTATTTAAGAATAAATAAAATTTCATCAAATTACCAAAATAAGTGAATAAAGCGGGCACGATCGGATTTGAACCGATGACCTAGCACTCCGCAAGCGCTTGCTCTATCCAAGCTGAGCCACGTGTCCAAAAGCATTTTGAAATTTACACTTAATTTGGATTGCTATTACTCAAAGAGGTTTTGCAAAAATATATTGTGTTTCATCAGATTCACGAAACGACCAAGCAGTAGGCAATGAAATATTTTCAATAAACTGCATGCAGTTGGTCTCAATAAAACTACCCCACCCAGCCATATTTTTTGGATCAGAAGGGTATTTTTTTGATAAAGTACCAGCAAAAGCCCAACCAGAATTATGGAATAAATCGGAATCAAACATAATTTTATTTAGAATACCTGTTGCTAATTTTAAACCACCCATTTGAGCAAGACCCCCAATACAAAACAAAGGTTTTGTTAAATTCAATGAAGAATAATCAAATTGCGTAGCATCAAAACAATTAGGATTAAAATTAACATTTGTTGTCAAGGATTTTTGAAGATCGACCAGCAGGTCATCTAATTCAATACTATAAGATTCCATACCAAGTATCCCACCGCAATAGGCAATTCGTCCGTCACCAGAACCAACATCAATTATTTCAGAATATCCATTTTGTTTTGCAAATAAAGATATTAGATATCCAGACATTATCCATGTTGGAGAGAAAGGAGCATGACTTGAATCATGTTGGATACTATTCAACCAGTATTTGTTAATATCACCCTCGTACACAATACAAGAAATATCATCAATTATTTTTTCAAAGGAATTGTAATAAATTGGATTTTTAGTTGCAAATTCATGAAGTAAATTTAATTCAGATTCGTTAATTGGAAATGATTCAGATTTAGAAATTGGGATTAGTTCTTGAATTTGACTCGTGCCATCATAATCAGATACAAATTGCTTTTTTAAATTTACTAAGTTTTTTGCAAGTGTTTCAATCATTAGATAAACCTGAATCATATTGCTTTACAAATTCTTTAGTACTCATTATTTCACGTAATTTTTCATATAATTTAGCCTCATTTTCAATAGTTTCTTTAGACTTTTGTTCAGAATTAAGAGATTGTAAATTTCTAGTAATATTAGAAATAGAGTTTACAATATTTTCCATAATTTTAGGATGAATTGTAAGATTAAATATTTCAGAAATAAATTTTTCAGCATTTAAAATTTTAGTACAAGAAGAATCATCAAGGCTTTGATCAAATTGTGGTTTGATTACAGAAATCATAGAAGAGATATTTGTAATTTGATAATAAACTTCAACAATTTGATTTGCAGGTAATTGGTTTGTAGGATTAATTTCATTAACTAATTTTTCTAATTTAACAAATTCAGAAGTAAATAATTCTAATAAATTATCAGAAGACATTATGAAAAAATTATCTTAAATTTTTAAAAATGTTGGTATTTGAAAAATTATTCTTCTTTTTCTGCTTTGTTTACATAGATGTAAGTCATCAAAGCACCACCAATTATACCACCGATAATTGGACCAACCCAATAAATCCATTGAACTTCCCATAAACCAGCATCACCGGAAATTAATGCAGGAGAAAAGGATCTTGCAGGATTCATAGATGCACCAGTTAATGGTACGCCNACTAAGTGTAANAAGAAAACCATACCACCGATTGCTGCACCNTAAACACTCTTTGGTGCTTTTTTGTGAACAGCAGTCATAAAAGATTACAACTACTAAGAAGAATGTGAAAATTNNNTCTAAAACNACAGCAGANATNANACTACCATTNATNATNTCACTTGGNCCACCATGAGCACCCCATAGTACTTGTTTTCCAATTTCTGGGAATATTACTGCTAGTGTTGCAGTTGCAATTACTGCACCAATTATTTGAAATAGAATATATCCAATTCCGTCTTTGATTCCAATTTTTTTAGTAATCATCATAGGAATAGTTACTGCAGGNTTAATGTGAGCCCCTGAAACATGACCAAATGCATATACCATTAATGCAATTGCACCACCGTGACCCAATGAAATGAAAATTACTGCTTCAGTGGATAACCCTTCACCAAAGTATGCTGCAGCCAAAATTACAGATAATGGACCAAAGAATACAAGTCCAAATGTTGCGATTGCTTCAGCAAGCCATGCGCGAGTGTTAACCATCATGCAATTCCCCAGAGATTTCAATATAAACAATTGGATTATGATTCGATCATAGAAGAGAGAGTAGTACTATGGTGAAAATAAGGAGTTTTTATAAATACTATTTTTTTGAATTTAACAACATGGTTGAAGAAGGAGATTCAGTTCCAAAATTTACAATAAATGATTCTAATGGAAATAAAGTGAAATCAACAGATTTCAAAGGGGGAAAACATGTCATTTACTTTTATCCAAAAGACTTCACACCAGGATGTTCAACACAAGCAGAT
>JGI26114J46594_1000375_pt1 | contig 11157 bp, 14 predicted proteins | sample AOAMet1_18_M0_10_2_FD_46594 | JGI IMG/M metagenome (IMG submission 46594) | reverse complement strand
GCGAGCCAGCCAAGGTAGGGTCATTCAAGAGTTTCCAGTCATGCTTGTGGAAGGTATAACCACCACGAGTGAACGACTTAAAGCCAAGGTTCACAGCCATTTCCTGAGAGTTATTGAATGCACCGAACTGCGATGCCAATCCACCAGTAATNCTGNNATCCAATACCAGNAGCTANGAGCATCATCAATATTCAAAGAAGCAGCTCTATTCAAGTACATAGCGTACTCAGAAGGAGCCCCCTGCGCGTCAAGCTCAAGGATGATATCATCAACCTCGCTTAGTGTTGCACTGGTGCCGAAGCCTGATGAAACGATACCTCGATCACCCAAAGCAGAGAAGTAACCCTCAGTACCTACGATACCATCATTTCCTGTAGCTCCATCCGCTTGACGCTCACCAAAGAGCATGAGCATCTCACGCTGATCCATGAACCTCTTACGAGTATCATTCTCACCCTTCAAGTACCATCTGTAATCACCATTACCAGTATTGATCCAACCTACGTTAGATGCCTGTGATCCATTCACGTGGAATGTCTCTCTTGCGATAATGAAGTCCTGAGTTCTCTTGTTGATCTCTGTCTGATAGAAATCAGCTGGCTGAGAAGCACCCTGCGCAGCAATGTTACCGATTACAGAAAATGCCGCAGCAGTAGCTTGACCCAAAGTAACGCCAGCCAATGAGCGAACAGCCATAGTTGTAGCTCCGAGGTTTTCCTCAACCAAGAGGACGTCACCATTCACTTGATTCAAGAGTACGTCATTCACTCTTGCTCCTGCTCCGTCAGCAACAGTCATGTCGAGATTGGCATAAGCGGTTGCTGTTGTTCCAACTGTACCTGTGAAGCTTCTGTGCAAACGACCCTCCTCCCAGTACTGGATTTGATCAGAAGTTCCAGCGTTCTTCTTTGCACCAGTCAATTCCAAGAATCCTGTAATGCCTTGATCTCCAAACGTCTTAACGTAGAGATCCATATTGTCTGGTTTGTTGTATTCCAGCAATTCACCGAGAGCAACGTAGTTGTCTGGTGTTTGTTTTAGTCCTGGAACTTTATTACTTCCATTTCCTAAACCTTGATTTGAGGTAGCCATATTTTCTTATTTTAAAAGTTTAAACGAACCCAAAACCGTTCTGCTGACCGTATGCTTGTTTTAGTTGGTCAGAGAGCGTAGTGTCTTGAGATGTGTTTGTGTTTTGTTTAGGGGTCTCCGTGGTTACGTTAGCCGCTGTGTTTAACAGATTCTTTTGACCATCACCAAGCCCACGTGTATACGCAGCCTTAACAATCTTGTCAACGTTATCTACTACCGCTCTGTGAGAGGACAGCTTATCGTAATCCCAGGAACCATCCTGATTAACATAATCATCGAAGTACTCATCGAGACGAGCATTCTTTGACTTGAGTTGACTTTTGTATTGATCGTCCAGTCCAAACTCAAAGGTATTATCGTCCCCTAGGTCAAACTCTAGACCTGTGAGTGCATCAACCTCTGATGACATTTGATTAATCCAATCGTCTGTGATGATAGACTCCTGCTGTGGGGCTGCTTCCTCATTCTTAGGTGCAGAGTAGCTATCTCTCATCCTATTGATTTCAGACCTGGCCTTATCGCCATCTATCTTCATTTGGAGTTGCGCAAGTCTAACCTCGTCATCCGTATGGACATCTGGATTATTCTTGTACTTGCTCCCGATTAAAAGTCCCAGCTCTTCATAAGAAAGGTTCGGGTAGTTATTAGCCATTTCAATTTGAATGGCTGTCATATCATCCATACCTTCAGGATTCAACGACTGATACCTGAACCAATCCTCTGGCGCTCTGCCCGTTTCTTCAACGAACTTAGCGATAGCACTGATTCTTTCATCTAAGGCTGGTGCCTCAGATTGTTGAGCCTCCATAAGTTCATCAATACTGCTGACTTCTCTCCCAAGCTTTTGACTTAAGAAATCCATTACTGCAGACTCGACTTCCTGTGGTGAAGGCTCTGGTGTAGTTGATGGCTCAGCGATCTCTTGCTGTACACCCTCAACTGGTTGTTCTGTATTCTCTTGTGCAGGTTCTTCAACAACAGGTTGTGTAACCGTTTCTTGAATAGTCTGTTCTTGCGCAGCCTGCTCTACAGGTTGCTCGGTAGTTTCCTGCTCCATAGAAGCCATTACAGCTTCTGGTGAGTCAAAGGTTTCAATCTTACCGATTCCTTCAAATTCGTTTTCCATTAAAATTAAATTATGTTTTTATGCCAAAGTCACAGCTGAGCTATCCAATCCGAATACCCCATACTCGACCATAGTATCAACTTTCGTAGCGTAGCACTTGAATGTTTTATCCACCGCAACAGGGATAAAAGCAAATTCACCTCCTCCGATCTTAGCTACGAGATCATCGTTATCTGAATCTTGGTAGATGTAGATAAAATTCTCTTGCTCAGAATCAAGGTTCTGAACATACATGTACGCTGAGGTGAGCTTATCATCTGCTTTGTAGACAACAAGAGCACTAGCGTTAACTGAAGTTTGTGCCACCTTAGCTCTAATCATGCTACCCGCATCAGCCTCAAGGTTGATTGAAGTAGACAGATTCAAAGCGCTGCTCATTACATCAGCACTACTCAAGCCTAAAGAGACTCTAATAGTTGCCATTATGCTTCAAAGATTACCATGTACTCAACAGTCATATTGACAGCACTGGTGTCTATGTCAATGTCGTTTGCTCCATCCCACGGGAAGAAAGCCCAATCACCAGCGTAAAGACTACCTAAATTTAGGTTAGCTGCCCCCAACTCAATAGTGATGTACTCAGCAGCAGTGGTCGAAGTGTTCTTAATGTAGACCTTATGGGCCTTAGTGTCCGTGTAATCAGCAGCGTCGATCAGCTTTGCAGCAGTAGATGCACTAGCGTAGAACTTACGAGCTACCCCAGTAGTCTGATCTAGTCCAGTCGTTACACCAGCTTTAGTTAAAGTGGCTGTGGTATTTAAAGACAAAGCGTCACCTGTGAGGTCAGCGCTAGAAAGCGTAATTGTTGCGGTTGTTGTAGCCATTATTGTTGTTTATATAAATGCAAATATAACAATTAATTTTTAGGCTTCTTCTTCACTTTGAATCGAGCAACTCTACCCTCTCTTCTTTTCTTTCTGCTGGCAGACCTTCTCTCAGAAGGGCTTAACTCACTCCAGGTGGTTGGCGTATCAGAAGATATTTTTTTTGTTGGCCTGAAAGTCTTGCGTTTTCCTCCAGTGTCTTTTTCACCAGACTCAGTTTGCCAGTCCTCTTTAAACCAGCGCTTAAGGTTTAATCCAGCCTTAGTCTTTCTTACTGCCATTACCCCAGTTATTAGATCCCACCTTTCTACACTTAGCTAAAGCCCCAGAAGCGTAAGCAGATGGCCAAACTTTGTATCTAGATTTTACCTTTCGATAGCAGGCGTCTTTGACGGTACCGCCCTTCTTGTAACTTTCACAACCGCATCCGCATCCCTTCTTAACCCTCATGGCTTGCTAATTTGAATTTAGCTTCCTTTACAGCCCCAGGATGAGGTTTGTAATCTCCCTTCATGAGAAAGTACCTGCCTCGATCTAACATCCAGTGAAAACCAGTAGGAGCAGGAACAGACTTAGTGGCTGAACTTACCTTTAGCTTACCTCCTTTATTGTACTTGACGGGATTCATTGCATTTGATTCTTTGCAAGCAGAAGCTTAATCTCCTGAATGTCTTTTAGAAGCTGTTTTACATCCTCTCGGAATTCGCCACTATCTGCTTCTAGAGCAGAGACTCTAGCTGACAACTTACTGTAGTCAGAATGAAACTTCACCCAACCACCTACTAAAGATCCCGCAACAAGCAGGAATTCAAAATGAGAAATATTTTCTGGCATCTCTATCTCTTAATCAACAGTTCCACTTCCGTAACGCGAGAGCCTTCCTGGTTGGCTTACCGTTTGGTTTTTTCATAGGTCCTTTTACGCCAGACATTCTAGCGCAGAAAGACTTTCTTCTGCCTGCTGCTTTGCTTCCTTTCTTGAGTTTAGACGGTGGTGTTGTAACAGCTGTCTTCAGGTTGCTGCCTGTCTCTCTGTTGTACTTCTTTACACCCTCAGCCGTTAGTCCGCCAGAACGAGACTTGTGCTTACCCATCTTGAGGCTTACATTGCCTCCCTTTTTGTATTTCTTGCAACAGCGCATACAGCAAAGATAATAAAAACAAAAAAGACCCACGAGGGGCCTTCTTGCTATTGTAAGTCGCTTTATATCAGCTGTCTAGGGTTGCTTCAGGAAATGCCTGAGCAACAGCAGCATCTACGATCACGTCCAAATCTGTCTCTCCAGCAGCATTGTTGTACTGAACGTTTAGGTTGTGTGCGAACACCCCTCCGTTCTCTACAGCCTGCATAGAGATGTATACGTTTTCTTCGTGTACGCTTACCTGCATTACCGATAGCGTTGGATTCAGAAGAGTGAAGTGATTCTCGAACTCTTTCTCACCTGCGATAGACCAGGACTTTGATTGAAATGTAAATGCCATAATTAAAAAGTTTAGCGCAAAGATAATTAAATAAATCTATTCTTTAATGCGTTGTAGTTCTGAGAAACCTCGGCGTCAGATAGGGCTCTGTCATAAATCTTCACGTTGTAAATAGTGAAATCACCGTTACTGACGTTGCTAGTGGCGTACCGCCCTAAGTAGGTGGCTCCATTAGCTGTGAATGTAATACCAGTCACTGATGCTTCTAGAGCCCCGTCCTTGTAGAGCTTGAAACCACCACCTGATTCGATAACCAGCGCGAACTCGTGTATCTCTCCTATAGGGAACTGCATGTACCCAGCTGGCGAGTTGCCATAAGAGCTGCCATTATAGGTTCCAACTCTTCCATGAGCGCCACCCGTAGTACCTCCTAGAAAGAACTGAAATCTAGTAGACCCGTTTATAGCAAATATACCTTTATTGGTAGCCAGTGAGGTGTAGTTGTTTTTCGCAAAGAACGATATAGTGATGTTGGTATTGGCTGGTACAACCCCCGTTGGAAGCGTTATATAGTCATTAACCCCGTCAAGGTCAATCCCCCCACCATTTCCTGAACTAAACGTAGGCCCGTTAGTTAATGTACCGTCATTACTACCTGCTAAATCACTCCACGTAGTCCCGCTCCCAGGATAGCTCTTATCGTTAGCTGCATCCACGTAGAACACAAGCCCATCTGTAACTATGCTTGGTCCATATTTGTAACTCATGTGAATCTGTTCTTTAATGCGTTGTAGTTCTGTAGTAGCTCGGTCGCAGACAGGGCTCTGTCGTATACAGCCGTAGGTCCTTGCTTTCCGTCGAACGTATCCGCTACTGACGAGGTCTTTCTACCAGCCAGTAAGAAGTCACCCACAGAACCATTACCTAGTATATTATATGGGAAGCTAACCGATGCCTTCTCGACACCATCGAAGTAAATCTTCAAGTTAGAGCCATCAGAAGTGAACGAGACCATTTTCCATACGCCAGTAGATAACGTCTCCGTTGTAGTCAACTGAATGTTATTAGGTGAAGATGTATGGAACGCGATGGCCGTGACTGTCCCATTGGTATTCGTTCTGAGCTGCCAATTTCTAACAACGGCGGTTGAGTCGTCACTTGCGTTTAGCATACGAGAGGCACTAGTCGAGTCTGGGTTCACCCAGGCAGATACCGTGATTTTAGCTGGTATCACAAAGCTGGTGCAGCTTACGTAGTCATTGGTGCCGTCAAACACAAGTGTACCACCGTTGTTCGAGCTATACGTAGGCCCGTTAGTTAGAGTGCCGTTATTACTACCTGCTAAGTCCGTCAACGTAGTCCCAGATCCAGGATATGAACCTCCATGACCTGGGTCTACATAGAACACTAACCCATCGGTTACCACCCCTTTAGTATTCTCAAATCTGTTTTTTAGGGCGTTGTAGTTTTGGAGGACTTCTGAGGCAGCAAGGGTTTTATTATAGACGTGAAATGGACCTATTTCACCATCTAAATATCTAGGGTTTCCCCCGATGTTTTGGTTACCTAAAGCCCAAACCTCACTAGACGTTCTTATACTTCCGTTTGTTGAGACAGACTGATCAAGAGCGCCATCTATATAAAGCTTTAATCCGCTACCATCATGGGTTACCATTATGTAGCTCCATTGATTTATATTTCCGTTATCCTGTCCATCTGAAGTAGCTCTAACAGTATTAGCTCCGTCTCTCATTATAAACCTCCAATTAGGGTTTGAACCACCCACATCCCACCAAAGAAGAAACTGGTCAGCACTGCCAGATGTGGAACCCCACAGCCCGAAAAACGTACCGTCACTAGAGTTGGTATGAGATCTACACCACCCGCCAACGCTAAAGTTAACTTTGCCGCTGGCTAAATTGCTTTTAAGGTCTATTAAATCGTTAGTGCCATCGAAGTTAAATACACCACCGTTAGAAGATAGGTAAGACGTTCCGTTATCTAAATCTGCCACTAAACTACCCGATAAGTCATTTGCGGTAGTCCCGCTACCTGAATAACTATTCTCGTTACCTGGATCCAGATAAAGAAATAATTCATCAGTTACTACCCCTATGTTGCTCTTTACGCTCATACGAATCTGTTTTTTAGAGCGTTGTAGTTTTGAAGGATTTCTGTAGAGGTGAGGGCGCGGTTGTAGATTTTTATATTAGGTATTTCGCCTTGAAAATATTCAGGTAAATCCCATCTCCTTCCTATTCTTATTCCATTATTTCCGCTAATAGGAACATTAGTATTGTTAGTCGTTGAATAAAGAGAAGCAGAACTATAGAATTTTAATTTATTGTTTGAGTACGTTAATGTTAAGTTCCACCACTGGTTTAAAACAGCTGTTATACCTGAAGTTTTTACCCAAGAACCGTAATAATAGCCTCCAAAAAAAGTGTTTGTAGCCACTTCAGAATTTCCCCAACCTACAATAAAGTTTATTTTACGCCCACCTGTATAAACAGAGGTTATTATTGCCGCTGAATTACCTGGATTTGCAGTAGGGTAAAACCAACAATCAACTGTAAATTCGTTTAGGCTTCCTAGATCAGGAGTAGAAATCCAATCATCAACACCATCAAACACAATACTACCACCATTTCCAGAGTCAAATGTAGGACCATTAGCCAACGTCCCATCATTCCCCCCTACTAAATCAGTCCATGTAGTCCCGCTCCCAGGATACGACTTACTGTTACCTGCATCCACGTAGAATACCAGCCCCTCGGTTACGATAGGTGCGTTATTTGCAAACCCACCCATTTACATATCTGCATTAGGGTCAGTCCACTCCTCTCCAGCTAAGAGAGACAATATCTCTTCGTGAGCATACTCTTGACTACGAGTATTCAAGGCTGTTATTGAAGCTGGCATGTCGCTTTCATACTTCACGAAGCTCTGAGTCTCTGCTAAGTTCTTTCTCAGCGTATCTGCTGATGTCTCCATGACTTCTGAGAAGTCGATTGTGTCTACCTCTGTGAGGTCAAAGACTACGTAGTGTCTGTTATCGAAATGCATTATATTAAGTTAAAGTGGTGCTTTTCCAACCACCGTTGATGTACACGTAAAGATAGCAGGTGTTAGATACAATCCCTAACTGCATAGTGCCTTCAGGTGCTGTGGCTGTGGGTGCTGATGTGAGGATCTGAGGTAAAGCCATAGTTCCGTCAGAATTAGACTGGAACATAGGGAGGCCTGAAACATCGTTTACACCAAACAGCGTGCCTGTAGTTGTGGTGTCTACTTGGAATAAGTCGTGCGTACCGTCGTGTATTGTAAAGGTATCTGCTGTTCCTGTAGGGTCAAGCTCAATATCGAGGTTGTACCCGTTTGTGTCAATGGTTCTGTCTGCGTCAAGCGTCTGATCAGCTGTACCTATTCCTCCTGAACCTCCGCCTCCTCCTGCTGCTGCAAAAGCAAGGTCTCCACTAGCGTTTACCGAAAGTATCTGACCTGTAGTTCCTGTAGCCGCTGGCAAGGCGTATCCTGTCCCTGCTGGGTCACCCACTTGTAGCGTACCGTTTATTCTAACGATATCATTATCAAACTCACCGTATATAAGCGGGGTGGTAGAGTTGGAGTTCTCTATGTATAGCTTATTACTTCCTGTCTCTGCACTACCTGCTTGATAACCCACAAAAATGTTTCCAGTTGATGTGGTCATTGTGTTTCCAGCCTGGTGTCCTATTGCGACGTTGTTTGCGCCAGTAGCATTGTTTCCAGCATGGTAGCCTACAAAAACGGAATAATTAGAAGGGTTGCTATAACCCCCAGTGTCTTGGCCGATAGAAATAGATTGCGTTCCTGATTTAGCGTTAAGCCCAATAGCAACAGAGCTGCCTCCAACAGCCTGTACATCCCCTCCAATAGCAACAGAACGCGACGACGCATTAGCATTAAATCCGACAGCCGAGCTAGATAAACCTGCTCTTGCCCCCTTACCAATAGCTGTACCTCCACTATTAGTCCCCGCTGCCCCTGAGCCAACAATAGTTTGATTGTCGGCGTTTGAAACAGATGGAGCATAACCAAGAATTGTGTTATGATTATTGACGGTAAGAGCGTTTCCTGCTTGATACCCAACTGCCGTATTACTCGCTCCAGTGGTTAAAGCAGTTAAGGCTTGGTAGCCGACAGCTACTGTGTTAGCAAAGGTAGAAGTACCTGAAACACCCCTTCCCGCAAACCCCCCAATAAGAGTATTTGAATCGGTTTTGGAGTACTGTCCTGCGTGGCTACCAAATGCTGCCAGCCCTCCATTATTACCACCAGAAGCGTTTTCACCCGCATAAGCCCCTACAGCTACATTCCATCTACCGTCTGAGTTATTAAGTGATTTATAGCCAACACCAACAACATCAACTGAAAGATAACCGTCACCATAAGACGCACCAGCAGAGTGACCAACAAATACGCTCCCTCCTAAACTACCGTCGGCATTTCTACCCGCAAACCCCCCAATAAGAGTATTGTCAGCTCCTATCCCCCCACCGCTTCCAGCTAAAGCTCCAATAACAGTATTAGACTGACCGACAGTGTGACTAGTCAGGGCTTGATAACCAATAGCGGTGGTATACCTCTCCGTTGTTAAGGCATTACCCGCTTGATACCCAACAGCTGTATTCTCTGCCCCAGTAGTCAACGCAGTTAATGCTTGGTAACCGACGGCTACTGTGTTGGACACTAACTGAGCCCCATCACTCTTACCAGCTTCATACCCTACGAATACGCTATTGTTTCCCCCTGAATTTCCCGCTTTGTAGCCAGCCATCAAGGAATTTGTATACGTACTAGGAGATTGACGTCCAGTTTCGTAGCCTATTGCTGTATTGTATTCGCCCCCGTTGTAGGCCGATTCGCCACCAACCCCAACTGACTTTGTTTTTGCGTAAGCGCTTGAACCAGAATTTGCACTTTGGCCTACAGCAACTACGTGATAGGTGTTTTGCATTCTATCCCCTGCGTTTTTGCCAATAATGGTTCCATAATACACAGATGAAACAAACCTAGCCGCGTCATAGCCTATTAAAACACCAGCGTTGGCTTTTGCATTCGCTTGATTGCTTATATTTAAGCCGTTGTTAGAAGCACCCTGGAAGCTGAGACCACTATCAGCAGTAAAAATGGTCGCTCTTGCAGTTCCAGAAACATGCAACGGATGATTCGGTGTCGTAGTTCCGATACCTACGTTGCCTGTGTTGTAGTAGAGATCGTTACCTGTAGTAGTCCAAGGGGAGGAATCTATTACAGACCATTCAGTGTTATAGTCTGTTGCGTCGATCTTAACTAGAGCCTGACCAGTGGTACCCCCAGAAGGAATTCCGACGCCATCAGCTCCGTCAGCTCCGTCAGCTCCGTTAGCTCCATCGACACCATTGGTTCCGTTTGTTCCATCACTTCCAGGCTCTCCTTGTGGTCCTTGAGACCCAGTAGCCCCAGTAGCCCCTTGAGATCCTGTAGCACCTACGGGACCTGTAGCCCCTGTCTCACCTATAACACCTTGTATTCCTTGGGGGCCATCAGGACCAATGACCCCTTGGATGCCCTGAGGCCCTGTATCTCCAGTTGCCCCTTTAGGGCCCGTAGGAATAGAGAAATCAAATACAGCATCCTTAGTGGTTCCGCTATTCACAACAACGGCAGCTTCTCCCTCAGCAACAGTAGTTACTGTACCAGCTGTTATCGTAGCTGCATCCCCCTTTATCCCTTTCTCTGTTACCGTTACCGTAGTCGGTGCTGGCACCGTTATGCTCACCTTATTGGTGTCGCTGTCGAAGTTTATAGCCATTAGTAGATGCTGTAGTATGTGTTGATGTTAGACTGAATAGCAGCCCGCTCAGAAGACTTGTCACCGTCAAGAATAATAATCTCCTGTACGTTACCGCCAAAGGAGTACTGTTGATTATTCCAATTGTTCAGAATCCTATCCCCTCTAAAGGCTCCGATTTTATTGTGTGTAGTACTGCTAACTACAGCGTTCCTTTGGACTGAGTTAATACCTGAAGCGTCCCTTCTGACGTTTAATACCATTTGACCTAATTGATAAAAACGAAGAGTGCCTGACCCGTCGTCGTTAAGGCCGCCGATGTCTTTGGAGCTGTTATTAACTTGTAGATTCAAGGTATTGTCCCTCATCCAAATTCGGTTGTCCAGGCCTGTTTGAGTTCCAAAAAGCATTCCATGGTTTCCGTTGTTTATGGTTTTTTGACACACTATAAAAGCGTCATACTCACCAGAAGCGCTAAACTCAGATTCCATCAACATACCAGCGTCAATTGTTTCTACGCAGGGTTTTCCGTTATCAAGTATTACCGATCCAGCAGAAACGATCTGCGGCTTTCTGCTTGAGTACGTTGTGCTGCTGTCCCAAGAAGCGTCATTACCATCGCCAGTAGAGCCACCTTGTGCCTGATCATACCACTTCACAAGATAACCATCGCCGCTTCCGCAGTGAGTCAAAAGAGCTGTAGTGTCTAATTCAAGGTTAGATGCGAAGCCTATATCAGCCTCAACACCGCTGTCATTTACCACGCGAATAGCGGCGCCTCCGTAGATATGGTTTACAAGCCTTAAGCTATAAGCCACAGAGGTTCCTCCAAAGCCGTTTGAATCGCCTACAAGAAGGCCTGATGAGCCGCGCTGCCCA
>JGI26114J46594_1000372_pt1 | contig 11180 bp, 9 predicted proteins | sample AOAMet1_18_M0_10_2_FD_46594 | JGI IMG/M metagenome (IMG submission 46594) | reverse complement strand
ATTCATGCCCAGAGTGATTTTTACAAACTAGATGCATTTAAAAAAGGGGGCTCTTCTCTAAATAGGTTTGAACTTGAGGCCCTAGGAGATGTCTCNGGAAAATCACTGCTACACTTGCAATGCCACTTTGGNCAAGACACCCTTAGTTTCAGTAGGCTAGGNGCGCGGTGTACAGGANTAGATTTTAGTGAAAAAGCNATAGCATTTGCNCAAAATTTAAATAAAGAACTAGCCCTGGATGCTAGTTTTATTTGCTGTAATGTTTTAGATACTTCAAACNACCTTACAAAAACATTTGATATTGTTTTTACAAGCTATGGCACCATAGGCTGGTTGCCAGATTTGCAGCCTTGGGCAAAGATGATTGCCCAGAGATTAAAACCCGGTGGNATGTTTTATATTGTTGATTTTCATCCCATTGCTTGGATGTTTGATTATAGCGTTTCTCCGCCGGTGATGCGGTATGGTTACGATCAAAAACANGCTATCTATGANCAGTACATGGGTAGTTATGCTGCGCCAAATGCTGCGCTAGAAAGTAANGAGTATGGCTGGAATCATAGCTTGGGTAGCGTGATTAGTTCNCTCTCTAAAGCNGGGCTTACCATAGACTATCTTGAAGAATACCCAGAGAGTCCTTACAATGTTTTCCCNNNCTTAGAGCAAAGTAAAAATGGCATGTATGTATTGCCAGGGGCAACCTATCCGCTTTTATTTGCAGTCAAGGCTACTAAAAGGCTCTAATGTTGTCTTGTTTTTAATAAATCTGGAAATTTCTTCTGAAATTTTCTCAACCTAGGGATAGATACGTTTTGAATATATGGATTGNTTGGGTGGAGCCTTTCATAGTTTTGATGGTAAGACTCGCCTTTCCAAAACTTTTCAAAAGGAAGTACCTCGGCAGCTACATTGCCCTTGCCCANGGTTTGTTCTAGCTCTTTAATCTTACTATCTATAATATCTTTTTGAGCCTGGTTTTGATAAAATATAATAGAGCGGTATTGTGAGCCTCTATCTGGGCCTTGCCCATTTACTTGCTCAATGTTTTGTGATCCAAAATAGACGTCCACCAAATCTGAAAAACGAATCTCTTGAGCATTGTAGATTATTTCTACGGCTTCTGCATGACCAGTTCTTCCTGTGTTGCTGGAGGCGTAGGTAGGGTTTTGTGTGTGTCCTCCGCTGTATCCAGAGATAGATTCTTTAACTCCCTTTAAACTCTCATACACAGCCTCAACACACCAAAAACAACCGCTAGCAAAATAAGCGCGATCCAAGCCGTCTATAGCTGCTACTTCTACAGGCATTATGGTTTGTTGCGCTTTTAATACCCTTTGCTGGTTTGAAGTATTGTCTTTAGATTGACAAGATGCACCAGATATCATAAGGATAGCTGCAGTAAAAAATAAGAGAGTTCTTTTCATGTTATAATGTTTTATAATCTTAGATCTAAAGTAACAAAAAAAGCCTTCACGATCTGTGAAGGCTTTGTTATTGTTATGCTAAAATTTTCTATTTCATTTTAGAAAATACTTTTTGCATTTTTTCTTTTTCTTGAGTGGCCAATTCCTGGTCAATCAAGATACGTCCACTGTGCTCATCAGTAATGATTTTTTTACGCGCAGCAATCTCCATTTGTACTTGTGGAGGAATGGTAAAGAAAGATCCACCAGAGGCACCTCTTTCTATAGCTACAACCGCCAAACCATTTTTTACATTGGTACGGATGCGTTTGTAAGCTATAACCAGACGGTCTTCGATTTTCTTTTCAAATTTTTCAGATTCTTTGAGTAAAGAAGTTTCTTCTTTCTCTGTCTCAGATAAAATTTCGTCAAGTTCTCCTTGTTTGTGCTTAAGGTGCTCTTCTCTGGCTCCAACACGTTCTTTGGTTTGCTCAACTACTTCTTTTTTCTGCTCGATTTGAGCCTTGAATTCTTTGATGTGCTTTTCAGCTAATTGAATTTCTAATTCTTGAAATTCTACCTCTTTGCTCAAAGCATTGTATTCACGGTTGTTGCGAACCTTATCTTGTTGTGCTGTGTATTTTTTTATTAACTCGGTTGAAGATTCAATACCAAGCTTTTTTCCTTTGATACTTTCTTCAATAACCTCAAGGTCTGTAGTTAATTTTTCAAGTCGGGTATTCATCCCTGCTACCTCGTCTTCAAGATCTTGTACTTCAAGAGGAAGTTCCCCTCGTACGTTTTTGATTTCGTCAATGCGAGAATCAATTAGTTGTAGATCATACAAAGCGCGTAGCTTTTCTTCAACAGAAATTTCTTTATTTGTTGCCATACATTAAAAATAGCTAATTGGATTTGTGTTTATTTGCGATAAAACGACTGCAAAATTAGTGATTTTTTTTGTAAGATAGGTATGTAAAAGCTCTTTTGTGTATTGTTCGCTTTCATAATGCCCTATATCTGCNAATAGAATCTTATTTTCTGCAGTGTAAAAGTCATGGTATTTTAGATCAGAGGTTACGTACACATCTGCTCCTTGGGCAATTGCATCGTTAATTGCAAAGCTGCCACTGCCTCCCAAAACGGCAACTTTTTTTATAGGTTTATTTGTTTTTTTTGAATGTCTTATACAATCTGTATTCATTTTTTCTTTTAAATACATTAAAAATGCATCTTCACTCATAGGATTTTCAAGCTCTGCAATCATGCCCATGCCTATGTGTTGGTTTTTGTTGTCAAGAGTTGTTATTTCAAAGGCAACTTCCTCATAAGGATGGGCCCCATGCAAGGCGCTAATTATATTTTTTTCAAGATGCTTTGCAAAAGTCATGGAAATCATAACCTCTGAAGTTGTCTGAGAAACACCTTTGCTTCCTATTACTGGATTGCTGTGCTCATTGCCTTTAAAAGTTGCTGTGCCCTCAGAGATGAAACTGCACTCTTGGTAGTTTCCAATGGTGCCACCACCAATACTAAACAGTGCTTTTTTAATACCATCTACCGCCTGTGAGGGNGCGTAGGTAGTTAGTTTTTTGATTGTTTGTTTTTGAGGGATTAAAATATTTTTATGTACTAATTCAAGGACATTGCATATTTGGGCATTCACCCCTTTAAAGCTATTGTCTAGCGCGGTATGTATTGCAAAAATATGTATGTCATTCTTTATTGCTTTTTGAACTACACGCTCTACATAACTTGCCCCAGTTAGTTTTTTTAATCCCTTAAATAGTATGGGATGAAAGCTTACAATAAGGTTGCATTTTTTTTCTATAGCCTCATCTACAACACTCTCTAAGGTGTCTAGGGTAACAAGTATGCCGGTTACACTAGCTTCTTGGTCTCCAACTAATAACCCCGTGTTATCAAAGTCTTCTGCATATGCCAGTGGAGCAAACTCATCTAGTAATGTTATAACTTCTTTTATTTTCATAACTTTCTTTTTTAGGATTACACATCCTATGCTTTAGGTTGTTATCAATCTCACACTATTTCGTAAATATACTAGAATCTGAGTTGTAATTTATCTCTCTTTTTTCTGAAATTTTAATTTTTAAGAAGCATTTCCCAAACATATTACTACTTTCGTTGCATGAACCGCTTTAGAAAATTATTGTTTCCCTTGGCNATAATATATGGTTGGATAGTTACGGCACGTAATTATTTATATGATAAACAATGGTTTGGTTTTAAAAGTGTTTCTTATAAAAAACCTATCATTAGTGTGGGAAACCTAACAGTTGGTGGTACGGGTAAATCACCAATGATTGAGNTTTTAGTTNCNCTNTTAGAAAACAAGCATGATCTTGCCGTTTTAAGCAGAGGGTATGGGCGTAAAACTTCAGGCTATTTGGAGGTTCAAACACATCAGTTAGCCACCCAAACCGGAGATGAGCCAATGCAATTTAAACAGAAGTTTCCTTCTCTGCTAGTAGCAGTTTGTGAGGATAGAAAAACAGGTATAGAAAGATTACTACCCAAAGCGGATGTTATTTTGTTGGATGATGCATTCCAGCATAGAAAAGTAAAGCCAGGGTTTTCTATTTTGTTAACTGCCTTTGATAATTTGTTTTTCGAAGATTATTTTTTGCCTGCAGGTAATTTACGTGAGTCTAGAAAAGGAGCCTTCCAGGTCAGATGTAATAGTGGTTACAAAGTGTCCAGATAAGGTGCCTTATGCCAAATTGCAAGAAATTAAGTTTTTGCTTAACTTAGCGTCGCATCAAAAAGTATATTTTTCTAGAATAGGATATGCAGATACAATTTTTGGGGTTAGCGAGAGTTTGCCACTTGCGTATTTAAAAGATAAATCTTTTACCCTTGTAACAGGAATTGCCAATCCCGCTCCTTTGGTTTTATTTTTAAAAGAGCAGGGGTTTTCTTTTTCTCATAAAAAATATGCAGATCATCATCGTTTTTCTGCATCAGAAATTGCTACCCTACAAAAAGAGGAGTTGATAATAACCACAGAGAAGGATTACATGCGTTTGCAAGCTCCTTTAGGGAAATATGCGCTCTATTATTTGCCTATAAAAACCATTATTTTAAACAAACAAGAAGCGTTTTTTAAAGAAACCATTTTGGAGGCTATTGCGCTTATGAAAGGGTAGGGGTGTTTTGTTTTTTACTTAGTTTGAGAGTGTCGTGTATTTTCTCAAAAAACTCTTCTGGTTTAAAGGGTTTGGGTATAATTTCATTAAATCCTACACGGAAAAACTCATCTAGATTTTCATCAATAGTAACAGCCGTTAATGCTATAATTGGAATCCCTTTATTAAACCCTCGTATTTTTTGAGTGGCTTCAATACCGCTTATCCCTGGCATATGTATATCCATTAACACAACGTCAAAATCATTTTCTTTTACTAGTTGCACAGCGTCAGTTCCGTTGTCTGCTACTTGACATACCATCTTGTTTTTCTCTAAAATTTTCTTGGTAATCATTTGGTTGATTTTATTATCCTCGACCACCAATACGTTTTTACCAACAAGATATTCAAGATCAATAACCTTCTTTTTATCGGTTTTTGATTGTTGCGATACTTTTTCATCTGAAATATCCAGATCTAGATTAAACCAAAACTTTGATCCTTCACCTAGTTTACTTTCTAATTGAATTTTACTGTTCATTAGTTCAAGTAAGTTTTTTACAATAGAGAGCCCAAGGCCAGTACCTCCAAATTTTCTGTTGATTTGGAGTGACCCTTGTGAGAAGGTTTCAAAAATGGTTTTTTGTTTTTTCTTTGAGATTCCTACACCATTATCTTCAATTTCAAAATTTAGTTTTATGCTATTGTTGTATTGGTCAATTTTTCTAACCCGAATTACTACTTCTCCATTTTGGGTAAATTTAACGGAGTTACCAATAAGGTTAATTAGTACTTGAGATAACTTCACTGGATCACCAGAAAGACTCTCTGGAATGCTGTCATCATAATCAACTCTTAGGGTTGTTTGTTTGTCATTCGCAGATTTCTTAAGAGCAATGAGTACATCATTAATTCTTTTTTTAAGATGAAATGATATTTTTTCAATTTCTACTTTATTTGCTTCAAGTTTGTTAAGGTCTAAGATGTTATTAATTAGTGACAATAGGAACTCTCCAGAAAATTTAAGTGAATCTAGATGCTCTTTTTGGTGTTCTTTAGGGTTCTCTTCCATCAATAAATGGGTGAGTCCTGTCACTGCGTACAGGGGTGTTCTTAGCTCATGTGTGATGGTAGATAAAAACTGTGCTTTGGCTAAGGATGCTTTCTCTGCTTTTTCTTTGGCTAATTGTAACTCTGTATTTTTGTCTTGCAGCAAGGTATTTGCCTTGGCTCTTAAGTTGTTGTTTTTATAGAGTGATAAGGTAAGTAAAGAAAGTATGGCGATAATGGCAATGCTTAGCCCGTTTGTGATTACATTGAAATTTTCAGATCTTTCTTTGTCTAAAAGCTCCTCGTCAGAGGGCATGGTCTCTTTTTGAATTTCTACAACAATGGGTTCGGGATTGTTAATTGCAGAAATTAAACTGATATTTTCAATTTTAAGCGCATCTATTTTAGAGGTGTATTCCTCTAGCAATTTTTTTGCTTTAGTGCTGTCTCCCTCTTTTTGGGCAATGGTTGAATTGATTTGATAGGAATCAATTTTTAATTTATTATAGTTTTTGGCTTTAATAATTAGCAAGGCATCTTTTAAAGCAGTTTTTGATTGCAACAGATAGCTTGTACCTTTATTATCTTCTAGAAGTAACAACGCTTTTACTTTGTATAATAATCCAGAGGCTTCTTGGAAAGACATATCAAACTCTCTGTATTTGACAATCCCAGCATTTAAATAATTTAAAGCTACTTTGGGATTTCCTTTTACAAATTCTAAAATCCCTCTACCCAATAAAATGGAGGATTTTCCTCTCTCATTATTGCTTGTGTTATATAGCGCATCTGCTTGTTTAAAATAGTTTTCTGATACGGTGTATTGAGATAGTCTTGTTGTAATGAAGCCTTGAAGAGTTAGTGCGCTAGCAAGTTTCTCTTTGTTTTGTGAATCCTTTAATTGCGCTATGGCTGTGGTGTTTAATTTTGCAGCCTTGTCATAATTTTCAAGATAATAATGCAGTTGTGCATTGCTTAGNGCTATTTCTCCTTTACTAGGTATTTTTTTTAAAGTACTAGCAAGACTATTTGCCTTTTTTATTTTTTTTAAAGCCAGTTCAAAATTTAGCGAGATTACAGCGCCACAAGCCTCTTCTCTATATTGCTCTACGAGCCTTACAGAGTTTAATGTGGTTGCAGCATTATTTGTATCGGCCTCTTGTGCTAACAGCGAAGAAGGAGCGATATAAAGGGTGAAAACAACCGCTATTTTTAAACAATAGAAATGTAGCTTGTTCATTAAAAAAAATGTAGTTTGTCGGTAAATATAGTTATTTCCTCGATATTTTGTACACCAAATCTATAATTCTTGAAGAATATCCTGTTTCATTGTCATACCAGCCAATAATTTTTATCATTTTGCCAATCACTGATGTCATTTCTGAGTCAAGAACACAAGAATGTGTGTTTCCAACAATATCGATTGATACAATGGGGTCTTGTGTGAATTCAAGGATGCCTTTCAGTGGGCCGTTGGCCGCTTTTTCAAATAAGGTGTTAACTTCTTGTATTGAGGTCTTTTTTTTAACATTCAGGGTAATATCACACAAAGAGCCATTGGCAACAGGAACACGTATGCCGCATCCGCCAATAACATTGTTTAAATCTGGAAAAAGTTTGGTGAGCGCCTTTGCGGCTCCCGTTGTAGTGGGCACTATAGATTGCCCAGCAGCTCTAGCTCTTCTAAGATCTTTGTGGGGCTGGTCGTGTAGGCTTTGATCTGTGGTGTATGAATGTACTGTTGTTATGTAGGCCTGTTCTATTTGAAATGCATCATGAATGAGTTTCAGCATTGGAGCTGCATTGTTGGTAGTGCAGGATGCGTTTGAAATAATACAATCTTCTGGTGTTAACATCTGGTCGTTAACTCCAGCGACTATCATTTTAATTTGATCATCTACGGGAGGAACACAAAGAATTACCTTTTTCGCTCCACTAGAAATGTGCTGCTCTAATGCTAATTTTGATTTAAATTTTCCAGTGGCTTCAATAACAATATCTACCTCTTGCCAGGGTATATCTGAAATGGCTGGCTTCGAAGTAAAAGGATATGATGTATCATCTACTTTGATGCTATGGGTTGTACTCTCTACTTTTCTGTGAAGCACCCCATGAATACTGTCATATTTTAAGAGGTGACTTAGTGTTTTAGCATCTGCAATNTCGTTAATGGCTACTACCTCAATTTCTGGGTGTTGCAATAATAACCTAAAAACTCTTCTTCCAATTCTCCCAAAGCCGTTAATACCAACTTTAATTATTGCCATAGTATTTTAAGTGAGGTGTTTCTGNGCCTTGTAAGAAGATCGAACTAGTGCACTACTCTCAACATGTCTAAAGCCCATTTCAAGACCAATTTCCTCGTATTTTTTGAATTGTTCTGGCGTGATAAATTCTTTGACAGGTAAGTGCTTTTTAGAAGGTTGCAAGTATTGTCCAATGGTAAGTATGTCAAGCCCTACACNGCGCAAATCTTTCATGGTTTGGATTACTTCCTCTTGCGTTTCACCCAGACCAAGCATCATTCCGCTCTTGGTGCGTTTTATGCCATTGTCTTTAAGGTATTTTAAGACCTCCAAACTTTTTTCGTATTTGGCTTGAATACGTACCTCACGTGTTAATCGTTTGACAGTTTCCATATTGTGAGATACTACCTCAGGATTTACAGCTATNATACGGTCTATATTTGTTGTGTTTCCTTGAAAATCTGGAATTAATGTTTCAAGGGTAGTCTCCGGGTTCATGCGCCGAATCGCCTTTACTGTTTCTGCCCAAATGATAGACCCCATGTCTTTTAAATCATCACGATCTACAGAGGTAACCACTGCATGTTTTATACCCATGATTTTTATGGATCGNGCCACTTTTTCTGGTTCATCCCAATCTACATCTTCTGGCCTTCCTGTTTTAACACCACAAAAACCACATGAGCGTGTACAGATGTTTCCAAGTATCATAAATGTTGCAGTTCCTTCTGTCCAACATTCTCCCATATTTGGNCAGCTTCCAGAGGTGCAAATTGTGTGCAGGTTGTATTTGTCTACCAATCCTCTNAGGGCAGTGTATTTTTTACCAGTAGGTAACTTTACACGAAGCCATTTAGGTTTTGGNGTTCTTTGCTGAGGTGCTAAGGTTTCTGTGCTCATAGATTACAAAGATACGTATACAAAATTAATAGTGTTCTATTTTTAAGACCTGCATACGTTAAAAAAATCAGAAAGATTTTATCAATTGTATGCAATAAATGGAGCAAATACGCTAAGGTCCTGTATATAATTTAAAGACTGTTGTTTTTGGTGATAATTTCTGCTAACAATTTTTTTGCCCGCAATAGCCTTACTTTGATATTGCTCAGGGGTTCGGTGAGTTCTTGTGCTATTTCACTGTAGCTCATTTCTTGAAAATAACGTAACTGAATAACCTCTTGGTAAGCAGGTTTTAATAGCTTAATGTCTCGCAACAATTGCGTTAAATTTTGCTTTGTAATTAACACATCTTCTGGAGTTGGGTTTGCATCTGGCACACTTTTTAACTGTGCATCACTTGCTGAGTTTGCTTGTGTGTGTAGTGTTGCATTTTTTTTTCTAGTCTTGTCTATCTGTATGTTTTTAGAGATTGTAATAAGCCATGTGCTAAAAACATAGGTTTCTTTATAGGAGTGTATTTTGTCAAATGCTTTTGCGAAGGTTTCTATGGTAATGTCCTCAGCCTCAAATTCGTTTCCTACGCGTTTAATCTGGAAGCCATACACCTGATTCCAATACCGATCTAATAAAAAATTATATGCAGATTGCTTGCCTAATTTTGCATTAGCCACTTGGATGTCTATAGCTGTTTTATCTATTTCCACGGGGTAGTTTTTGAAAAACGATTTTGAATAAAGATAACAATTTGAATTGCAATCAAAAATACATCTAAGTGTTGTGAAAAAACACTTTGATTTTTTTGGAATTAAAAATTAATTTTTTTCTTCCGTGCAGGTGTCAAACTGATCTGGTGTTTTACCGCAAAAGCCACATGGCTGCGCATCTTTGTTTAAAAAAGGGCTTTGACTTGCACAAGTTCCTGCAAATTCCCCGTCTTTTTTAGCCCAAATTTTGATTGCTATACCAGCAACGGCAAGTAGTAAAAGTAACACTGTAATAAGAAACAATTCCATGAGAGTATAATTGAGATTGCAAAAATACATTATTTAGCGCTAATGTTTTTCTTGGATCCTTTTGAAAAATAAAAACAAGTGAATAGGTGTTTTTAGCTTTTATTTTAAATAAAACCATTCTTTTTAGGTTAAAATGTAAAATAAGGGGGGTGTAAGTAATAAAATTGTTATTTGTTGATATTTTTAGATAAAAAATAGGGGGGTATATGCTGTAAAAATGTATTTTTGTGCTTTAAAATTGAAATTTCAGTAAAAACAAACATTTAAAAGAGTACATATTATGTCTACATTAAGATTTCATGCCATCAAAGAAACATTCAATCGTCCTGTTATAGACGTGCAAGAGCCCCAGAGACGTTCTGATATATTTGGGTCAAACGTGTTTAACAATGCAGCCATGCGTCAGTTTTTGACCAAAGATTCATTTAAGAGTGTTCAAGATGCCGTTGTAAATGGTAGTAAAATTAACAGAGCTATTGCAGATCATATTTCAACAGGTATGAAAGAGTGGGCTATCGCAAAAGGAGCTACTCATTACACGCACTGGTTTCAGCCATTGACAGGAACTACTGCAGAGAAACATGATGCTTTTTTCGAAACTACTGAAGATGGAGCCATAGAAAAATTTGGAGGTGGGCAACTTGTACAACAAGAACCAGATGCTTCAAGTTTTCCAAACGGAGGTATTAGAAATACTTTTGAAGCTCGTGGTTATACAGCTTGGGATCCAACCTCTCCTGCATTTATATATGGAACCACTCTTTGTATACCTACAGTTTTTGTTTCTTACACAGGAGAAGCCTTAGATAATAAGACACCTTTATTAAGAGCATTACAAACCATAGACTCTGCAGCTACAGATGTCGCAAAATATTTTGACAAAACAGTAACAAAGGTGAATCCAACCCTAGGTTGGGAACAAGAATACTTCTTGATTGATAAGGCTTTGGCCAAATCAAGACCAGATATTAACCTTACGGGTAGAACGCTGCTTGGACATAGTTCTGCAAAAGGACAACAATTAGATGATCATTATTTTGGTTCTATACCAAAGCGTGCCTTAGACTACATGCGTGATCTGGAAACAGAATGTATGTATNTAGGTATCCCGGTCAAAACCCGTCACAACGAAGTTGCTCCAAACCAATTTGAGTTAGCNCCCATTTTTGAAGAAACAAATCTTGCTGTAGATCACAACTCACTACTTATGGATGTGATGACTAAGGTTGGAGATAGACATAATTTTAAAGTTTTATTTCATGAAAAGCCATTTGCTGGTATAAATGGAAGTGGTAAGCACAACAACTGGTCTTTGGCAACCAATACAGGGGTCAACCTTTTAAGCCCAGGTAGTACACCAATGAAAAACTTACAGTTTTTAACCTTCTTTATAAACACCATCAAGGCTGTGAATGAGTATGA
>JGI26114J46594_1000359_pt1 | contig 11508 bp, 9 predicted proteins | sample AOAMet1_18_M0_10_2_FD_46594 | JGI IMG/M metagenome (IMG submission 46594) | reverse complement strand
CCATCCATCATTCTTTCAAAATCATATGTGACTTTTTTGGCTCCGATAGTTCTTTCCATTGAGCTAATAATTAAATCTGCAGCTTCAACCCACCCCATATGTCTAAGCATCATTTCTGCTGATAGTATTAAACTTCCAGGATTGACTTTATCTTGACCTGCATATTTTGGAGCTGTTCCATGAGTTGCTTCAAAAACAGCATAATCATCTGAAAGGTTTGCACCAGGCGCTATACCAATACCACCGACACAAGCTGCAAGGGCGTCAGATATATAATCACCATTAAGGTTCATAGTAGCAATTACATCGTAATCTTTTGGTCTTAGAAGAATTTGCTGAAGAAAAGCATCACAAATTACATCATTTATAACTATAGACTTTCCAGTATTTGGATTTTTAATAACCTGCCATGGACCTCCATCTAAATCTTCTGCCTCATAACTAGATTTTGATAATTCATAACCCCAGTCTCTGAAAGCACCTTCTGTATATTTCATAATATTACCTTTATGAACAAGTGTTACAGAGGACCTATCATTTTCTATTGCATAGTCTATAGCTTTCTTAACTAATCTCTCTGTTCCTTCTTTTGATATTGGTTTTACACCTAACCCAACTGTATCCGGGAAACGTATTTTTGATATACCAAAGTCACCCTGAAGAACACTGACCATTTTCTTGGCTTCGTCAGAACCTGCCTGAAATTCAATGCCGCAGTAGATATCTTCTGAATTTTCTCTAAAAATAACCATATCTGTGTCTTGTGGTCTTTTAACTGGAGATGGTACTCCATCAAAATATCTAATCGGTCTTAGACATACATATAAATCAAGGATTTGTCTTAGCGATACATTTAATGATCTTATGCCTCCTCCAATTGGAGTTGTTAGTGGTCCTTTAATACTAACGACATACTCTCTTAGCGCCTCAATGGTTTCATCAGGAAGCCATGTATCTTCTGAATATATAGTTGTAGATTTTTCACCACAATAAACCTCCATCCACTCAATCTTTCTTTCACCCTCATAAGCAACCTTTACAGCGTTATCTACAACTTTTAACATTGCAGGTGTAATATCAACCCCAATCCCGTCACCTTCTATAAATGGAATAATTGGATTGTTTGGTACATTTATTTGACCGTCAGTTATAGTAATCTTTGATCCTGACTCTGGTTCTTTAATTTTATCGAATTTCATTTACTTATTGACCTCTGTATTAAGATTTTAGCTTCCAAATCGGTCATAATTATACTCTTAATTAATTTAATATAATACTTAGATAAGATAAGAAATATGCAAAATAAGACTGTAGTAGTTGGAATGTCAGGTGGAGTTGATTCATCTGTTTCCGCATATCTATTAAAACAACAAGGGTATGATGTAAAAGCTTTATTTATGCAAAATTGGCAAAGCGAACCTGGAGAAATATGTACATCAGAAATTGATTTTAAAGATGCATCAGAAGTTTGTGATAAGTTAGGTATCCCGCTTCACAGGGCAAACTTTTCAGATGAATATTGGGAGAGAGTATTTACTAATTTTTTAAGCGAGCATGAAAAAGGCAGAACACCGAACCCAGACATTCTTTGTAATAGAGAAATAAAATTTAAATCTTTTTTAGAATATGCTTTTAAAATTGGAGCAGATTTTATTGCAACCGGTCATTACGCCAAAATAATAGATAAAGATGGAGCAAAATTTCTATCTAGAGCTAAAGATGCATTTAAGGACCAAACTTATTTCCTTCACGAGGTCAATGAAACAGAATTTAATAAATGTATTTTTCCACTTGCAGATTTAAATAAAAATGAAGTGAGGGATATTGCATTGAGAGAGGGTCTAATTACAGCTGATAAAAAAGATTCAGTTGGAATATGTTTTGTTGGTGAGAGAAACTTGAAAGACTTCTTAAATAGATTTATAGATTTTTCTAAGGGGCCTATAAAAGATGAAAGTGGTAAAATAATTGGTGAGCATCATGGCTCAATTCTTTATACAGAAGGCCAAAGGCAAGGCCTTCAAATTGGAGGTGTTAAGGGTGCTGATGAGTTGCCATGGTACGTTTTCAAAAAAGATATCAAAAAAAATGAAATTCATGTGTGTCAGGGAGTTGATAATCATCTATTAATGAATGATGGTTTATTTGTCGAGTCAATAAACTGGATCAATAAAATAGATTATCGGCTACCTTTAACCTGTGAAGTTCAGGTAAGGCATCAGCATACCCCTGTTAAATGTCTTGTTGATGAAGAATCAAACAGAATAGTAATTAAATTTGATAAACAAATTAGGGCTATTGCGCCAGGTCAATCCGCAGTTCTCTATAAAGATAATATCTGCCTCGGCGGCGGGATAATTGAAGAAACTTTTTAAAATAAAATTTAAAGGATGATAAAATAAATTATGAAATATGATCATGACAATATCTCACCACTGGATAACAGGTATGCCAATAAAATATCTCAATTTAGAAGTAATTTTAGTGAGTCTGCTTTAATAAAAATAAGATTTGAAATTGAAATCGAATGGCTTTTATTTTTATGCACAAAATTATCAAAATCGTTTAAACCACTAAGTAACGAATCTATAAAAAAAATAAATAGTTTTAAAAGTAATTTTGATGATAAATATGTTCTTCAGATTAAAAAAATTGAATCTACAACTAATCATGATGTTAAGGCTGTTGAATATTTTATTGCTGATCATTTCAATAAAGATAAGGTATTAAGCAAGTATGTCCATTTAATACATTTTGGCTTAACTAGTGAGGATATTAACTCTCTAAGTTATGCATGCTTAATTAAAAACGGTATTTCATTATTTGTAAATGAGAGTCTAAATACAAACAAAACGTTGCTCAAATATACAAAAAATTGGTCTAATATATCTTTTCTTGCAAGAACACATGGTCAGGCAGCATCTCCATCTACCCTAGGTAAGGAATTTAAAGTTTTCTCAGCAAGGCTTTCCAGGGAAATACAAATATTGAAAGCTATTAAACCGCTGGCAAAATTTAGCGGCGCTACTGGAAATTTTCATACATTCGATATAGTTAATTCCTCGATTGATTGGCCAAAAGCGAATAAGAGATTTTTAAAACAATTTGGTATTGAGCAAAATCTATACACAACTCAAATTGAACCTCATGATTGGATAGCCGAAACTTCTCATTCAATCGTTAGAATAAATAATATTCTTACGGATTTATCTCAAGATTGTTGGATGTATATATCTAATGATATTTTTAAACTAAAACTAAACAAGAATGAAGTGGGTTCTTCAACAATGCCACACAAAGTAAATCCAATAGATTTTGAAAATGCTGAAGGTAATTTTGGTATTTCCTCAGCTTTATTTGAATTCTTTGCAAATAAATTAACTAAATCACGACATCAAAGAGACCTATCAGATTCAACAGTTTTAAGAAATATCGGGTTAGGCTTTGGCTATTCATCTTTGGCTTTAAGTTCTACAAATAAGGGTTTGAGCAAAATAACACCAAACATTTCAAGTATAAAAAATGAATTAGATGATAATTGGGAAGTTCTCACAGAGGCAGTGCAAACACTTATGCGGTATGAAGGTATTCCTGATGCCTATGAGCAACTTAAAAAGCTCTCTAGAGGAAGTAAGTTAACTCAAGACTCCTATATTGATTTTATTGAAAACCTTGATATATCAAATGTCTCTAAAACCAAGCTGCTAGCATTAACACCATCAACCTATATTGGTATAGCCCCTACTTTATCTAAATAGATTAATTTTGCTATTTTTTGTAGTAAAGCTACATATTTTAAGCTTGATAAAGGCCTATCTTATAGGCATATTAAATATTAATTGACAGTTAGTTAGTTATATTATCTACTTCACTACATAATATTAATTTCAGAGACTATTATGACAAACCACACGAACCATTTTAATAATGCATCTAGCATTCCAGATATGAATACTCCTAATTGGGATGCCATAAATCCAGAATATGTTGCTCGCATGAGAATGCAAAATAAATTCCAAACCGGTATTGATATTGCAAAATATACAGCTGGCATTATGCGTAGAGATATGGATTCATATGATAGTGATACGTCTGCTTATACACAGTCACTAGGTTGTTGGCATGGTTTTATTGGTCAGCAAAAAATGATTTCTATTAAAAAACATTTTGAAACAACTGATAAAAAATATCTTTATCTTTCAGGTTGGATGGTAGCGGCATTAAGATCAGAGTTTGGACCCTTGCCTGATCAATCAATGCATGAGAAGACATCTGTAGCAAGTCTTATTGCGGAACTGTATCAATTCTTACGACAGGCTGATGCAAGAGAGCTTGGTGGTTAGAAATACAAAATAAAATTGATAACTTTCAAACACATGTTGTTCCAATTATTGCAGATATTGATGCTGGATTTGGTAATGAGGAAGCAACATATTTAATGGCAAAACAAATGATTGAGGCTGGGGCTTGCTGTATTCAGATTGAAAATCAAGTATCAGATGAAAAACAATGCGGACATCAGGATGGAAAGGTTACTGTTCCTCATGCTGATTTCTTGGCTAAGATTAATGCAGTAAGATATGCGTTTCTTGAATTGGGTGTGGATGATGGTGTTATTGTTGCAAGAACAGATTCACTAGGCGCTGGCCTAACTAAGCAGATAGCTGTAACAAGTGAAAAAGGTGATTTAGGTGATCAATATAACTCTTTCCTAGATGTAGATGAGATTACACCTGAAACAATGAATCATGGTGATGTGATGATTAGTCAAGATGGAAAAATTGTAAGACCAAAACGACTACCAAGTAACTTGTATCAATTTAAAGCAGGCACAGGCGAAGCTAGATGTATTTTAGATTCTATTACTAGTCTACAAAATGGTGCTGATCTTATATGGATAGAAACTGAAAAGCCTCACATTGGTCAAATTGGAGCAATGATGGATGAGATAAAAAAAGTAGTTCCTAATGCAAAACTTGTTTACAACAATAGTCCATCCTTTAACTGGACTCTTAATTTTAGACAACAAGTATTTGATAGTATGTCTGATGAAGGTAAAGATGTTTCATCTTACAATAGAGATGATTTAATGAATGAAAGCTATGACACTTCTGATCTAGCTATAGAGGCTGACAATAAAATAAGAACTTTCCAAGCTGATGCTGCAAGAGAAGCAGGGATATTTCATCATTTAATAACATTACCTACATATCATACAGCTGCATTATCTACTGATAATCTAGCCAAAGAATACTTTGGAGATAATGGAATGCTTGGTTATGTTGCTGGAGTGCAAAGAAAAGAAATTAGAGAAGGTATAGCATGCGTTAAGCATCAAAATATGTCAGGGTCTGATATGGGCGATGACCATAAAGAGTATTTTGCAGGTGATGCAGCTTTAAAAGCTGCTGGTGAAGACAATACTATGAATCAGTTCTGATCACAGATCTCAGTATCAGTTCTACCACATATTTGGCATGGTGCGCCCTCTTCTAGGTTAGCCATGCCACCACAGGAACCTTTGATTGGTTCGTTTCTCATAATTAATCCTAGTGCAAGACCAGTAAAAGAAAGCCCAATAACTATAAAACCTAAAAAGATATCACTCATAAGCAAAATCATACCATTTATCTGAAAAAAGTAGTTCAATATCACTACCGTTTTGCACAACCAACATTAACGCAATATCATTAGCGTTGGCAATTTCTAAAGACTTATTTACACTCATTGCATTAAATGCCGTGGCATATCCATCTGCATATGTAGCTGATTTACTGCTAATCACAGTAACAGATAGTGAATCAGGTTTAATTGATCTGAGTGAATTTGGATTAATTGTATGAGTATCGATGAGGCCTAATGAGTTGGTTTTAAAATTTCTATACTCACCAGATGTAGCTATTGATAGAAATGATGCGTTTGTATTTTTTATAATGTATATCGGATTACTAGTTACTGAATTTGGATCTTGTATACCAATCTTCCATGGTTCAGAGTAATTGGTACCATTAATAATTACCTCTCCTCCTATATCTATTAAATGATTAGGTAAATTATTTTTTATAAGGTAGTCATGTATTCTTTGAACAGCATAGCCCTTTGCTATAGATGATAAATCAAACCAAAAAAGAGAATTTTTATTAACTGTCTGATTGGATTTATTGAGCTCATAACTCCTGTTAAGTGGATTATTCTTAATATTCTTTTCAAAATCAGGTGAAAAACCCATAGAGCTTGAAGTTTTTCCAAGCGTTATATCATAATAACCATCTGATTCTTTAGATATCGACTGAGCTATACTCAAGATATGAAACAAGCCATCACTGACCAGAAGATCTGTGTTTACAGGGCTGTTATTTATAAGAGCAATTTCTGAGTCAGACTTATAGTTGGAAGCCATCATATCAATATTATTGATAATATTTTGAATCTTCTTTTCGTGATGATCTGCGATATATTCAGTTGATGTTATAGACCAAGTTGTTCCGTACGCATAACCGGAGACTTGAAAAGTATTTTTAGAATTAAAGTTATAGGCAAGAAATATACAAAGTAAACCAACCAGCAATGCTAGAAGTTTAGATAGTATGTATCTATTAACCAACTTTTATTTAGCCACCAAAATCATCAAGTGCTATATTTTCTGGTTCAACACCTATGTTAAGCAGTAAATCAATTACAGCTTTGTTCATCATTGGAGGTCCGCACATATAGTATTCACAGTCCTCTGGAGCTTCATGATCTTTTAAATAATTTTCATATAAAACATTATGAATAAAACCTGTTTCACCATCCCAATCATCCTCATCTTGAGGGTCAGAAAGTGCTACATGCCATTCAAAATTATCATATTTTTTTGCTAAATCATTAAACTCTTCAACATAAAACATTTCTTTAAGGCTTCTTGCGCCATACCAAAAAGTAATTTTTCTATTAGTATCAATTCTAAGCAATTGATCAAAGATATGAGATCTCATTGGTGCCATTCCAGCGCCACCACCAACAAATACCATTTCATTTGCTGTTTCTTTTGCAAAAAACTCACCAAATGGACCAAAAACTTTAACTTTATCTCCGGGTTTTAAATTAAATGTCCATGACGACATTACACCTGGAGGAAAGTCTGTACCAGGAGGTGGTGATGCTATTCTTATATTAAATTTAATAATACCCTTCTCTTCTGGATAGTTGGCCATAGAGTATGCTCTTATTACAGGCTCTAAATTTACTGCTTTATTATCCCAAATTTTAAAATGATCCCAATCTCCTTGATATTCTTTTTGGATATCAAACGATTTGTAGTCTATTTCATATGCGGGGGCCTCAAGCTGAACATAACCTCCAGCTTTAAAATCTACGTTTTCACCCTCAGGCAGCTTCAGAATTAACTCTTTTATAAAGGTTGCTACATTATCATTCGAAAGAACCTCACACTCCCATTCTTTTACTCCAAATATTTCTTCCGGTACTTCAATTTTCATATCATTTTTTACTGCAACTTGACATGACAATCTCCAGCCATCATTTTTTTCACGTGAATTAAAATGAGATTCTTCGGTTGGAAGAATTGAGCCTCCACCATCTAGTATCACACATTTGCATTGGCTACATGTCCCGCCGCCGCCGCACGCAGATGATAAGAAAATTTTGTTATCAGCTAAAGTTTGAAGAAGTTTTGATCCAGCTGGAACTACAAGAGGGTTATCTGAATCGCCATTTATTTCAATAGACACATCACCCGTACTTACAAGCTGAGATCTAGCTCCAATAATTACTCCAACAAGCGCAAGAACAATTCCTGAAAAAGCTACAACACCTAGTATTAAATCAATTTGCATAATATAAAACCTTATTAAAGTGAGATTCCCCCAAATGACATAAAGCCAAAACTCATTAAACCTACAATTATAAATGTTGCTCCAAGTCCTTTCAGGCCTTCTGGTATATCAGAGTATTTAAGTTTTTCTCTAATACCAGCAAGGATAACTATAGCCATGGCCCAGCCAAAACCAGCTCCAAGCCCATAGACAACACTTTCACCAAACATTAAATCTTTTTCGATCATAAATAAAGAAGCACCAAGGATTGCACAATTAACTGTTATTAGTGGCAGAAATACTCCAAGAGCATTATAAAGAGCTGGAACATATTTATCTAACATTTCTAGGATTTGAACAACAGCTGCTATCACACCAATATAACTGATAAGGGAAACAAACCTGAGATCTGTTCCTTCGATACCAGCCCAAGACAAGGCATCTTCTCTTAAAACAAAGTTATATATTAAATTATTAAGAGGAACAGTAATAAGGCAAACAACAATAACAGCTATACCTAACCCCATAGCTGCTTCTATTTTTTTTGAAATAGCTATAAAAGTACACATTCCAAGAAAAACAGATAGAGCGATATTTTCTATAAAAACAGTCGTAATAAAAATACTAAGGTAATGTTCAAACATTTAATTCTCTCTTGGTAAGATCTGGTGCAGTTGAGTGCTTAGATACAACAAAGTCATCTTCTTCTATTTGAGCTGGTCTATAAGATCGTATAGCCCAAATAAATAAACCTATGATGATAAATGAACTCGGAGGAAGTAGTAATAAATTATTACCCATATACCAACCACCATTTGATACTAAAGGGAGGATCTCATAACCAAAAAGCGTACCTGAACCAAATAACTCTCTAATTGTAGCAACACCAATAAGAATTATGCTGTAACCCAAACCATTACCTAGACCATCAAAAAAACTTAAAAGTGGTTTTTCTTTCATAGCAAAGGCTTCTGCCCTTCCCATTACTATGCAGTTTGTAATTATTAATCCAACAAATACAGATAATTTTTTACTAGTTTCATAACTGTAAGCTTTTAGAAGCTCATCAACTACAATTACTAAAGAGGCAATAATGGTCATTTGAACAATGATTCTAATACTGCTTGGGATGTAATTTCTAATCAAAGAGATGAATAGGTTAGAGAAAGAAACTACCGTTGTTAGTGCAATACACATAACCATCGTAACTGATAAATTATTAGTTACTGCTAATGCTGAGCATATACCAAGAATTTGNAGAGTTATTGGATTTTCTTCAATNAGAGGTTTTATTATTACTTCTTTATATCTACTAAGATTCATAATTTAACTCTNTAAAAAGNTTAGAATANCCTGANTCTCCAAACCAATAAGTAATCATATTTGTTACTCCCCTGCTTGTTAATGTNGCTCCAGACAAACCATCTACCTTGTAGTCATTATTTGCATCATCATTTTGGACCTTNCCCTTAATAACTGTTAGTTTGACTTCATCATTCTTATATATTTTTTTACCTGGCCACATAGCTTTCCATCTTGGATTATCAACTTCNGCNCCCAATCCNGGNGTTTCCTTGTGATCATAAAATTCAAGCCCAGCTACAGTATTNAAATCTTCTTCAATAGCCATATATCCATATAGTGTTCCCCATANGCCATACCCTCTAATAGGAAGGATTAATTTATCGATGGTTGAATCATCATTACGAACTATAAAGAATTTGCCTACATTTTCACGGTTCTTGATAATAGCAATATCATCAGAGGCGCTAATAGAGGTAGATAAGTTTGGATCTCTTGTTGATTTAAGTTGATCATACTCCTCGATTACAAAATCCCCATATGAATCAAGAATTTTTCCAGTATTAAAATCAACATACTTCATTTCAAGTTTACTGAATTGTGTTTTAACATCTATCGATTTGTCATAAATTTTTGCAGCTTGTAAAATTTTTATGCTTTGGTTATTAGTTGCATTTTCTTTTTGTATATCACGCAGGCTAACTGCAGCAAATGAGACAACTAATGAGCAAACTAAGCATATTACAAATGCAACACCAAGAGTTTTAGTAACTGAATCATTCATTATTTAATGCTCTCCTTCTTTTTATATTCGACATTACGACCATATGATCTATAACTGGTGCTAATAGGTTNGCAAATAGTATTGCCAGCATCATTCCTTCAGGGAATGCAGGATTAATAACCCTAATCAGGATAACTGTTATGCCTATAACAATTCCATATATCCACCTACCAGTATTAGTACCAGACCCAGAGACTGGCTCTGTTGCCATGAAAACTAATCCAAATGCAAAACTTCCGATAACTGCATGCCAATACCATGGGACATAAAACATTGGGTTTGTGTCAGATCCTATAATATTTAGTATTGAAGACATAAAAATCATACCAGCAAAAGTACCAAGTATGATTCGATATGAAGCAACTTTAGTAACAAGCAATATTACCAGACCAATTCCTATTGCTATGACTGACGTTTCACCAACTGAACCTGGTATAAATCCTAAAAATGAATCCATCCAAGTGTATTGATTAAGAATACCTGGCATACCACTTTCAGCCGCAACACCAAGAGCAGTCGCTCCACTATAACCCTCAGCAACAATATTATTATCAGCCAAACCAGCAATCCAGACTTTGTCACCTGAAATTTGAGATGGGTATGCAAAATAAAGAAATGCTCTACCTGTGAGTGCTGGATTAAGAAAATTCTTACCAGTTCCACCAAATATCTCTTTACCGATTACAAGACCAAAAGTAATACCCATTGCCGCTTGCCATAAAGGCAAATCAGGTGGACAACTTAATGAAAATAAAATAGTAGATACAAAAGCGCCCTCATTAATTTCGTGTTTTCTAACAATAGCAAAAACAGCTTCCCACCCAATACCAACAACAAAAACTGTTATGTAAATGGGCATAAAATATGCAGCACCAAACCACATTTTGGCAACGAAACTAGATGAATCATAGCCAACTAAACTAACAATATAATGATGCCAGTCCCCTGTATTTAATTGATTTATTGAATCTAAGTATTCTAAAGAATGTGATCCAAGGTTATACATCCCAAAAAACATAGCTGGAAATGTTGCAAGCCATACTGTAACCATTACTTTTTGAATATCTATAGCATCTCGAACATGGACCGGATTAGCGGTTTTTGTTTGTGTAGAAAAGAATAAATTTTCTACAGCATCGAATAATGGAAACCATTTAGAATATTTGCCCTCACCAACAAAACTTGGCTTTACTGAATTGATGTAATTTCTTAATATTTTCATTGTTCTAAATAAAGTTTATTTAAATTGTTTAACAAAATTGATGAATAGTCATATTTGCTAGGACAAACATATGAGCATAAAGCCAAATCTTCCGGCGCTAATTCGAGCATACCAAGGTCTACAGCCATTTCAATGTCTGACACAACCAATGACTTGAGTAGTTGTGTTACCAACATATCCATTGGTATGATTTCTTCATATGAGCAAACCGGCACTATAGCTCTGTCACCACCATTAACAGATGTATTAAAGATAAAATCCTTTGGCTTTTTAAAAGCTGAAACAAATACATTAAGCTTGGAATGTAATTCATTTCCAGGCATCAACCAGTTCATGAAAATATCGTTAGCAGTATCAGGAATAACTGAAATTTGTGAATCATA
>JGI26114J46594_1000347_pt1 | contig 11716 bp, 11 predicted proteins | sample AOAMet1_18_M0_10_2_FD_46594 | JGI IMG/M metagenome (IMG submission 46594) | reverse complement strand
ATTTTATCGATTTAAGATTTGTTAAATTTTCATGTTAGCTAAAGTGTGCTCTAGGCCTTTTCTTATGTGTATTTCAAGAGCTTCTATTGCTTTTGATGAATCGCGTGAGAGTGCAGCATCAAATATCTGTTGGTGTTCTAATGCAGCGTCTTTTCCTCTATCTGTTATTACAAGCATTTGGTACCGTAAATATTTGTCAAATATTATTGCGTGAAGTGACATTAAGTTTTGAGAATTACACGCTTCAATCGATGTTTTGTGAAATTCCCAATCATATCTTTTCCAGGTTTCTTTTTGAGAATAATCACCAGATAACATTTTTTGTTCAATCAATTTTAATTTGTGATGAGCGGCTACTAAATTACCTTCCCAGTCAGCGTTACCATTTTCAATTGAGGTTTTAAGGGCTGAGCATTCTAAAAGTATTCTCAGATTTGCAATTTCAGCTAAGTCTTCACGAGATACTGAACGAACAAAGAATCCACGTTGTTCAGCAGCTTCAACGAAACCATCACTTGATAATCGATTTAATGTTTCTCGCAAAGTTGATACGCTTGCGTCGTACTGTTTTTTTAGCCCATCAAGTTTCAACTTACTACCTGGGGCTAAGTTCCCATAAATAATATCTTTTTTGATGTGTTCATATGTNCTGGAGCCTACAGTATTAATAATTTTTGTCATAAATTTCTCAAATAACATGTTAATANTTTTATTAATATACAATTATATGATACTTCTCAACAAGATATAATAAATGATTTTATAAAAAATATCATATATTATTGCGAATCTAAATTCTTTAATGTAGCTTCAGATAATTAATTATTTTCCAGGGATACTAATGACAAATATTATTAAGCTTGCTGTTGTTGGTGCTGGGTTGGTAGGGCAAAGACACATTAATGCGATTNNAAAGCAAAAAGATGTCAANTTAGTTGCGATTGTAGAACCAAACCCTACAGAAGACATAAACTCCCTAGATATACCCTGCTTCTCAAATTTGAACGAAATGTTTGCAGCTATATCTCCTGATGGAGTAATATTGTCTACTCCAACACCATTACATGTATCTCAAGGTTTGGAATGTATTGAAAAATCTTGCCCTGTATTAGTTGAAAAACCATTAGCCACGTCTGCTATTCAAGCAAAAATTTTAACTGATGCAGCCGAGCATGCATCAGTCCCATTGCTTGTGGGGCACCACAGACGGCATAATCCATTAATTCAAAAGGCAAAGGAATTAATAGTCAGTGGGGAAATTGGTAATATTAGAGCTCTACAGGCAACATGTTGGTTTTATAAGCCAGATGAATATTTTGATATTGCGCCATGGAGAACGCAAAAAGGTGCAGGTCCTATTTCAGTTAATTTAGTGCATGATATTGACCTTATGAGATATTTTTGTGGAGAAATCATCTCCGTTCAAGCTCAAATGGCGCCTTCAATTAGAGGCTTTGATAACGAAGATTTAGCTGCTGCAGTTTTAAAGTTTGAAAATGGAGTTATTGGAACTGTTACTGTGTCTGATAGTATTGTGTCACCATGGAGTTGGGAATTAACTTCTCGAGAATATCCAATATATCCAATGACTTCTGAGTCTTGTTATATGATAGGTGGTTCAGAAGGTTCTCTGTCAGTTCCAGATTTAAAAGTTTGGTCACACAAAGGAGAAAGAAATTGGTGGAACCCAATTTCTGGAACAATTACACCTAGAGATGCTTCAGATCCATTAATTAATCAAATAACTAATTTTGCTGATGTAATACGTGGTGAGACAGCTGCATTAGTTACTGGTCTTGATGGTTTAAAAACTCTTTTAGTAATCGAAGCAATTCAAAAAGCTGCTCAAACACAAAGTTTAATTGAAGTTGTTAATCCTTCAAAAATTTCAACAAATGGAGTTGCAGCGCAATAATATCATATATTTTACAAAATATATTGTATTTTAATAAAGCTATGATATAGCTTAAATAGAAACACTGCTATTGAGGCAGTTTAACAGTCTGGGAGGACAAAAATGAAAGTTAACTATACACGTCGTATTGCTGTAGCGGCTTTAATGGCTGCAAGCGTATCAACTGGTATGCCAGCTTTGGCTGATGGGCATTCTAAAGTTCAATTACGTATGGCAACATCAGGAACTGAAACAGATCAAAGATCTATAGCAATGGCAAATGTATTTGCTCCATTGGTTGGAACCTTTGCAAGCTTTGAACCAAGCTATAATAGTACAATTTTTGCTCAGGGAACAGAACTTGATGCTATAAGCCGTGGTAATTTAGAAATGTCTATAACATCCGCTCAAGAATTAGCACAATTCTTCCCAGAATTCTCAATTTTTACAGCTGGATATGTTCACCAAGATGCTGATCACCAAGTAGCAGTTTTTAATGACCCTCTAATGGACCCGTTTAAAGCAAAAGTTGAAAATGAACTAGGTGTTAAACTTTTATCAGTAATGTATTTGGGTAGACGTCAAGTAAACTTGAGACAGACAAAAGATGAGCTTACAGTAAATAAGCCTTCAGATTTAGCTGGTGTTAATTTACGTATGCCTGGTACAGATGCATGGCAGTTTTTAGGTAAAGCACTTGGTGCAGCACCTACTCCTATGGCATTTTCTGAAGTATACACAGCACTTTCAACAGGTGCAGTAGATGGACAAGATAATCCATTACCTACTGTTGTAGATAAAAAATTCTATGAAGTAACTAATCAAATTGTTTTGACATCTCACCTAGTTGACTTAAACTACATCGCTATGAGTGCAGAAACATTCAACTCAATGACAGCAGAGCAACAAGTTGCGGTTCAAGCTGCTGCTGATGCTGCCGCTGCATCAGGTCGTAAGATTCAACTAGAGTTAGAAGGTAGTTTAGTTGCATTTTTAGAAGAGCAGGGAATGGAAGTTTATGAGCCAGATACAGCTGCTTTCCGCAATCAAGTGCAGTCAATGTACTTAGATAGTGAATTTGCTGCAACATGGCCTGCAGGAGTTCTTGAGAAAGTAAACGCATTGGGTAAATAATCCAATAAAATTTTGGGAGAACATTAAATGCGTAAACTCATTAAAGGGTTCTCTCAAGTTACAAAAGCAATTGCTGGCGGTTTACTGGCAGCAATTTTTTTAACCTTTCTTTTACAAATATTATTAAGATATTTTTTTACTCCAGCTGGATGGACACTGGAGCTCATCGGAATTTTGTGGGTTTGGTTGATATTCTTTTCTTGTGCTTTTGTTGTAAGAGAGTCAGATCATGTGAAGTTTGATATTATTTACTTAGCTATGCCATTAAGAATTAGAAAGATTATGGCAATTATAAGTGCATTTTCAATAGTAATTGGAATGATTTATATTTACTTACCCACATGGGATTATATCGATTGGATGAAAATACGTAAAACTTCCACTGTAAAAAATCCTTTTACAGGTGCAAAAATTCCTATGAGAGATGTTTTTTCTATATATGCTATTTTTATGATTGCTGTGGGCGCAAGATACGCTTGGATGATTAGAAATATTTTTAAAAATGGACCTCCAAAAACAGAACTAGAAATTACTCTTGAAGAGCAAAGTTCGGAAAAGAGGAATGTACCGTGAGTTTTGAACTTGCCTCATGTTTGGTGACACTATTCCTATTGGCTGGAATAGGAACTCCAATTGGCTACTCAATAATGTTGGCTTCTGTAGTATACCTTGGGTTTTCAGGTCTTGACGTTGCTTTAGCTGGTGAGAAAATTTTACAAGGGTTTTATTTGAGTACTATCCTCATTGCAGTGCCATTATTTATTGTTGCAGCAAATATTATGAATGCTGGAACTATAACTGATAGATTATTAAATTTTTGCGTAGCTGCAGTAGGACGTTTCAAAGGTGGGCTTGGGCATGTAAATGTTGTGGCTTCTTTAATTTTTTCTGGAATGTCTGGCTCAGCTGTTGCGGATGCCGCTGGAATTGGAAAAATAATCATTGAAATGATGACTAAAGATAACAGGTATACGCGCGGCTATGCAGCAGCTATTACTGCTGCATCAGCAACAATTGGGCCTATAATTCCACCATCTATTCCAATGGTTTTATATGCTTTAGTTTCAAAAGCATCAATTGGTTCACTCTTTTTAGCGGGTATTCTNCCTGGATTAATTATGGGNCTTGTCCTAATGATTATGAATTATTACNTGGCGGGCAAACGAGGCTTTGCAATGGAAGATCCAATTCCTTTAAGAGAGCTTCCAAGAAAAACAGCAAATGCTTTCCCAGCACTACTAATGCCTGTAATATTATTATATGGTATTTATGGTGGTGTGACGACACCAACTGAAGCTGCAGCAATAGCCGCATTTTATGCATTATTGCTTGCTGGACTGTTTTATAAAGCCTTATCATTTAGGACACTGTTCAATGTTTTTGTAGAAAGTGCACGTTCATCTGCATCTGTCGGCATTGTTATTGGCGGTGCTTTTATATTAAANTTCATAGTTATATCTGAGCAAATACCACAATCTATTGCGATGCTTTTAGAAGGTACTGATGTAAACCCAATTGTATTTTTAATTGTTGTGAATTTATTGATCTTAGCGTTAGGCTGCATTCTGGATGCAACAACAATTATATTAGTAATAGTTCCACTTTTTATACCAACATGTGAAGTTTTAGGTATTGATCTAGTACATTTTGGTGTTCTTGTTGTGGTAAACTCAATGATTGGACTAATAACCCCACCTTATGGTATACTATTATTTGTAATAAATGCAGTTACAGATATTCCTTTAAGAGAGATTATATCAGAAATTTGGGCATTTCTGGTAATNTTAATAGCTGCACTTTTAATCATGTTGTTAGTTCCAGATTTAGTACTTTGGTTNCCTAGAGTATTTGGTTATCAAGGCTAGTCTTGTGCTCTGTATATCTAGTAATACTGTTAAAGGTAATTTTGAAGAAAAATTGAAATTAATTTCAGAGTCCAATTTCAATTTTGTTGAAATTTGTAGTTTTGATATATTACAATTTCAAAATAAAACTGAAGAAATTTTGGGCATAATTGCAGGTGCAAATTTAAGAATAGCAGCATTTAATTTTCAAAATAAAGTATATTCAAAAAAAGATATTCTAGTAGCAGCAAAATTTTCAATTTCTATAAATTCACCTATTCTAATTTTAAATATATCTGACCCTAAACAAATAGTTATACCAGATCTTGATTTGATTGGTGATTTGAAGATTGCTTTACTTCCAACTCGTGAATGTGAGTTTGCAACAATTCAGTATATACATAAAATCAATCATCCAAATCTTGGTGTTGCTTTAAATAGTGCAAATGTTTTGGGAGATGGATCACGACCCGCAAGATTACGTGATTTAAAGATTTCAAAATTATTCTATATCCAACTTGCTGATGGAGTAAATGGACATTTGTTACCAAAGCTTGGCGAACTAAATTTGGAAGCTTTTATAAAAATATTAAGTCGATTTGGGTATGATGGTACTTGGTGCATTTCTTTAAAAGAAAAAAACTGTCCAAGTACGGCAAGTGCATATAGATCCTTGTTGAATATTTTGAATGATGTTTCAATTTCAGAACCATCAGCAAAGTTTGACATACCATTAATTCCTTCCAGGGTTCGAGCGAATGGCATTGAATTTATAGAATTTGCAGTAGATGAAAATGCATCAAATGAATTAACAAAAATGTTATTAAGTATGTCATTTCGTAAAGAGCGAATACATCTTAGTAAAGACGTTGTTCTTTGGCGGCAGGGTGCAATCAATATTGTCGTAAACAAAGAGAAATATGGTTATGCTCGTGACGCATTTGAAGTACATGGAGCTATTGTTTGTGACATGGGACTTCGAGTGCAAAATGCAGATGAAACGGTTTCCAGAGCAAAATCTCTCGGGTCAAAGTCATTTATTCAAAATGTGGGCTTAGGCGAATTAAATATTCCGGCTGTTCGAGGGGTAGGTGGTACTATTGTGCATTTTATCGATGAAAACTCTGATTTGCATAGGGTATGGGACATCGAATTTGACAGGACAAATGATGTTGATGCTATACAACCGATTGGTTTGCGACGTATCGACCATATCGCACAAACCATGAGATTTGATGAAATGCAAGATTGGTTACTGTATTATATTTCAACTTTCGAAATGGATAAATCTTCAATAGTAAATGTTAATGACCCATCTGGAATTATTTTAAGCCAAGCTATTGAAAGTCCTGAAGGTGAAGTGCGTTTAAATCTAAATGCATCAGAAGATTTAAATACATTTGCTGGGTTATTTGTTGAAGATAAATTTGGAGCAGGTGTACAACATATAGCTTTTGCTTCCGATGATATTTTTGAAAGTGCAAATTTATTGAGAATAAATGGCTTTGAAAGCTTAGCTATTCCATCTGGTTACTATGAAGAAACAAAAAACAAATTTAACCTAAATGATACATTCATAGCTCAATTAAAAAAACAGAATATTTTGTATGACCAAGATGGAAACAGCGAATATTTTCAAATTTATAGTAAAAATTTATTTGATGGTTTCTTTTTTGAAATAGTACAAAGAAAAAATGGCTATTCTGGATATGGTGCACGTAATGCATCTGTTCGATTATCTTCTCAAACTATATTGCAGCAAGCTTAAAAAGGGAAACATACCATGGTAAACGATGCTGATGAAATACGAAATTGGTGGAGCACATCAATAATTGATATGTCTCCAGGAAAAATTTCTTTTAGAGGAAATCAAATTGAAAATTTGATAGGAAATGTATCATTTCCACAGATGATTTGGATGATGGTAAGAGGTGGATTGCCTACAAATGAAGAGGCTTCATTATTTGAGGCTGCATTAGTAGCTGGAGTTGACCATGGGCCTCAAGCACCTTCTATAGCTGCAGCTAGAATGGCTGCAACATGTGGGGTCGGGATTAACAACGCAATGGCTACAGGGATCAATATGTTAGGGGACATTCATGGTGGCGCCGGAGAGCAATGTGCGGAACTATTTTATGAGATATCATCAAGAATTGATAATGGTGCAAAATTTGACACTGCTATTGAAGACGGGTTGCGTGAATGGAAAAGTGTGAATGGTAAAATTATTAGTGGATACGGCCATAGATTTCACAAACCAATTGACCCAAGAGCTCCACGCCTAATGGAATTAGTACGTTCAGCTGCAAAAGATAATATTGTATCTGGAAAATACGCAGATATTGCTGAAGCTATCCAATCTCATTTAAGCATTAAAAAAGATATTGCTATGAATATAGACGGCGCAACAGCTGTTATATTTTGTGAATTAGAATTCCCTGCTCCCTTATCTCGAGGGCTTTTTTGTTTGTCGAGAAGTGTTGGAATCCTATCGCATGCTTGGGAGCAAATCGAACAAGGTGGAAGAAATAAGGGCCCGATGCCAACAAAGTTTTTACCAAAATATATATCTAAGAATAGTTAAAATATATATGATAAATATAATAATATCATAGATTTTATAATAAATATTATGTTATACCTAATGTAAGATATATTTAGGTGATTCATAATGACTGAAGTTGCTCATGATCCATTGTACTCTTTGGCACATTTAACATTGATAAATGCTACTACACCGGAATTGATATATATTGCTGACCGCGCTGGTTATGATGCAGTAAGCCCTCGATTTATACCTATGAATGTCCCTGGAGAATTCAAACAATCTCCAATTGATAACCAAATGATCGCAGCTACAAAGATTGCTCTAAAAACTACAGGCATTAAAGTCTTAGATATAGAATTAGCACGTATTACCGAAGATTGTGATCCACGTAACTTTGAAAGAGCCTTAGAGCTTGGTGGTGAATTAGGCGCAAAGCGTATGATAATGAGTGCATGGACTACAGATCGTACTGATAGAAACTTCATTTTAGATTGTTTTTCTGAGACTTGTGAAATTGCTTATCAATATGGCCTTAGTGTTGATCTAGAATTCCCATCTTTTTCTCGTTTGAGAACTTTAGATGAAGCATTGGATATAGTTCGTGCAGCAAAACAGCCCAACGGTGGTATCTTAGTTGATACATTATACCTTCATTTAAGTCGTGTAGATTTGGCTGAATTACTTCACGTACCTGGCGAGTTTTTAAATTTTCTACATATATCTGATGCATTACCGGGTATCGCAGATACTAAACAGGGAATGATTCAGCTCGCAAGAGATGCGCGATTATATCCAAGTGAAGGTTGTATTGATTTTAAGGGGATAATTGAACGAATGCCTCCTGTGGATTACTCAATAGAGCTACCAAATCAATCTAGAATTAATGAACTTGGATATGAAGAACATGCTCGACGATGTTTACAACATGCTAAGCGTACTTTTGGACATGTGAAATCCCAAAGGCGTACTCACCATATTAATAATATNAAAGGGAAAANTATATTTCATGACCAAAGAGCTTACTAATCAAGAGCGTGAGCATGCGCTCGATTTGCTAAATCGTGCGCGTAAAGCTATGGCGTTGATTGAGAATTATTCGCAGCAAGAATTAGATAGATTAGCGCAAGCTATTGGATGGTTTTCGAGTAATGAGAAAACATTTACAAAGCTTGCCCAAATGGGTGTTGATGAAAGTGGGATAGGGGATCGCTTGGGGCGACCAGCGAAACGTTTTAAGATACACGGCGCCTTAAGAGATGCACTAAGACAACCTTCTACTGGAATTGTTGAGGTTGATGAAGAAAAAGGTTTAGTTAAATATGCGAAACCGGCTGGAGTAATCGCTTCACTAATTCCAATGACAAACCCCGCTTTAACTCCACCTGTTACTGGTATTTATTCTGCAAAAACTCGTAATGCGACAATTTTTTCGCCACATCCACGAACTGCAGTAACAACATTTAAAATGGTTGAAGCAATGCGAAGTGCATGCAGAGCTGTTGGTGCGCCTGAAGATTTATTCCAATCAATTCAAAAGCCTTCGATACCTTTGACTCAATATTTAATGCAGATATGTGATCTAACACTTGCTACTGGAGGTAAGCCAATGGTTAAGGCTGCTTATTCATCTGGTAGGCCCGCGTATGGAGTAGGTGCTGGAAATTCATCTATTGTTATAGATGAAACTGCTGATATTGAAATTGCTGCAAAAAATACTCGAATGTCTAAGACGAGTGATTTTGGCTCTGGTTGTTCTGCAGATGGAAATATAATTATTCAACAAAGAATTTATAAAGAGATGTTAAGCGCTTTGCAATTAGAGGGTGGTTATCTTTGTAATGAAGATGAGAAAAAAAAATTAGAAGCTGCAATGTGGGATGAAAATGAAAATCGTACATTCTCGACCATAGCTTGTCCGCCTCAACAAATTGCTAATGCGCTGGTTTTAATATACCAGATGATAGAAAATTCCTAATGGTTGAAAATCATGGAAAAATTGGCCCAGAGCATAAATTTAGTAAAGAAAAACTTACTACTCTGATGGCACTTTATTGGTTTGAAAATTTTGATGATGCTCTAGAAATAGTAAAAAAGATTTATAATACCGCAGGAAAAGGACACTCGTGTGGCATATATAGCACGATGATGATAATATTGATGCCTTAGCTCGTGTAGCCCCTGTCAGTAGAATGATGGTTAGGCAGCCCCAATCTAAATCAAATGCTGGGTCTTACACGAATGGGATGCCAATGACATCAAGCCTTGGTTGCGGAATATGGGGCGGTAATATTACGAATGAAAATGTAACAATGAAACATATGATGAATTATACTTGGGTAAGTCGTCCAATCACAGAGGATAAACCATCAGAACAAGACTTATTTGGAGAATTTTATGGAAATGAGGTTGCATAATGAGTGATAATATAAAAACAGTAGCTGAACATCTTGTAGACTTTCTCCAGCGACGAGAAGTTAAACATGTTTTTGGGCTATGTGGTCATACAAATATAGCTGTCTTAGCAGCATTGTCGAAAAGCCCTATTGATTTCATAACAGTTAGGCACGAACAAATTGCAAGCCATGCGGCAGACGCTTATGCGCGAGTTACTGGAAAAGCTTCAGTTGTACTCTCTCATTTATCACCAGGCCTACTAATTGTGCAACAGGAGTTGCAAATGCTGCATTAGATTGTATTCCAATGGTAGTCATTGCCGGTGATATTCCTACCCATTACTATGGCAAACATCCACATCAAGAAGTGAACTTGCATTCTGATGCATCACAATATGAAATATATAAACCTTTTGTGAAGCGCGCATGGAGAGTTGATAGGGCAGATCTTATAGCTGAGATCTTAGAAAAGGCATTTCATTTAGCTGAAAGTGGCCAACCTGGACCAGTTTTAGTTAATGTGCCTATGGATATTTTTAGTGAAGTTATATCATCAGACACATTTGATCGTATTCTTGATAATATGCGATCAATAATAAAACCATCTATTGATGATCATACTGCGCGTGACATTATAACTAAATTAGCAAATTCTAAAAATCCGGTTAGTTATGTGGGTGGAGGTATTTTGTTATCAGGCGCTTCTGATGAACTTCGAGAATTTATAGATTATATGGGTTTGCCTGTAGCACATTCTTTGATGGGTAAAGGCGCAATTAGTGATGAACATCCATATCTTCTTGGCATGACAGGATTTTGGGGCACAAAATTAACAAATGATGCATGTTTAAATGCGGATTATATTCTAGCTATTGGTACTCGCTTCAAAGAAGCTGATTGTTCAAGTTGGTACCCTGGATATACATTTAATATTCCTGGCTCAAAAGTTATTCATATAGATATAGAACCATCAGAAATAGGCAGGAATTATCCAACAGATATTGGTGTAATAGCTGATGCAAAGTCTGCATTGTGTGTTTTGTTGCGTGTAGCAAAAGAACTATACCCTGAAGGTTTTGATAGGCCAAAGTTACGTGAAAAAATTGCAAAATTTAAAAATGCATTTATTGAAAAAAATACTAAAATGGCTACCTCAAATTTATTTCCAATGATGCCCGAAAGGATCCTTGCTGACACAAGAAATGCATTACCTGATGATGCTATTATTACAACTGATGTTGGATGGAATAAAAATGGTGTTGGCCAGCAGTTTAACATACTAACCCCAGGTTCTATTTTAACTCCTGGAGGTTTTGCTACAATGGGGTTCGGGCCTCCAGCAGCAATAGGGGCAAAGCTAGCAAGCCCGGATAAAGTGGTGCTTAGCTTGGTCGGTGATGGTGGATTTGGACAAAATCCTGCAATGCTTGCAACAGCAGTTGAATTAAATCTGGGAATAATTTGGTTGATAATGAATAATAATGCCTTTGGAACAATCGCTGGTTTGCAAAAAGCACATTATGGCATTACCTATGGCACTACCTTCCCAGGAACTTCTGAAGAACCAGAAAATGGGCCAGATTATTCTAAAATCGCAGAGGCATATGGTGCAGTAGGTATAAAAATTAATAGTGCATCTGAATTATTGCCATCATTAAGAGGCGCTATTGCATCTAATAAACCAACAGTTATTGATGTAGCAATGATAAACAATCCTACCCCAACAACTGGCCACTGGAATATTCTGGACATATATTCTCCGGACAAAAATGTCAGTCATGTATCAACTTAAATAATTGCAGGCACCAATTAATATTATTTCTTGGTGCCAATTATCTCATTATAAAAGGGTTTTGCATTGGTTGATCCGATGTATTTATCCATGTAGTTTTAGTCCGTGTGT
>JGI26114J46594_1000345_pt1 | contig 11758 bp, 11 predicted proteins | sample AOAMet1_18_M0_10_2_FD_46594 | JGI IMG/M metagenome (IMG submission 46594) | reverse complement strand
CACTCTTTTCCAAAGCTGCAGGAACTAGATTTGGTTCTGGCTGGGCTTGGTTATGTGTTCATAAAGGTGGAAAGCTTGAGGTTTGCTCTACGGCCAACCAAGACAATCCGCTAATGAACGGTATTGGTTGTGGAGGGTATCCTATTTTAGGTCTAGATGTTTGGGAACATGCATATTATTTAAATTATCAAAATAGACGTCCTGACTATGTTTCTGGATTTTTTAATGTAATTAACTGGGATGAGGTCTCAAAAAGGTTTAACGAAAAAGCTTAATACGCTCTTTTTTTAGAGCCCTCGTAGTAATTAACGAAAGATTGGTTAACAACTTTATTTCCGCCTGGAGTTGGATAATTTCCGGTAAAATACCAGTCTCCAAGATTTTTTGGGCATGCAGAATGAAGACTTTCCACTGTTTGGAAGATTACCTGAACATCTGTTTTTATTTCTTTTTCTTTCAAGATTTTTGATATTTGATTAGAAATATCCTCATCTGTATAGTCAATATAGATTTTTTTAACCTTGTTTTTCATTTTTGAGGAAGGAAGCTTAAGTTCTTTTAAACATTCTTCATAAGTCTCTTTAATAACATCTTCTTTTCCTTTAGATTTAAGTAAAGCTATTGCGGCTCTAAAAGCAATAAAATCTTCCATTTTTGCCATGTCTATTCCGTAGCAATCTGGATATCTTATTTGAGGAGCGCTTGAAACTACTACAATTTTCTTTGGATTTAATCTGTCTAAAATTTTTAAAATACTTTTTTGCAAAGTAGTTCCCCTAACAATACTATCATCAATAATAACCAGTGTATCTGTTTTTTTTATAGAACCATACGTTATGTCGTAAACATGAGCAACTAATTCGTCTCTGTTTGCATCATCAGCAATAAATGTTCTAAGTTTTGCGTCTTTAATTGCAACCTTTTCAATTCTAGGTTTTAGCGAAAAAAGTTTTTCTAAATTTTCTTTTGATATTTCTTGTTTTTCCTCAAGAAGCTTTACAATGGCCTGGCTACTTATGAATTTTTGTGCTTCTTGAACCAATCCAAAAAAAGAGGTTTCTGCTGTGTTTGGAATATAGGAGAAAACCGTGTTTTTTAAATCACTGTTTATGGATTGTAATATTTTAGGAAACAGTAATTCTCCTAGTTTTTTTCGTTCTAAATATATTTCTTTGTCACTTCCTCTTGAAAAATATATTCTTTCAAAAGAACATGCTTTTCTTTCTCTTTTCTCAAGAATAGGAACGGTCAAGGTTTTTCCTGATTTTTTTATTATTATGCTGTGTCCCGCTTCAAGTTCTTTGATTTCTTCAAATGCTGTGTTAAAAACTGTTTGAATTACAGGTCTTTCTGAGGCAACAACAACAACTTCATCGTCTTGGTAATAATAAGCAGGTCGAATTGCTGAAGGATCTCTTAAAACAAAAGCATCACCATGGCCCAAAAGTCCCGCCATTGCATATCCTCCGTCCCAGTCTCTAGAAGCTTTTTTTAAAACCTTGCTGATCTTGAGTCTTTTTTCAATTAAAGGAGAAGCCTCTTGTTTGTTGAAACCTTCTTTTTTTAAATCTTTATAAATTTTATGTACAGCATCATCAAGAAAATGTCCTATTTTTTCCATTACAGTAACTGAGTCTACTTTGCTTTTGGGATGCTGCCCTAGCTTAACCAAGTTCTCAAACAGCTCCTGGTTGTTGGTCATATTAAAATTTCCTGCTACAATTAGATTTCTATGGGTCCAATTGTTTTGTCTTAAAAAGGGGTGAACGCTTTCTATATTGTTTTTACCAAACGTTCCATATCTTACGTGCCCAAGTAAAAGCTCTGCTTGAAAAGGAACGTTACCTTCCATTTCTTCAGAAGCGGCTATTCTTTCACTTACTCTTGTAAAAACTTCTTGAATTGGTTGTTTGGCGGATGATCTTTCTCTAAAAATGTATTTTTCTCCAGGCTTAGCTCCAATTTTTACAGTTGCAAGCCCTGCTCCGTCCTGGCCCCTGTTGTGTTGTTTTTCCATCATCAAATACATCTTGTTTACTCCGTATGATTTTGAGCCGTATTTTTTTTGATAAAATTCCAGGGGTTTAAGCAATCTTATAAGAGCTATTCCGCATTCGTGTTTAATATGATCGCTCATTGATGCTTTAAAGTTAGTGATTAAATTTCTTTAATACCTGGTATATTTCTTAAATTCTTTAAATCGTTTCTCTACTGTTTCTTTGTTTAACTTTTCCATTTTAGAGGTGCCGAAACCCTCAACACAAAAGGATGCTAAAACAGTACCGTGAACAACCGCCAATTTAAGTGTTTCAAAACCTAAGTCCTTGCTTTGGGACAAAAACCCTGCAAATCCTCCCGCAAACGAATCTCCTGCTCCAGTTGGATCTTCCACTTTATTAACAGGATATGCTGGGGTTGTAAAAAATTCCTTTTCGCTAAACAACATTGCTCCGTGTTCTCCTTTTTTAATAACAACATGTTCTGGTCCCATTTTAAGGATTTCAGTTGCTGCAGCAAATAAAGTGTCCTTTCCTGAGAGCTGAATTGCTTCTTCGTCGTTTATAATTATAATATTGACTTGTTTTATAACTTTAAGAAGCTCTTGTAGGGAGTTATCCATCCAGAAATTCATAGTGTCAAGAATGACGCTTTTAGTTTTAGAACGCATTTGGCTTAACACAGAGTTTTGAACAGCAGGATGTAGGTTTCCTAAAACAATTATTTCTGAATAAGTGTCTTCTTTTTTTACAACTGGATTAAAATCTGCAAGAACATTAAGCTGTGTGCTTAAAGTGTCTCTTTTGTTCCAGTCTTTATGATATTTACCTTTCCAATAAAAAGTTTTTCCTTTGCTAATTATTTCTATAGAATCAATATTTAATCCCTTTGATTTGAGTAGTTCCAAAAAACTAGGCTCAAAATCTCCTCCAACGACAGAGATTATAGATGCTTGAGAGCTAAAAAGAGCAGAGCTTAGACCAATATAAGTGGCTGCTCCTCCTAAAATTTTTCCAGAATGTTTTTTGGGAGTTTCGATTTCATCATAAGCAACGGTACCCACAATTAATGTTTTCTTCAAAATAGTTTGTTTAAATTTTGACTTTCATAACCTTCGTCAATAAAAAGGGTTTTGTTTTTTGAGGCGTTAAAAGCAAGTTTGTCACAAATTTCATTTTGCAGGTGATTATTATGTCCTTTTATCCATTTGAAAGCGATTTTGTTTTTGTCGTAAATACTCAAAAAATCAAGCCACAAATCTACATTTTTTTTGTTTTTAAACCCGCTTTTTTTCCATTTGAAAACCCATTTTTTTTCTATAGCGTCCACAACGTATTTTGAATCAGTATAAACAGTGATTTTTAAGTTGTTTTTCTTAAGTTTTATCAGTGCGTCAATTACAGCTAAAAGCTCCATTCTGTTATTTGTCGTCATTTTAAATCCTTTAGAGTATTGTTTAGTAAATCCTGTTTTACAATCTTCCATAACAATTCCATAACCTCCAGGGCCTGGGTTCCCTCGAGAGGACCCGTCTGTGTAAATAATTACATCACTATTGACCATTTGCTAAAAGTTTTCCTATTTCCACAGGATAGTTTATATGCTCTTCTGTTAATATTTTTTTTGAAAGAGACAAAGGGGTTTCACCAGGCTCTANTCTAATTGTTTTTTGAAAAATAATTGCTCCATCGTCATATTTATCATTAACNTAATGTATTGTAAGTCCAGACNTTTTGTCTTTGTTTTTTATAACAGCTTTATGAATGTTTTCTCCATACATTCCTTTTCCCCCATACAAAGGCAGAAGAGCCGGATGAATGTTGATTATTTTATTTTTAAAAAAGCTAGTTATGTTTTTTGGAATTTTTAATAAAAACCCTGCTAATACAATAAGATCTGGATTAACTTTTTTTAAACTGTTCAAAATAGTATTGCTTTTAAGGTCATCCTTAGAAAACAAAACAGTATCAATGTTAAAAGATTTAAACCTCTCCAAGACTTTTGCATTAGGGTTGTTACAATACAAAGAAGCTATATTAACATTGTTTAGCCCTGAAAAATACTCGTAAATTTTCACGGCATTGGAACCAGAGCCTGATGCAAAAACAACTATATTTTTATTTTTATTTTTCAATATTAACTTTAATATAAATCAAAAATAACGCTTTTCTCCTTCTTAATTAAACATTTAAAAGCACTCTTTTTTTTAATTTTTATAAAAAAGAAGGTATATAATGTAAAGTTTTTTATTTTTGTCGGAACTTTAAACAAAAGAATTATGTCTGATATTTCATCTAGAGTTAATGCAATCATTGTCGACAAATTAGGAGTTGACGAAAATGAAGTTGTGCCTGCCGCTAGTTTTACTAACGACTTAGGCGCTGACTCTCTTGACACAGTAGAATTAATTATGGAATTTGAAAGAGAATTTGATATTCAAATCCCTGACGACCAAGCAGAAAAAATTGCCACTGTTGGTCAAGCTGTACAGTACATCGAAAGCTCAAAATAGTCTTTATGGAACTTAAGCGTGTTGTTGTTACCGGACTAGGGGCATTGACACCTATTGGTAACACCGTTTCCGAATATTGGGATGGTCTAACGTCTGGAAAAAGCGGGGCTAATGACATCACTTATTTCGACACAACCCATTTCAAAACAAAGTTTGCTTGTGAGCTTAAAAATTTTGATCCTCAAAATTTTATGGACAGGAAACTTGCAAGAAAGATGGATCGGTTTGCTCAATACGGCATTGTTTCGTCTGAGGAGGCAATTAAAGACTCTCGACTGATAGAAGACAATGTTGATAAAGACAGGGTTGGTGTTATTTGGGGTGCCGGAATTGGCGGTTTAGAAACCTTTCAAAACGAAGTTTTAGGTTTTGCTTCTGGAAATGGAACGCCTAGGTTTAACCCTTTTATGATTCCTAAAATGATACCTGACATTGCTCCTGGAATAATTTCCATTAGAAATGGCTTTAGGGGTCCTAACTTTGCCACTGTTTCCGCATGTGCTTCATCCGCAAACGCTTTGATAGATGGTTTAAATTACATACGTCTTGGTCATGCTGATGTAATTGTTTCTGGCGGTTCTGAAGCTGGTGTTTCTATCTCTGGTATTGGTGGGTTTAATGCATTGCATGCGCTTTCGACAAGAAATGAAGATCCTAAAACTGCGTCAAGACCTTTTGATAAAGACAGGGATGGGTTTGTCTTGGGAGAAGGAGGGGGAGCTTTAATACTAGAAGAATATGAGCACGCTAAAAAAAGAGGTGCTAAAATATACGCTGAACTTATTGGTGGGGGTCTCTCTGCTGATGCATACCACATGACCGCTCCTCATCCTGAGGGAATCGGGGCAATTAAGGTTATGGAAAACTGTTTGAGAGACGCTGGTGTAAGTTTAGAAATGATTGACACTATTAATATGCACGGGACTTCTACTCCTTTAGGAGATGTTGCTGAATCTAAGGCTCTACATCAAGTCTTTGGAGACCACCTTTACTCCATGAATATTAATTCAACCAAATCAATGACCGGTCATTTATTAGGTGCGGCAGGTGCTGTTGAAGCAATTTCATCAATTTTATCAATTAACAATGGNATTATTCCTCCCACAATAAACCACCAAACAAAAGACGANACAATTGANGAAAAAATTAATTTCACCTTCAACCANCCTCAAAAAAGAGAAGTAAGTTATGCCATGAGCAACACCTTTGGTTTTGGAGGACATAANGCGTGTGTTCTGTTTAAGAAATTTGAAGAATAGTATTTCGTTTACNCCATAACTATTACATGTTGTATATTTGAACTTATGCCTAATCATGTCTTGAAACATATTGAACCTGAAAAAGATACGAGCTATTTCGCTTTACATTTTGATGATGAGTTTTTTAAACTCGTTCTTTTGCTAAACTTTCATTTAGGAACGCACTTCACTAGAACAAGAAAAGACCTTACGTTTAAGTCCAATAAAGGCTCTTTTATGACTTACAACTATTTTAATAAAAAATCTGATTTAGACTTCTGGATATACAACAATTCTTGTGAAAACTCTGTTAAATCCGAGAGCTCATTCACTTTCTTTCAAGACTCAGTTGAAACGTTTTTTTTAATGCCGGAAATTCCTTCTGTAAAATACGTGTTAAAATGTAGTGGAGATCAATATCTTTTTGCTGGTTTTTTAAAAAAAATTTCTAAAATTCCTGAACTTATTTCCATTTATAAAATTCCTAAAAAGAAACTTAAATCAAAAGAAAATTTAATATTTGAATAAAATGACTTTAAATAAAACTAAAATAATAGCAACCTTAGGACCTAGCTCTACTGAAAAGTCTATGCTTAAATCTTTAATTGAAAACGGCGTTAATGTATTTCGTGTTAATTTTTCACACGCCAATCATGATGAGGTGAAAAATACCGTTTCAAATATTCGAGAATTAAGTTCCTTGTTGGGGTTTCATGTTGCAATTTTAGGAGATCTGCAAGGACCGAAAATTCGCATAGGTAATGTAAAAGAAGATGTTGTGATTGAAAACGAGGCTTTGTTTTCTATTACAACTAACGCGATAGAGTTTGGTGATTCTAAATTGGTTTCTATAAATTATAAAGACTTTCCCAAAGATGTTTCAAAAGGCGAAAGGGTTTTGGTTGATGATGGTAAGATCATTTTAGAAGTTCTTGAAACAAATAAAAAAGACTTAGTTAAAACTAAGGTTATTCAAGGGGGTGATCTAAAGTCTAAAAAAGGGGTAAACCTTCCTAACACAAAGCTTTCATTGCCTGCTCTTACAGAAAAGGATAAAACAGACGCTTTGTTTGCAATAAAAAATGGTTTTGATTGGTTGGCGCTTTCTTTTGTTAGATCAAAAGAAGATGTTTGTGAGCTTGAGGAGCTAATTAGTCAAAACTCAAAACACAAAATTCCAATTATTGCTAAAATTGAAAAACCTGAAGCTATTCTTAATCTAGACGCAATACTTCACGAGGCTGATGGTTTAATGGTGGCTAGGGGAGATNTAGGTCTTGAAATTCCCGCAGAAGAAGTTCCTTTGAAACAAAAACTCATGGTTAATAAGGCTAAAAAAGCTCGAAAGCCTATAATAATTGCTACTCAGATGATGGAATCCATGATCGACAGCCTTACTCCCTCAAGGGCTGAGGTTAATGATGTGGCAAACTCTGTGATGGATGGCGCTGACGCAGTAATGCTTTCTGGAGAAACATCTGTAGGAAAATACCCTGTTGAGGTTATTCAAACAATTGGAAAGATAATTAAGGGGGTTGAAAACTCTCCTTTAATATCGGTTCCAGACACTCTGCCTGAAATTCACTCTAAAAGAGTTATTACAAAGGCTATTTGTTTTCAAGCTTGTAACATTGCTAATGAGCTTAGCGCTTCAGCCATATGCACACTAACCAATAGCGGCTACACCGCTTGGCAGATTTCATCATGGAGACCGTCTGCAATTATATTGGTTTTTACTTCAAACAAACGAATTCTTTCTCAGCTTGGGTTGCTTTGGGGTGTTAAGTGCATTTATTATGACAACTTTGTAAGCACTGACAAAACTGTTGAGGAGGTAAATCGCTTAGCTATTGAAAAAGGTTTTGTAAAAAACGGCGAGCTTGTAGTTAACCTTGCGGCTATGCCGGTAAAAGAGAAAGGGCAGGTAAACACGCTTCGTATTTCAAGATTATAGTTAAAGTTTTCTGTATTTTTGTTATATGGAAACAACCCGACAAAAAAAAATAGGAGCCGTAATTCAGCAGGATTTAACTGTAATTCTACAACAGCTATTAAAAGAAAATTTGTCCGGGTCTGTAATTGCTTCGGTAACAAAAGTGCGAGTTTCATCTGATCTTTCCTCTGCAAAAACCTACATAAGCATCTTCCCTGTAAAAAACACAGAAATGATTTTTGATTTATTTTCAAAGAAAAAAAATGCTATAAGGCATTCTTTGGCTTTATTGGTTAAAAACCAAGTAAGAAGGATTCCTGAACTGTTTTTTTACAACGATGATTCTTTAGAGCACATTGATTCTATCGACAACGCTTTGAAAAAAACAGAAGATCCAATTAAAAACAGCTCTCTACTTCCTAAAAGAAAAAAAATTTAAAATGGGTGTTAGCTTTTTTGTTTCAAAAAGATATTTTTTTTCAAAAAGCAAATTCAATATTGTAAATTTTATAAGCTTAACGGCATCATTTGTTTTAGTAGTGGCCTCATGTTCTTTTTTTATTGTTCTTTCTGTCTTCTCAGGCCTCAAAGATTTTGGTTTGAACTATAACAAAGCTTTTGATCCTGATATTAAAATTAGCTCTACCTCTTTATCTTCTTTCACACCAACCGAAAGTCAATTAAGTTGGCTTTCGTCCAGATATGATTCTTTTACTTACACTAAAACGCTTGAGGAAAAAGTTTTTTTAAGTAGTGATGGAAAAAACACTTTTGGAAAACTGGTTGGTGTTGACAAAAACTTTAGAAGNGTTATAGAAATTGACAGNATTATCTCNGTTGGAAGATGGGTGGATTTAAACTCTAACGAAGTTTTGGTGAGTTATTTTATTGCTGACAAANTAAATCTAGGTCTTTTTAATTATGGTGGTGTTTTAAGTGTTGGTATTCCTAACAATAATATTGGCTCTTCTTTACTCAAAAGCCCTTTTCGATCTTTGGGGTTTGTTCCGTCAGGCGTATACTCTTCTTCAAACGAAAAAGATCAAAGAANTGTTTTTTCTTCTTTAAATTCTGCTCAATCCCTTTTAAAGAAAGACAAAAATGAAATTACATCCATATTGATTAAATCTTTTGACAACCCTAAGCCGTTGATAAAAGCTTTGAAAAAAGTGTTTAACAAGGGGTTTTTAGTGAGTTCAAGAGAAGAGCTTAACCAAACATATTACAAGATGTTAAACGTAGAGGGGTTGATTTTAAACATTCTTATGGGTTTAATATTAGTTGTTGCAATGTTTAATTCCGTTGGGGCAATAATCATTTTAATTGTAGAAAAAAGAAAAGGAGTACAAACTCTTTTAAAGCTTGGTGCTACCAAAAAAAACATACAAAGTTTATTTTTTAAACACGGCCTAATGATTTCTTTTTCTGGTGGAGTAATCGGATTATTGTCTGGAATTTGTTTTGTATACTTACAAAAAGCTTATTCTTTTATTAAATTGGCAGGAACTGAAATTCCTTACCCAGTAAGTTTAGAGCTGTCTAACGTGATGGTGGTGATTGTGTTTCTATTGATTGTTTGTGGTACGGGAGCTTATCTCGCCTCCAAAACAAGCCTGAAGATTAAGCTGTAACTAATAGTGTCTCGTTTATTTCTTCTAGCTCTGAAAATAAATTCATTAGTTCTTTTGTTGATTCAAGAGTAACAAGTTTTGTTCTATAAGGTTTGAAGTCTTTTATTCCTTTAAAATAATTAGAATAATGTCTTCTTGTTTCTAAAACCCCTAATCGATCGCCTTTCCACTTTATAGACATTTCTAAATGCCGTTTAGCAACGTTTATTCTTTCCAAAATAGAAGGGGGCTCTGTTTTTTCTCCTGTTTTTAAAAAAGCCTTTACTTGATTAAAAAACCAAGGGTTGCCAATGCTTGCCCTGCCTATCATAGCTCCGTCTAAACCAAACTCGTCTCTCATTAGTTTTGCTTTTTCTGGGCTGTTCACGTCTCCGTTTCCAAAAACAGGAATAAACATTCTTGGATTGTTTTTAACTTCAGCTATCGGCTTCCAGTTTGCTTCACCTTTATACATTTGAGCTCTTGTTCTACCGTGTATCGAAATTGCTTTTGCCCCCACGTCTTGTAGCCTTTCTGCAACTTCAACTATTTTTATTGAGTTTTCATCCCAACCAAGTCTAGTTTTAATAGTAACAGGAAGTTTGGTTCTTTTGCACATTTCACGTGTTAGTTTTACCATAAGATCAATGTCCTTTAAAATGCCTGCGCCTGCACCTTTTGATACAACTTTTTTTACTGGACATCCAAAATTAATGTCAATAATATCTGGCTTTACAGATTCAACGATATCTATAGACTGAAGCATTGAGTCAAGGTTTGCGCCAAAGATCTGAATTCCAACAGGTCTTTCTTTTTCAAAAATATCTAATTTAATGACACTTTTTTGAGCGTTCCGTATGAGCCCTTCACTTGAGATAAATTCAGTATAAACTACGTCAGCTCCTTGCTCCTTGCACAACGCTCTAAAGGGAGGGTCGCTTACATCTTCCATTGGGGCCAACAAAAGAGGAAAGCTTGGTATTTCAATGTCGCCTATCTTAATCAAAAGCTAATATTTTAGTGCAAAAGTAAAATATTAATCTTAATAGACTTAAAGAGTTTATTCCATTATATTTGTGCCTTATTTATTCTGTATGGCTGAAATTAGAAATTTCTGTATTATCGCTCATATCGATCACGGTAAAAGTACTCTTGCCGANAGGCTTCTTGATTACACNGGAGCTGTTACTAGNAGAGAAAAACAAGATCAACTTTTAGACAACATGGATATTGAAAGGGAGAGGGGTATAACGATCAAGTCNCANGCTATACAAATGAATTACGAAAAAGACGGNNTNGATTATGTTTTAAACTTAATAGATACGCCTGGCCATGTTGATTTTTCGTACGAAGTTTCTAGGTCAATTGCTGCTTGTGAAGGCGCGCTTCTTATTGTAGATGCTGCCCAAAGTATTCAAGCACAAACGATATCAAACCTTTATCTGGCTCTGGAAAATGACTTAGAAATTATTCCTGTTCTTAACAAAATCGATCTCCCTTCGGCAAATCCAGAAGAAGTTAGCGATGATATTATTGATCTGCTTGGTTGTAAAAAAGAGGAGATAATACATGCGTCTGCGAAAACAGGGCTTGGAATTGGTGATATTTTAAATGCCATAATTAATGTGGTTCCCGCCCCAAAAACAGATGACAATGCGCCCTTAAAGGCGCTTATTTTTGACTCTGTTTATAACCCGTTTAGGGGGGTTGAAACTTATTTTCGGGTTTTTTCTGGGAAAATTTCAAAAGGCCAAGGAATTAAATTTCTTGCAACTCAAAAAGAATATTCTGCTGACGAAGTTGGTACTTTAAACCTTACCCAAACGCCTAAAAAATATATTGGTGCTGGGGATGTGGGTTATTTGATAACTGGAATTAAAAACGCAAAAGAAGTTAAGGTTGGTGATACTATTATAGACGTCGACTCAGTAGATAGTGAAGGGGTTTCTGGTTTTGAAGACGTAAAGCCAATGGTGTTTGCGGGTATTTACCCGGTAGACACTGAAGACTATGAAGAGTTACGGTCTTCAATGGACAAGCTGCAACTAAACGACGCTTCTCTGGTTTATTCCCCTGAAAGCTCCTCTGCTCTTGGTTTTGGTTTTAGATGTGGGTTTTTAGGAATGTTGCATTTAGAGATAATCCAAGAAAGACTTGAAAGAGAGTTTAACATGTCTGTAATCACAACTGTTCCTAACGTTTCTTACAGCGCATACACAAGAAAAGATCCTCAGGCCCCAATACTTGTTAATAACCCCACAGATTTGCCCGATCCCTCAAGTTTGGAAAGGGTTGAAGAGCCTTTTATTAAGGCAACTATAATTACAAAGTCTGATTATGTTGGGAATGTAATGAGTTTGTGTATTGAAAAAAGAGGAGAAATAAAGAACCAAACCTATTTAACCACTCAAAGAGTTGAGCTTATTTTCGACATGCCACTGGCTGAAATTGTGTTCGATTTTTATGA
>JGI26114J46594_1000343_pt1 | contig 11768 bp, 8 predicted proteins | sample AOAMet1_18_M0_10_2_FD_46594 | JGI IMG/M metagenome (IMG submission 46594) | reverse complement strand
TTGAAATCTCAGGATGAACTTCTGTCCCTTGTATCCGTTCAAAGAATTCATCATCAGAAATTTCAATTCCTAATTTACTGTACTCTTCGAGCATAATTAATTCATTAACATATTGATTCCAAATCTGCTCTCTAATTTGTCCAATGGTAGATTGAGTTAGAACCTTCTGTTGATTTTGTGATTTCCAATTTTCAATCCCCTCATCAACTTTGGTTTGAAAATTTTGTATTAAAACATCTTCTCCCATAACCTCACCAACAATATTACTTCCGCCACCAGAATTAGTTGATTTCAAAAGATCTCCTAAAATAAAAGCTAGCATAGCTATTCCAATAACTGCTAATAATAAGCCTGATTTATTTCTTATATTTTGTAATGTAGCCATAGTCCGATTTGATTTATAAGTTCGCGAATATACGATTGTTAGTTAGATAAAAAAAATATCAAATAAGTATTGATATCTTACTTTAACTAATATTTAAATTAACTTCTTGTATGGTTGTTTTATTTACGTTCGTAATAGTAAAATGAAACGATTCTATTTTAACTATATCGTCCTTTTTAGGAATATCTTCTAAAAAACTTAGCAACAATCCTGAAATAGTCTCATACTCATCTGATTGAGGAAGCTTTAATTTATATTTTTTATTTATTTCCTCTACATAATTTCTTCCTAAAAGGGTGAATGTTTTATCATCAATTTTACTATCAGTTGTTTCATCAANATCATATTCATCAATTATTTCTCCAACNATCTCTTCAGTAACATCTTCAATAGTAATAATACCTGCTGTACCTCCAAACTCATCAACAACAACAGCAATACCTCTATTGTTTTCAATGAATTGATTTAGCAACTCCATAGCTTTCATACTTTCAGGTGCAAAAGTTATAGGAAGTAGAGCAGACTTTATATTTTTTGGATTTCTAAATAAGTCAAATGAATGGATATAGCCAATAATGTTATCAATATTTCCTTTAAAGATTAGTAACTTAGAAAGCTTGGTTTGAATGAACTTTGACTTAATGTCATCAATTGAAGAGTTAAAATCAACAGCAACAATTTCTGTTCTAGGAATCATACATTCCCTAAGTCTTTTTTCGGAAAGATCCAAAGTGTTCTGTAACATTTCTACTTCAACTCTATTATCATTATCACCCTCTGTTGATTTGACATTACTTAGGAAGTCGTCTAATTCAGTTCTTCCGAACACTTGTTTATCTTTAGCAATATTTTGATTTAAAACATATTTAAGCAAAATATTACCTAAATATAGCATTAAGGTTGCAGCTGGTCTTAAAAAAATAAATAAAAACCAAATTGGTATTGCAAAAATATTTATAATTTGATTAGGGAAAACTCTAAAAATAGCTTTGGGAAAAAATTCCGCTGTTACTAACACAATTAAAGTTGTAATAATAGTTTGTACTAGTAAAAAAACTATATCAGAACTGAAAATATATTCAAATTTTGATGTTAGGATTTGAGTCATAACAATACCATAAACAACTAATGCAATATTATTACCAACTAACATAGTTGTTATGAAATCCGATTCATTTTTACTAAAAAAAGCAATCATTTTGGATGTAAGTCTTCTTTTACTTTTATCTAATTCTAGTTTAAGTTTATTTGCAGATATAAAAGCTATCTCAACTCCTGAAAAAAAAGCTGAAAATAATAACGAGATAATTGCAGTTGTTAAAAGCATAATGTAAAGATAATAAAGATTATTCAGTATCTGATTGTAAGTTTATAACACCTGTTATATTTGAAATCGAATAATTTGTAAAATCTGTATTTGAAGTAAAACCGTCACCAATAATCTGCTCTTTATTTGTAGTAACAAAAACTTGACTATTTGTATATATCTTATTTCTTTTTTCATCCCAAAATAAAACTGATGTTTCTAATTTTTTATTATCTACAGAAGTTAAAACTACATTTTTTGATGCAGTCATTATTTTATTTTTTTTATCAAGTTCAGCCCTATCCGCTGTTAATGTAGATTTTATTTCAGCTTTTTCACTATAAAAAAAGATCTCAATACCATTTGTTAGTACTATTTGTGGCTCTTTGTCATGGAATCTCTCTATTATATTAGAGTTAATTTTAACTTTTAAAATTCCATTTTCAGTATGTAAAATTTCAGCTTCTGTGATGGTTTCAACAGCAGATTTTTCTAAAGTTATAAAATCTTTAATTGATTCAGGAGTATTAGAACACGAACAAAAAAAAATAAAAAAACATAAGATAGAACGCATATTTTAAAATTAGTCACTTGTTCTTACCTTAGTAGATTTATTTATCCAACATTTAACTTCATAATTACTTCCATTATTAACTCCATTAAAAAAACATGTTTCTTTGTTAGGAAAATATTTAGAATAAGTATTTATGTTTTTTGATGCTAAAGATTTTGTGTCTGGATCAGATAATGCTCCCATAAAAGCATCAACTGCTATCCAGTAAACAGTTTGAGACTCAAAGTCTGTACCACAGCTCTTAGCTCCTGCAATATAAATATTGCCTAGACTAATATATGCTTCTCCCCAATTACTTCTTAATGATAAAGCATTATTTACAGCTTTTCGAGCAGAAGAGTAAGAACCTTGAGATCTGTAAGCGTCAGCCAAAACAAGATAATATTTTGCTTTTTTTGAAGAGTTTTCTTCTGAATCAATTGCTTGTCTCGCAAAAGTTATTGCATCAGAAATTTTACCTTTAGAAATACTCATTTTAGACATTTGATATGCAGATGATGCTGAGGGTTCTAACTCAAATAATCTATTCGAAGCAGAAAAAAATAAATCAGAATCAGTACATTCCTTGTCGCTCAACAATTTTACAATTTTCTTGAGAAGATTGATATCATCTATTTGTGGATTATACTTTTGAGAGAATAAAGATATTAAGTCATCACACTTTGCATATGGAGTAAATAAATCTTCAACTTTTTGTGAATATTGAATAAAATATTTTGTAGATTTTGATTCATTAATAATATTGTAATCTATTATTTCTGAAACAATTGAATATGCGTTTAAAACATCAATACTTGATCTTAATTTAGATTTTTCAAGATTTACCATGGCTTTCATGTAACCATAAACAGCTTGAACAGATGATTTATTTCCATCCAAATCAATAGATATTTTTAAATATTCAAGTGCCTCTTCACTTCTTGATTTGTCTACACCAAGAAGCTCATACCCCTTAAGTCCCAGAACATAACCTTCCTTACCAAAATATTGTATTCTTTGATCAAAAATCATCATTAAAGTATCAATATGTTGTAACTTATTTTCATTATCTGTCTTTATTTTAGCTTTTACTATTTTAGGTCCGTTCTTGTATATATTCTGGCTAGCTTGAGGGCAATTTTTAAAAGCCCACATCCAAGGAACATAAGCATCTAAGAAATTGCCTTGCTTATAATACTCTCTGAACATTGATAGGTTTTCCTTACATTTTTGCTCATCAATACCAAACTTACCTTGAGCATTAGATTCAAAACTTAACGAAATAATCAAACAAAATAAAAAGATTTTTTTATACATATTAATCATATTTTCTTTTAACAAACCAAATACCATCATAAGATACACTTAAACCTAATCTTATAAATTGTTCTTTAATTAAATTATTATTATTTGTTCCTCTTTGTCCAATTGTACATGAGAAATCATATTTTGTTCTAGATTTATTTACAGGAATACCAAATCCAAAACTTAAACTATATTCTTCTAATTGTGTGTCTAGAAATTTTAATGGGATATTTCCATAAGTAACACCTATTCTATAATCTATTTTCTTAAAGTAACTTGTCAGAGAGGACTGATCTGGAGTATATTGCAATCCTGCTGAAATAATTTCACTATTAGCTAAATTATCTTCTTCATCAAACATATTATAATTCTCCCAATTTTGCATACTATAGTCAGCTATATAAAGCCATTTTTTATTTTTAAGATATGAAATTCCTAATTTGATATGTTGTGGTATAGTTGTAAAACCCCATTGCTCAGAATTGACAAATGTATCAGTAGGAATTTCCGAAAACCCCGAGTAGTTAAATGCTTCTATCAAATCGGTTTTATGAGCTCTAATTTTAGAGTTATTATTAGCTGTAATACCTATTGTAAAACTCTCATTTTCATTTAATTTATCTTTATATAATAATCCAAATTCATAGAAATACCCTTGCAAATTAATTTTACTATTCGATCTACTGTTTAAGAATGAATCATCATTAAAATCTAACTTTTTCCTTCTATTTAATGATCCAAATAAATAAGATGAATTAAAACCTATTGATAAACCATCAAATATTCTGCGCCTCCTCCAAAATACACCTTACTTATACCACCATCTCCACTATAATTGGCGACTCCAGTATTTAATTCATTAGTATTGTCAATTATCTCGGAACTCATTTCGTAACCTATACTTGAAAATGGAATCATTCCAAAGCTTAATCCTACTCCATTTAAAATGGGGAATCCAACAAGTAAATGACTAAAAGCATTATTATTAGCAATTTGTTGGTCACTTGTGTTTTCAATATTAGTTGTTTGATGCCATCCTCCAGTAGTAAGTAAAAAAGAATTTGGAGTAAAAGCAGAATATGTTGCAGGATTCGATGAGTTGATAATTTTAGCGTCATTTAACGCAGTAACACTGCCTCCTAAAGCAATAGATGATGGTAAAATATTTTGATGTAAATCGCCAAGACCAAATCTTGAATATGGAGAGCTAGTTGATATTTGTGCAATAGTTTCAAATCCAAAACACAAAAACAAAATTGAAGTAACTAATAATTTATTCATTAAAGTCTAATATTTCATTTAATCCAATTAACACTAAATTAGGCTCTGCAAATATGCTCTTTTTTAATTCCTTTTCAAAGTAAAAACAATCACCTCCTGTTACACAACAATTAACTCAGAATATTGCGCTCTGCAATCAGATATTACAGATTTAATTTCAGCTAAAATACCCTGTTGAACTCCTGAAATAATTGAACTTATGCTATCATCGCCAATAAAAGGAGTTGATTTTTCTAACTTTAACAACGGTAATTTATCAGTAAAAGTATTTAAAGATTGGAAACGCATTTGTATTCCTGGAGAAATTCGCCCACCAAGGTATTTTCCCTCATTACTTATTAAATCAATAGTTAAGCAAGTCCCAGCATCAATAACAGCTATATTTTTTTTAGGCCATATTACATTTGCCCCTACAACTCCAGCCAACCTATCATTACCTAATGTATCAAGAGATTTATATTGATTTTTAATAGGAACAAGTATTTCTTTATCTAAAATTACTGCATTGAAATATTTTGAAATTTTTAATAATTCCTCATTTACAGTCTTTACTGTTGAAATAATTGTTGACACAATTTTATAATGAGAAGCAAAATTAATGATGCTTTTGAGAGAAAATTCTTGCAATATTTTTGTAGAAACAATTTTTTTTTCATCAAATAAAGCAATTTTAGTATTAGTATTACCTATGTCTATTACAAGTTTCAAAGAATGTAGTTTTTTTCAAAAATATAAAATTACATTATGAATTGATGATTTACAGAAAAAATTACTTCAAATAAAAAAAACGTTTAAATTTGCATTCCATTAAAATGGTGCTATAGCTCAGTTGGTAGAGCAATGGACTGAAAATCCATGTGTCCCTAGTTCGAATCTTGGTAGCACCACTTTTAAAATAAAAAACCCACTACATAAGTGGGTTTTTTATTTTATACAAATTAAAAATATTATTCAATAATTATTTTTTTTGTAAATATATTTTCACCGTCATTTAACTCAATAAAATACAAACCTTTATCAAAATTTGATAAGTCTAATGTAGTATTAACAGCTGAAATAGTGCTATTATATACTTCCTTTGCTAGTATATTTGAGATAGATATATTATAAAAATTTAACTTATCTAATTCGATATTTATTAAACCATTTGAAGGGTTTGGATAAATAAGTAATTTATCACTTAATTTATCAACTACAGATGTAATCACAGATGATGGGTCAAAATTCATACGTACCATAGGCGTAGATACTATGTAATACCAAGTTGGAGAACCAGCCGATGATGAACTAAGTCCTAATTCATCAAACAAACTATGTTCACCATTGTACATTGAAGAGCCTGAAAGCCCTATATATGATTCTAAAGATGGATGTTGGTATCCAACAATACCAAATTCATATGCATATCCATTTGATAAATTTACTGGGTCAACAAAAGGGATGTCTACCCATGCACCTCTATCCTGAGCTGTAATGGTGTAATCATCCGATTCAGCTATTAAAATTGCACCTCCATTTGCATTAGAAACAGTAGAATCAACTTCATAAATAATTGCTTTAACTTCAGCGCCTACAGTTGAATTATCAGCAATATATGCTCTCAATGAATATAAATCTTCATTCGCATACATTTCGAATCTTGATGTTATATGATTTTGATCTTCCAATCCTCCTAACATATAGAATGAAGAGTTAGTAGGTCCGAGATCTTTTCCGTAAATGTAATCTGTTATCTCAATGTTCTTAGTAGCATAAACAGTTTGTGACAGAATAATACCTGCTCCTAAAGAATCTGCATTGCCATATATTTCTATTGGAAATGAACCAACAGTGCTAGGTGAAAAAGCTGCACCTAGAAATACACTATCGCCAGGATTTAGTACAACTGAATTAGATGAAGTAACATTTCCTGTTCCAACTATAGAATAATTTAAATCAACCGTTTGAGATACAGTACCTTGATTTCTAAATAAAGCCTCTATTGAATATGGGCGATTCTGAAGTTGAGATAATGGAGTTACACTATAGTCTAATCCATAGATATCATTTAATCCTGCACCTGAATAATTTAAATAATCAATCCAAAAACCACCTATAACAACATCTTCCATAGTTACGCGGTTAGCTGGTGATTCTACGATTTTAACATCATCAATATACCAGCCATATGCTATCCATGTATTATAATAATTTGGATCTGTAGTCGCTAAATTCAAATCTGACGTCCAACTAAATCTTATCCATACTGAAGTTGGTGTCGGTCCAATATATGATGCAAGATTAATTTCCCTCAAAGATGGATTAGGGTATGCCGAGCCACCACTCTGAGTTAACTGACTGTAAGAAGAATTATCTCCAACAGTAACAAAATTAATACCATCAACGCTTACTTGAATTTCTTGTAAATCATAAAACTTAGCCCCAAATTCTTCAAAAGAAAGTGTTGCATTACTTGATCCTATAGAGTCAAAAATATTTACAGGTTGAGACATAGTCATAGTATATACAACAGCACCAGCCTGAGTTCCTGGTGTTTGAGTTGGATCACCATTTGAGAGTTCTGCAAAATTACCTCCTGATGTAGATGTTATACCATTTGAACTCCACCATCCATCTGAATTTTGATCTATTGACCAACCATAATTAGGAGGATTTTGACCATTGTTATCTAACACCCAATCATTAGGGTCCGAAAAATCACTCTCCCANACAATGTTCTGTGAGGGTGTACTTGTGACTCTCTTTTCAGTTTTAACATGATTTTCCTCAAAAAGATTAATCTCTTTTGAACAATCANATGCNTTTAAATCTTGAAGCTTTACTTGAGCAGATGTACTCAAACANACAATAAATGCCAAAAGTGTAATGTATATTTTTTTCATTTTATTACTTTATTTATTAGCTTGTAAATGTACCAAAAAATCATAAAAAAAGCTTGGAAAACCAAGCTTCTCTTGTTGTATTATTTATTTATATTATTCAACAATTAACTTTTCTGAATAAATATTATTTCCATCACTTAATTCAATTGTATAAACACCAATTTCAAAACTTGATAAATCGACTCTATTATTAATTTTAAATATTGAATTCGTGTAAACAGTTTGGCCTAAAACATTAACAATTGACAGCTCATATTTAGAAGCCTTTTCTAACTCAATTGTAATAAATCCGTTTGTTGGATTAGGGTAAAGGTTAAATCTACTTGACTTAACATCAGTAACTGCAGTTGTAGTTGGATTGAAATTCATTCTTAACATTGGAATGTCACCAATTGTATACCATCTTGGCCCTGATGTTGAATTAGTTAATATTGCATCTTTATCAAGCAAACCATCTGCTGAGAAAGAGCCTTCTCCTGACAAATCAACTCCAACAGAATCTGTTGGATGTAAATTTGCACCAACAGATATTCTATACATTTTAGTAGATGAAGTTAGAGATTGTGGAGAAATAAATGGAATNGTTACCCATCCCCCTATATCAGCTTGTGTAATTGTATAATCATCAGATTGATCTAGCNGAATAGGATCTCCNCCTGCTGGATCTTCTTCATAAATTGAAACATAAACATTAGCACCTGGAATAGACCAGTCAGAAATATGAACATCTACAGCATATAAATCAACATCCGCATATATATCATAAGATGATGAAACTTCAAAGCCTCCTGGCTGTGGACTAACTCTATTTAACCTCCAATAACCATCTGCTGAGTTTAAATCCTTTCCATATATGTTGTCAGTAACTGTTGTTACTTTAGTTGCTGTATCTGTATAATTGAAAATTAGTCCAACTCCGGCAGAGTCTGCCTCCCCAAACATGTCAATCGTATAAGTACCTATAGATGTTGGTGAATACTGTGAATTTAATGCAATTGTATCTTCTTGACCAGANATTAGTACTAATGGATTTGAAGCTCCTGAAAACACATTAAATCCAGAAGCATCTTTTACTTCTACTTTTAATTTAGATGACTGAGTAACTGCTCCATTATTTTTTAACACACACTCAAAAGCATAGGGATTTGCTATTGCTTGAGCTAATGGATAATATGTGTAATCTTGGCCAAGCCCACCTGCAGGTCCTTGATAGCCAAGCCACCATCCCCCAATCACTTCTTCAAAGCATACTAATTGATGATCTGGTGTTTTGATCAATCTTATATCATCTACCATCCAATAATAACATCTAGATGTCCAGCCAAATCTTAAATACACTGTAGATTGACTACCGGCAACTGATGTAATATTAATAATCTCTGACTCAGGATTATTTGACTGTGTGTTATTACTAATGCCACCGTTCACTAAGAAAGGAGTCCAATTAATTGAGTCAGAGCTAACGAATACAGTAGGTGGAGTAAAACTTGTATTGCCTAAATTATTATATCTAAATACATGTTCGAATTCTAAACTAACTGCAGGATGCAGCGATAAATCAATTGCGTTAGTTGTAAAATATGACTCAATATATTCGTATGTTGTTCCTGAAGGCTGACCATAGGCATAATGATTTGCAGAATCAGTATCAGAAATCAAAAAACCATTTGATGCCGTAGTAGATTCTAACTCATTAGAAGCTGACATTCCATTATTTCCATTCCAATATCCATAAGTTCCATCAGTTGTCCAAGCCCAGGGACAAGTAGCTTGTCCTGCCTGTGTGTTTATTGAATGTGTTGACCATCCAAGAGGAAATCCAGAACCAAAATCTTCTGACCACAAAACAACAGGAGCTTGTGAATTAGAAATAACTGAGTTTGTTTCTGAATTTAAAAACANACTATTTATTTCTTTATTAGANTCAGTCCTTTCAATACTTATCTCCTGAGCAAAAGAATTGTTATAGAATAGTACAATAAAAAGTAATAAATATAAATTTTTCATTTTTTTAAAAATTTTTTGTTATTATGTAAATGTATAAAAAAAAGCCTGGCAAAACCAGGCTTCTGTTATTATATCAGTTATTGAATATTATTCAACAATTAACTTATCTGAATAAACACTATTTCCATCACTTAATTCAATTGTATAAACACCTTTATCAAAACTTGATAAATCAACTCTAGTATTAATATCATTTATTGGTTTCGAGTAAACTGTCTGTCCTAAAACATTAATAACTGACAGCTCATATTTAGTTGCGTTATCTAACCCGATTGTAATAAGTCCGTTTGTTGGATTAGGAAATATGTTAAATATATTTGTTTTAGCATCTGTAACTGCAGTTGTAGTTGGATTGAAATTCATTCTTAACATTGGAATATCACCAATTGTATACCATCCTGGTTGACCTGCAGTTTCATCTAAAATACCGTCTTTGTCAAGTAAACCATCCGCAGAATATTCACCAAGACCAGAAACGCTTACTCCAACAGAATCAGTAGGATGTAGATTTGCACCAACGGCAATTCTGTAAGTTTTAGTAGTTGAAGTTAAAGCCTGAGGAGATATAAATGGAATTGTTACCCATGCTCCAATATCAGCTTGTGTAATTGTATAATCATCAGATTGATCTAGGGGAATAGGATCTCCTCCTGCTGGATCTTCTTCATAAATAACAGCATATACATTTGACCCAGGAATTGACCAATCAGCGATATGTACATCTACTGAATATAAATTCACATCAGAGTAGATATCATAAGTTGACGAAACTTCAAAACCACCTGGCTGTGGACTTACTCTATTTAATCTCCAAGTACCTTCAGGTGAATTAAGATCTTTTCCATAAATATACTCTGTTACCATTGACATCTTAGTTGTAGTATCAGTATAAGTAATTACATTACCTGCACCAGCTGAATCAACTTCACNCCACATTTCTATTGTATACAAACCTTGTGCTGAAGGAGTAAANTGTGAAGTTGTAGCAACAGTGTCTTGCTGTCCCTGTGCTAAAGTCAGTGGATTAGAAGTTCCAGAATATACATTAGATCCTGAACCATCTTCTACTTCTACTTTTAATGTTGCCTCTTGTGTAGCTATNCCTCCATTTCTCAATACGCATTCAAATGCATAAGGGTTTGCTGTTGCTTGGGCTAGTGGGTAATAAGTGTAATCTTGGCCAAGTCCACCTGCAGGGCCTTGATATCCAATCCACCATCCTCCCATAGATTCATCAGAAGAAACTACTAAATTATCAGGTAATTCAGAAATCGCAACGTCATCAATTGGCCAAAACCATCCCCAGTAATCATTATCGTTATAATAAAACTGCACTAAAACTTCAGACTGACCACCAGCAACAGCTGAAATATCATAAACAGACATATGAGGATTGTTAGAAGTTTGTGCTGGATAAGANTAGGTTTGTTCGTTACTAATTTCNTCAATATCTACCCACGTTACTCCGTTATCAGGAGAAATTCTAACAATTCTTGTATCATGCCACCATCTAAATGCAGATTGAAATGTTAGTTGTACGTTTAAAAAATTTGTAAGATCAATTGGTGTCGCAGTAGTAGCCTCTGCAATAATAGGTGTCCCATCAAAATCAGTNGTATTATTATAATCAGAACTTATAAAAAGAAANCCATTTGACGCAGTNGNCATAGCTAATGGNGTAACACCAGCNGAAGAAGCTGCAGGATATAGNTTTGGATCNGACTCAACATACCAATCAATACCTAAAGTACTAGTATTAGTAAATGTCCATGTTGATGCATCATCACAATCGTCTTCCCATATCACATAAGTTGAAGAAGAAGAAGAAGTGGCTGGCACTGCATCTGTATTGGTATATGACACTGAATTTTTGTTGATAGATTTAGTCTTTGGAATATCAACTAAATTTACTTGAGCAAAAGTCATAGTTGTAAATACAAATGCAAGAGTTGAAAGTAAAATTTTTCTCATTATTTTTTTTTTAATTATTAATCATGGCAAATATAAAAATAACTAACAAGATAACCAAACTTAACTTTAATCTAATAC
>JGI26114J46594_1000340_pt1 | contig 11857 bp, 6 predicted proteins | sample AOAMet1_18_M0_10_2_FD_46594 | JGI IMG/M metagenome (IMG submission 46594) | reverse complement strand
CATTTGCGTGAGTAAGGTAATTTGATAATTGTCTGTTTTTCCCTCATACCCAAAAGAGATTCTATTGCTGCTCTCTAGCTTTGGGCGTGTTGGTTTAAAATCTGGCACTTCTTTAAACAGTCTTAACTCAAAGAGGCTGTCTGTAGGGATGGTAATAAGGTCTTTATAAAAGCCTATTTTATCTGTCTTNGGCTGGAAGGTATAGTTTCTAGTTTGCTCCTTTAGNGCGATGAGTTGGTAGGTGCCCTGCTTGAGATTGCTTAATTCAAAATTGTTTGTTTCATTAATGGTCGTGGTAATGTAGGTGGGNTTCTCTAGAAACACTAAGGAGTCTTTGTAAGACTGGTCTACTTGATATAAAGCAACAGTTGTTGGAAAATCTGTTACAGGANGCAGGGCATCAATAGCAGTTCCTTTTAAAGTTAGGCTATCAATATAACTCCCTGTAGAAAACACATACTTATAATTTGGAAATAGATTTCCTTCATTATTGTCTTGAATACTATTTCCGAAGTTAAAACTATAGGTTGTGTTGTNTTTAAGGGTGTCTAGAATTTTTATTTTCAACACCTTAGAAACACTCAATGGGGTTATTATAGGCGCGTATTTTAGTGGTGGAGAAATAATAAGCTCCTTGGAAATATCCTTGAGTTTTATAAATTCATCAAAGGTGATACGAATTTCATTGTTTTTGAAATTGGTCGTAAAATTCTCTGGAGCNCTACGCAAAATAACTGGCGCAATAGTATCACGAAGCCCGCCNCTGGGTCTTCCTTTTTTTGCGCAATCTGTAAAAGAAAGNANAAAAAGAAATACAATGGGNATGTATAAAAGGCGATACGTATTTGAGTGGTGTTGCTGTTGCATAGTACCCAACAAAAATAGGAAAAGTTTTATTGTAACGCTCTTTAAAAAATAGAGATCTCTATCACAGAGAAATTGCCATGGTGGCAATACTAATTTTTACATTTTCTGCTTGTTGTAATAGCACAGCACAACTCTCTAAAGTAGCCCCAGTGGTAACAATGTCATCAACAAGTAAAATGTGCTTGTCTTTAATCTTCGCTGAGTTTATAAGGGTAAATTCTTGGTTGTCTTGGATTCTTTTACCCCTTGTTTTAAAAACTTGTGAGTCTGTTTTTGAGACCTTGATCAGCACATCTTCCAGATAAACAATGTCAAGAACCTCGGCAATTGCCTTGCCAAAACCTGTTACTTGGTTATACCCTCTCGCTTTTTGTTTGTCTTTGTGAAGCGGCACACCAACCACTACATCAATGTTTTTATAGGCAGGTATCTCTGAGAGTTCTGCCCCAAGCCAGTGGCCCAGAAAAGCGCTGATCTCTTCTTGCTTCTTATACTTAAGATTGTGTAATAATGTTTGTGTGATGCCTTTTTTTTGAAACTTTAAAAGAGCGGTTGCTTCTTGGATAGCCACCCTGCCGTAAAATATGTTTTTTAGGGTATCTGCCTTTGTTATATGAAATCCAGCCACTGTTGCCTGGTGCCTACAAGTGGTGCAAATAATTTGTTCATGAGCAGTGAGAACTCCCCCACAACCATTGCAGATTTTTGGAAATAAAAGATCTAAAAGGGAGTTGAGTATCTTAAGCATTACTTTTTAGTTTTAGTACCTTTGGCATCTGTAATGTAATAAATTAACACCAAACACACATCATGACAACTCAAAGCAGTAACAATAATCGTGCAAAGATTTTAATAGGCCTATTGGTGGTTTTGTTAGTATCCTTAGCGGGGTATACCTATACATTGATTCAGCAAAATAAAGAAACAGTACTTTTTTTAGAGGCAGATAAAGCAGAGGTTCAAAAAGAGCTGGAAGCCATTGTTGTTTCTTACAATGAGATTTTGCAAGACAATGAGCTTAAAGACAAAGAGTTAATAGCCGCAAGAGACCGCATTGTAGTACTTCTAGACTCTGTCAAAAATTACAAGGCCAATCTTTCTATAATTAACAGATACAAGGCCCAGGTTAGAGCCCTAAAAAATGAGCGCACACAACTCTTTAAACGCGCAGATAGTTTACTAATTGTCACTCAGCGATTGGCCATAGAGAAAGACAGCACAACCGCGGTTTTAAATAAAACTATTAAAGTCGTAGACTCTGTAACAACAGCAAATACTCAACTGTTTAACTCTTTAGAGAAAGGTGCTTTGATTGGTATTACCAATCTAGATGCTACGGCTATTATTGTACGTAAGGGAGGTAAAATAAAACAAACCAAGCGCGCCAGTAGAGCAGATAAAATTAGGGTTTGTTACACCATAGCGCCAAATACCTTGGCACAGGCAGGAGATAGGGTATTATATGTCCAGGTTATTAATCCTGATAATAACATCATTGGAGATAAATCAAACATCACCTTTGGCCAAGATCTACTTACCTATAGCAAAAGCGAAAGTGTTTTTTATGAAAACAAAGCCCTTGATGTATGTGCAATTGTAGGCACTACAGGCCAAGATGTATTAAAGGGGTTGTATACCATCAATATTTTTGATGCTCAGAGGCAAATTGGGAGTACAACACTGATGTTAAAATAAGATTTCAAAAAATACTTAAAAAATAAAATCTGCTGCCCATCATATGGCAGTGGATTTTTATATTTTTGTGCTATGGCAAACAATGAAGATCAATTCAAAAAAGTAATTTCTCATGCAAAGGAGTATGGGTACATCTTTGGTTCTAGTGAAATCTATGACGGGCTAAGTGCGGTGTATGATTACGCTCAAAATGGGGTAGAATTAAAAAAGAACATACGCGAGTACTGGTGGAAAAGTATGGTGTACATGCATCAAAATATTGTGGGCTTAGACGCCGCAATACTAATGCACCCAAAAACCTGGAAAGCTTCTGGTCACGTTGATGCCTTCAGTGATCCGCTTATAGATAACAAAGACTCTAAAAAAAGATATCGCGCAGATGTTTTGATTGAGGATCATGCAGAGAAACTTGAAAATAAAGCTCAAAAAGAAATCACCAAAGCCAAAAAACGTTTTGGAGATGCTTTTAACGAAACAGAGTTTGTCACCACCAATGCTAGGGTGATTGGCTATAGAGAGAAAAAGGCTGAAATGCTATCTACCATGGCGCGCCTTTTAGAGGCAGAAGACCTCCTTGGAGTAAAAGCACTCATTGAAGAATTAGGCATTGTATGCCCAGTGAGCGGCTCTAAAAACTGGACAGATGTGAAGCAGTTTAACTTAATGTTTGGCACCAAACTTGGCGCCTCTGCNGAAACNGCNACAGATTTATACNTGCGTCCAGAAACAGCCCAAGGTATTTTTGTAAACTTTTTAAATGTGCAAAAAACAGGAAGAATGAGAATTCCTTTTGGAATTGCACAAACAGGAAAAGCCTTCAGGAATGAAATTGTGGCAAGACAATTTATCTTTAGAATGCGTGAGTTTGAACAAATGGAAATGCAATTTTTTGTACGCCCAGGCCAGGAGATGAAATGGTATGATTACTGGAAAGAAACTAGACTAAAATGGCACCATTCTTTAGGTCTTGGCCCAGAGAATTACCGTTTTCATGACCATGAAAAGCTGGCACATTACGCCAATGCTGCCACAGACATAGAATTTAAATTTCCGTTTGGGTTTAAAGAATTGGAAGGAATTCATTCTCGTACAGATTTTGATTTAAAAGCACATGAGACCCATAGCGGCAAAAAATTACAATTTTTTGACCCAGAGCTCAAAGAAAATTACACCCCTTACGTGGTAGAAACATCTATAGGTCTTGATAGAATGTTCTTGGCTGTGTTTAGTAATTCTTTACAAGAAGAAACACTAGAAGACGGCTCTTCAAGAACTGTCTTAAGATTACCGGCTATTTTGGCTCCTGTAAAAATTGCGGTATTTCCACTCATAAAAAGAGATGGGCTACCAGAGCTTGCAAAACAAATTATTGAAGATTTACAGTGGGATTACAACGTGTTTTACGATGAAAAAGATGCCGTTGGCAAGCGCTACAGACGCCAAGATGCTAATGGTACACCATTTTGTGTAACGGTAGATCACCAAACCCTTGAAGACAAAACAGTAACCATTCGTCACAGAGATACTATGGAGCAGGAGCGTATTGCTATTTCAGATATTTCAGATTTGGTTTCCAAGAGCTTGTCCATGAAAGATTGGCTGCAATAAATACCGTCTTGTAGCCTATAAAAACCCCAATGATATTGTCATTGGGGTTTTTTATTGTTCTGAAATTTGAGCCTTTAAAAAGCAGTTAATTTGTTTGCATTTCTTGAATCTCAACAGGATTTGCTTCTGGCAGCGGTTCATCATTCTAAGAGCTCTGTATTTAAAAAATACGGCTAGTCCATTTTTTTTGTAGGTCTCATCTAGATTAATAGGATCAAGGAAGTAAGGCTGCTTGTTTTGCTCACTAACTTGAATTGTGAATATACAATCTTCTTTTTGGGTACTCTTTTGGATAACTCCAGGGGTAAAACCCTTAGAGATTAGTTCAGCTTTTTTAAAACTGCTTATCTGGCTTTTTTGGGTTATATCAGCGCTTGTTTTCTTTGATGAGCAGCCAACTCCCAACAAAATAAAAAGAGTAATATAAATGGGTTTTAAAATCATTAGATGGTATTATTATGTGGCTTTTTTGTGATGCTACTATAGCTTACAATGTAATGAAATTTGTTGTAATAAAGCGGCCAGAGATAAATACCTAAAACGCCCTATTGTTTTGATTTTTAATCCAAAACAATCTAATATTCTCATTAAAACCTCACTATTTGGCGATTATTTTTTGATAATAATTATTTTTACATTAAAAAAACTATGAAAACTAAATTATTTATGCTGTTAAGCTTTTGCTTAACAGTAGCATTTGCGCAATCTCAAACACAACCAACAAAACCTGATTACATTGGAGAACTCCAATTAGTTACCGTGACTCCTTCTTTGTCTTCAAAAATGGACCAGCTTGTTTCTACTCCAACAACAGGAGAGGCAAGAGATGGAAGGTACTCTAAAACAAGAAGACCAAAAAGAGAGGTAATTGCAGGAAAAGGATCAACGGGAGATTTACTCTCTAAAAACCCACACCTTCTAACAGGGAGTGTGAAAGTAAATTCTGCAGATGCAGTATGGGATGCAGGATATACAGGCTCTAACCCAACAGACCCTGCATTAGCCGTAGGTCCAGAACATGTTTTTGTGGTTTGGAATACAAAATTTGCAATTTTTGATAAAGACGGAAATGAACTAGTTGGGCCAACAAATCCTAACCCAGCGATATTTCCATCTAATGGTTGTTGTGACCTTACAGTATCTTATGACACAGCCGCAGATAGATGGATAATTTCATACCTAGGTGGTGGTGCTCAAATTGCAGTTTCACAAACTGGAAATCCTATCACTTCAGATTGGAATATTTACAACATTGGTTCTGTAAATGATTACAACAAACTTTCTGTATGGAGTGATGGATATTACCTCACAGACCAGTCTAACGGAAACAGATTATATGCCATGGACCGCGCTGCAATGTTAGCGGGTGCTGGCTCTGTATCTATACAAGGGTTTCAATTACCAGGAATGGCTACTTTTGGATTCGCATCTCCTCAAGCCCTGAATGTTACAAATGGTGACATGCCAGCTCCAGGAAACGCACCAATTGTCTTTTTTCAAGATAACTCTTACGGAGGTGTTTCTGAAGATCATATCAAATTTTGGAGCGCAAATGTAGATTTCTCAACACCTGGAAATTCTTCAATTACCGCTGCACAACAAATTCCAGTAACACCATTTACATCTATTTTTGATGGAGGCTCTTTTAGTAATTTAGCCCAGCCAAATGGTGGTAGTTTACTTGATGCATTACAGGGTATTGTAATGAACCAAGCACAGTTTAGAAAATTTTCAACACATAATTCAGCAGTATTTAACCATGTGATTGATATAGACCCATCTGGCGGTGGTAAAAGAGCAGCAGTAAGATGGTATGAATTCCGTCAAACTTCAGATGGAGCCCCTTGGACACTATATCAAGAAGGAACCTATGCCTCTCCAGAGGGAAAACACGCCTGGAATGCAAGTTTAATGATGGACAACCAAGGAAACATTGGTATGGGATACTCAGCGATGAGTGTTCAAGGAAATGGAAACACAGAGGTAGGTTCTTACTACACGGGTAGATTTGCATCAGATCCTTTAGGAGTGATGACAGTTGCCGAAGAAGTTATCGCTCCCGGAGATGCAGCTATTTCTGGAGGACGTTACGGTGATTACAGTAAGATTGACATTGATCCTAGTGATGATGCAACCTTTTATTTTACCAATGAGGTACATACTGCAGATACCCCAGGGAATCAAAGAGCAGCTAATGTAGGACGTTTTAAAATTGCACCAGATGCAAATGCAGATGCTGGTATTATTGCTTTTGTTACTCCTATTGATGGTGATCTTTCCTCAACAGAAACCGTAGAGGTTGTTGTACGTAATTTTGGAACTGTAACTCAGTCAAACATCGAGGTAAGTTTTACCTTAGATGGTGGAACACCCGTAACAGAGGTAGTTGCTGGGCCTATTGCCCCTGCAAGTAATATCAATTACACTTTTACCGCAACGGTAGATATGAGTGTAGATGGACAAACCTATAACCTGTGTGCTAGAACAAACCTCTCTGGAGATGAAATACCAGATAACGATGAGTTTTGTAGTGATGTAACTTCTTTACTTGGCCTTGATACAGGTGTAGTTGCAATCACTTCTCCAGTAACTGAAAGTGGCTTGTCTGACGCNGAGGTNGTAACCATAGAAATCGAAAATTTTGGAACGATTACACAAACATCAATTCCAGTATTTTATTCTTTAGATGGAGCAGCNCCTGTTAATGAAACTTACACAGGNTCAATAGCTCAAGGAGCTACAGANACCTATTCATTTACAACGACGGTAGATTTATCTGAACTTACAGACTATGTATTTGTTGCAGGAACAGAACTTCCTGGTGATGACAATCCTTCAAATGATGATACATCTGCTGAGGTGTCAAACTTTTTATGCCAACCTGAAACAAACTGTACTCTTGGAGATGGTTTAACTTTAGTTTCTGTTGAAGAAATCAACAATCCTTCAGGATGTGAGACAGATGGTTATGGAGATTTCACAGATCTTATAGCTAACCTAGCACAGGGCGGAACCTATGATATTACGCTATCTACAGGATATGGGAATCAATTTGTAAAGGTTTGGGTTGATTATAACGACGATTTTACGTTTTCTAACAACGAAGTAATTTTAAATAATTATGTTATTGCTCCAGGATCTAATGCAGGTAACTATACAGAGACTACTTCTATGACCATACCAGCAAATGCAACTTTAGGATCGCACAGAATGCGTATAAAGACAAATTGGAACGCAGATGTTCCTGTAGATGCCTGTGAAGAAACAACATATGGAGAGACAGAAGATTACACTGCTAATATCACAGATGAGCTTGGTCTTAACGAGTCATTTTATGATGCAGATTTTGTAATTTCAAGTCAAGATCAAAACTATTTTGATCTTAACTTCAAGAGTCCTTCATATACCAATGACTTGCCAGTATACGTGATTAATACCTTAGGGCAAACCCTAGCCTATTACGTGTTAGAATATAATGGTACAGGTTTTAGTAAAACAATTGATATGTCACATGTCTCTTCTGGAGTGTATTTCATAAAAATTGGATCTGAGTCATTAAACAAAGTGCAGCGTATTATTGTTAAATAACACATTATACATTTAGATATAAAAAAGGCCACCAGCAATGGGGCCTTTTTTTATGGAATAACTTCTTCTAGAAAAAGGCTCTTAATTGCAGGCTACCTGTATGAACTGTATTGCTTGTTTGGCTTTTTCTGCCATTATAATTAAGGTTGGCATCCAGGTATTTGGTAATACGTTTTTGAAACAACAAGCGCCATGTGTAATTATTCCCTGGCTGCAGCCCTTCTAGCATTTGGTATGCAACAGGTGAGAAAGCATTCCCTTTAAATGCATTGTCAATAAAAGAGAATTCACCATTAATTGAGATTTTTTCTGCATTTGCATATGCAAAAGAGGCGCCTAATTTTTGCTGGCTTAACACCTCCAGGCCATTGATGGTATTTTCTTTACCAACGCTATTGTAAAAGATATCAAAACGAGTTTGGCTATTAAGCAGGTAAGATATCTTAGGACTCACCTCAAAGGTTTCTAGGATGTAGTTTCTGGCCTGAAAATTTTCAGAAATGCTTTCATTTGTGCCGCTGATACCTTTAGCAATTAGCAGCCAGCTTTTCGCAAATTTATGCGTAAAGTTGATTTGGTGACTCTCAAGTTTGCTTGATTGTAACCCCAAAGATTGGAGGTTGTCTGTGGCTGTATTAAGATAGGTATAGTTTGTAGTATAGCGCTGTTTTCCTCTATTGAAAAACAAGGTGTTTCTAAAGTTTAATACAAGGCCCAATTGGTTTTGTTTACCATCTTTAAATGGGTTGATATTAAAATCTTCGTTGGCTCTGCGTATTTTTCTGTCAATGATAAAGGAGGTTGTGTTGTAAAACCGAGATACTATTTTTAAAACCCCTTTTTTACCAGCCCACTTCTGGCCATTAAATGTGAGTGTTTGCCCAAAGGTGTTTTCTCGTATTTTTATAAAGCGTTGGTTTGGCAGTAAAATTCGAATAAAATTTGCCTGATCTTGAAATTGTGCTATCTCAAATTCTTCAAGTTCTTGTATGCCGTTTGCGTTGTAATCATTCCAGGTGTAAATACCTTCTCCTTGGTCTACCTCTATGTAAGTAAAATCTTGTTGAGGGGTTACCCCATTGTTTGAAGATAAGCTTGTGTTTAGTCTTACAAGACCTTTAAAAAGGTTTTGATTGTATAACACTCGGGCGTTTAATGATGTTTGTGTTTGTTGATCTGTGGTAGTTTCTAAAACGCGGTAATTAGCAAACACAGATAGTTGTCTATCTTTAGTATTAAGAACTTTAGACTGCAGATAAATGGTATTGCTTTTACTCACCCGCTGCACGCTACCATTTTTTAAACTGTCGTTGGTTCTAAAGCGGTATCCACCTTGCAAAAACACCTTGGTGCTATCACCAACACCAGCAAAGGTTTCATAGGCCGTGTATTTTATGCTCAAAGGGGTTAAGGTGTCTTTTTCAATGGCGCGTACACTGTTGTTTTCAAAACCTACTTTAGCTCCTATCCAGGCCTTTTTAAAAGAATAATTAGCCCTAGAGTTTCCTCGCAAAAATTGTGTTTTAAGCACACTACTTTCACTATCAAGATAGCTTGCACCTGCTACCAAATTAAGTTTTTTATACCTTGTGTTTGCCGCGAGTTGGTGCCTTGAACCCTTATAATTTTCAGAAAATTGTAGTTGTTCAAAATTATAGTAAGCCGTGCCAAATGTGTTTGAAGCGGCGTTTACCCCAAGGGTAACAAAACGCTGGTCTCCTTGAGGGTTTGTTAAATTCCAGTCTCTATTAAACTCTACATTATACAAGCGTTCTATGGATCTAAAATTTCGGTTTATAAAATCAAAAGTTCCAACAGCGCTCACCAATAAGCTATCTGGCCTTTTGATAATATCCTGCTGAAATTCAAGATGCGCCGCATAGCCGTCGTTATCATTGTTGTCTCGCTCAGAAAATAAATTCAGATCCTTTTTGCTTCCAGCTAATTCAAAATTGACGGTAGTCTTCTCTCCAGGATGGTAGCTCGCTTTTACACCTCCAACCTGTAATTTTGTTGGAGCATTAAGCCGTATAAATGGCGCGTAATTTCCTTGAGCCTCACCATTAATAGGAGGGATGTATTCAAAAATTTTATTAATTGCCGAACCTTCAGAGAGCCTATAATCTCCAAGGTTATCTCCCACAAGGGAGAAGCGCACATTAAAAAGCTCGTCCTGGGGGTTGTTTGAAAACACAAATATTTCTTCTCCATTTAAATAGAGTTGTTTTTTGTATAAAAACTTGCCATCTTCATAGCTATCTGGCACAGAAGACGGCGCTGTCATTGCACCTTGATCATCACCGGCTCCTTGCAGTATAGCTACTTGCTCACTAGATAGAGACTGTTGCAAGGGTTGGTTTTTTACATCATTCTCTGTATACACATAGGCGCCAATATCAAAGGTATCTGAGGTGTAATCTCCCCCGCCATAACCAATAAAACGAGTATAATTTCGCTCTGTAAACTGATATTCTACCCTAATACGCATGTTTGCTGTAATGCCGTAGGTAGGGTTAAATTTTATTTCACCGGCATTGTAATCAATAAGATAATCTTCATTCTCTCCACGGTTTAACAACATACCATTCACATACACTTTTTCACTACCAGATACAATAAGAACAAACAACTCACCATCAGGGCCCACAAGTTTATAAGGGCCTTGGTTTCCTTCTTGCCCTACAAAATTACTGCTACTAAAGACCCCTCTTACCAGTGCTGCAGCTGCAAATGTGCTGGTTTTGGCGCCACTATCATGCGCTAGTGTTGCCCCTAGAGATATCCCTTGCACTTTTTTTGTAAAACGGCCAAAATAGCTGTTTTGATTTTGCAGGTCTACATCTCCGGCCCGAATGTTCCAGGTGTCACTGTAGAGTTCAATAAATATTTGGTCAAACTCTTCTAGATTTTGCGTGTAGCCTCCTCTTTGGGTTGGGATGTTTGCATCTTGTATAGAAGCCCGTATGGATATTTTATCGCTTAATTTTCCTGTAATTTGCAAATCTAGTTGTGAGTCTACAACAGCGTTTTGATTATTTCCAATAGTAATCCCTCTAGAGATACTACCCGAGGTATTAAGCCCATTAAAAGGAGTGAACAGACTTTCATTACTACTTTGATCTAGCGTATATAATTTTTCAATACTCCCTGTACTTTCTACAATAATTGCTTGGTCAAACTCAAAGTATTCTTTGGTTAAAAACTCAGGAAACACCAAATAGTTTATACGTAAGGAATCGTTTTTGGCTAGTAAAATTTCTGAGGGAAATACCAAAGCCTTAGGGTAATCAACGCTGTACAGTAAAGGGTCTATGGTATTTCCCTGCAAGTCTTCGATACGTAACTTTGAAGGATTAAGCCCTACATTATCCACCGAAATTGTATCTCTTACCGCTACTTTTTTGCTACGATACTTTGCCCCACTCTCTTGGCCATAACCTAAAAAGACTATAAAAAATACCGCTAAAAATAATACCTTTTTCATAAGATGACACCCGTTACATTTAGGCCAAACAGCGTTGCTATGATTTATTAACGTAAAAATTTAAAATTTGTTGATTGTTTTATGAAAACCTTTCAAAGATAGGCATAGCTAAAAATACAATCTTATTTAATTTAGTAGCATGAAAATACTAAGCTATAACGTAAACGGAATTCGTGCAGCGATGCGCAAAGATATCTTACCTTGGCTGCAAACCACCGATGCAGATGTGGTTTGCATACAAGAAACCAAGGCAACTAAAGAACAAGTAGATCTAGAGGCTATCCAGGCAGCTGGATATCCATACCATTACTGGTTTAGTGCTCAAAAAAAAGGCTATAGTGGTGTGGCTATTTTCTGCAAGCAAGAACCTACCCATGTTGCCTACGGAACAGGCATTGAGTCTATGGATTTTGAGGGTAGAAACATAAGAGTAGATTTCAAAGAGGTTAGTATTATGAGTTTGTATCTCCCTAGTGGCACCAATAGTGCCCGTTTAGAGCACAAATTAGAGTATATGGCTTTATTTCAAGAGTATGTAAACACCTTGAAAAAAGAACTTCCTAATTTGGTTATTTGTGGAGATTACAACATATGTCATAAGGCCATTGATATTCA
>JGI26114J46594_1000331_pt1 | contig 12261 bp, 10 predicted proteins | sample AOAMet1_18_M0_10_2_FD_46594 | JGI IMG/M metagenome (IMG submission 46594) | reverse complement strand
GCACATCCTGCCCTTACCACTGGGGCCTGCACGGCCAAAGAATCTGTTAAATCGATGACCCAGCGCAGTAGTCATTGCTCCGTCACACGCTTCAAAGATCAGCGGACCAAGTTCCAGGCGCGCTCATGACCGTAGTAAATAAAGAACTTGATGACGAATTCGCTACCACCAATCATCGCAGCGACTCCGATCTCGCCTGTCAATACGAAGGCAATACAGACAGTGGTGAGTGTGGCAGTAATGCGCCAGGTAAGCGCTTTGGCGAGTGCACGGACGCGCGAGTCCGAGTTTTTCAAGTCGGTGATTATTGACATAAAGCATCCTTACTAAGCACGCTGTCGTTAGTGGGCATGCTTATTTATCCTGAGCACGTGTGGATATAAGGTCGACCAGCTCTTTTGCCGATTCTTCCACGGTTCGCCCGTCTGTCGTCAGGACCAAGCTGGGGTCTTTGGGCGGCTGATATTCGCTGTCTATGCCGGTGAAATTAGGTAACTCGCCACGTCGCGCTTTCTTATACAGACCCTTGGGGTCACGCTCTTCGGCAACAGCCAGTGGCGTATCAACAAACACTTCAAGGAAATCCTCGGGCTCAAAGAGACTTTTTGCCATGTCCCGCTCGTCGCGAAATGGCGAAATAAAGGCCGTGAGTACGATAACCCCTGCATCCAACATGAGCTTTGCGACCTCGGCGATTCTTCGGATATTTTCCACTCTATCAGCGACCGTGAACCCGAGGTCCTTTGACAGGCCGTGGCGCACATTGTCGCCATCTAAAATATAGGTCCGATAACCTTGCTCATGGAGAATTTTCTCTGCCGCATTGGCGATCGTAGACTTTCCCGAACCTGATAACCCGGTGAGCCAAGCCACTCGGCCGCGGTGCCCCGATAACTTTTCGCGGGCGGCTCTGTCCACCGAAAGTGCCTGNCTATGTACATTAGAGGATCGGCGCAACGCAAAACGAATCATTCCTGCCGCAACGGTTGCATTGGTGTAGCGGTCGATTAAGACGAAGGCGCCCAACCCAGGACAATGGGCATAGGCCTCAAATGGAATATCAGCATCTAAGGTGATTTGAACATTGGCGATCTCGTTGAAAGCAAGCTCCCTGCCCGATAATTGCTCGAAGGTGTTCACGTCATACTTAAACTTAATATCGGTCAAACTCGCATTTGCGTGGCTTGTGCCGAGCTGGAAACTATAGCGTCTTCCGACATAACCCGGCTCGTTGTCCATCCATACCAGCTCTGCCTCAAATTGATCGGACACTTCACACGGCGCATCTGCAGCAACAATCAAGTCTCCGCGCGAAAGATCAATTTCACGATCGAGCGTCAAGGTCACTGCCTGATCAGTCACTGCCTGGTCGAGGTCATTGGTTGACAGTACGATCCGATCAATCGTGGCCATTTGACCCGAGGGAAGTGCGCGAATCTCATCACCGGGCTTAATACTGCCGGCGACCACGGTCCCTGAAAAACCACGGAAATCAGCATTGGGTCGATTGACCCACTGAACAGGGAACCTGAATGCGTGTTGATTAAGCCGGTCTCTGATGTCAACGGTTTCCAAGAAACCCAACAGCGTAGGCCCTTGATACCAATCCATTGCGCCAGAGCGCTCGATAACGTTATCGCCCCTGAGTGCAGACAGCGGAATAGGNGTAATTGATTTGAATGCTACGTGCTTACGCAGGACCGCATACTCTTCACAGATCGAATTAAAACGGTCTTGAGAATACCCAACGAGGTCCATTTTATTGACTGCTAATACGACGTGCTCGATGCCAAGCAGTGACGCGATGAAGGAGTGACGTCTGGTTTGGGTCAGCACACCCTGACTGGCATCAATGAGGATAATCGCCACATCTGCGGTCGAGGCGCCGGTCACCATGTTGCGAGTATATTGCTCATGCCCTGGCGTGTCGGCAACGATGAATTTACGACGATCGGTATTGAAGAAGCGATAGGCGACGTCAATCGTAATGCCTTGTTCGCGCTCAGCCGCTAGCCCATCAACCAGTAACGCAAAGTCGATGTCGGCGCCCTGCGTACCGACTTTTTTTGAGTCCGTTTGCAACGCGGTGACTTGATCTTCAAAGATCATTTGAGCTTCATAAAGCATGCGCCCTATAAGGGTGCTTTTACCATCATCCACTGACCCGCAAGTGATAAAGCGCAAAAGGTCGAGTTTAGATTGAGTGTCGACGTAGTCGTCCACTCGCGCTTGCATGTCTTTTTGATTCTGCGGATTTGGCATCAAAAATAGCCCTCTTGCTTTTTCTTCTCCATCGATGCGCTGCCATCCGAGTCAATGGCTCGCCCCTGACGTTCGCTGGTCCGACTCTGCAAAAGCTCCAGCACAATCTGAGATAGATCCGTGGCGGATGATTCGACGGCTCCCGTTAAGGGGTAGCACCCCAACGTCCGAAACCGCACTGTTTTCATCTCAATAGATTCGCCGGGAAGCAACTTCATGCGGTCATCGTCGACCATGATGAGCATGCCATTGCGTTTGACAATGGGTCGCTCGGCTGCAAAATAAAGCGGCACAATCGGCACATTTTCTCGATAAATATATTGCCAAATATCCAACTCCGTCCAGTTTGACAGGGGGAAAACACGGATACTTTCACCCGGTGCTTTTCGGCAGTTGTAAAGATTCCACAACTCTGGTCTCTGGTTCTTTGGATCCCAGCGGTGGCTTTTGTTGCGGAAGGAGAAAATACGCTCTTTTGCCCTACTCTTCTCTTCATCTCGCCGCGCACCACCAAAAGCAACATCAAACTGGTGCAGATCCAGCGCTTGTTTCAATCCTTGGGTTTTCATGACGTCAGTATGCAGCGCACTACCGTGATCAAATGGGTTGATGTCTTTTTCAATACCCTCTGGATTGGTATGAACAATCAGCTCCATGTTCGAGGCTTGGGCCATGGCATCGCGAAAATCGTACATGGCTTGGAACTTCCACCGCGTATCAACATGCATAAGGGGAAACGGCGGTGGGCTGGGGTAGAAGGCTTTCCGGGCCAAGTGCAACATCACCGCCGAGTCTTTACCGACCGAGTACAGCATCACCGGATTCTCTGCCTGAGCCATCACTTCTCTAATAATGTAAAGACTCTCGGCCTCAAGTCGGTCCAAGTGAGACAGTCTCATGGGTTGCGTTTTTGCCATAGTTTTAATCTTCCTAACGTCATGATCACTGGACACGGTGGGCTCGCGAAAATGCCCAATGGCAATATCGACGATTGGCGGCGAGCCCCGTTCCAGATCCTCAAATTTTCGGCAAGTCGCGACGACCGCTCCTGATGGAAAGAACACGGTCGGTTTACCAGCGGCTAAGCGCGTCAATCCCGCCACCAATGATGGCGTTTCGTCGTTGCGCAGTAAGCACCACCGCTTAGCACCTTTTCCATCTTCTGCAACCAATACCTTGTATTCCGAGGTCTTCCGATCATCATTCTCGATCGGAAGATGATGCAGCTGCACAAACAAGGCAGCTTTACGCTTCTTGCGAACACCACGGACGAGGGCCTCCAGCACCAGCTGAGTGGCTGGTCGATTTGACTCATCCATCTGATCATTCGGTCGATGCGAGCTCTCAAGCCATGGAATCGTTGATATCCAGCGCTCTACTGTGCGCTTCACAGGGGCCTCGTCAGTATCTACCGAGCGTCTTAGGTCATCGAGGCTCCACGTCTTGTCGAATCCACCCGCCACAAGCGCTTTTCTATGGTGTACTCCTACGCTTTCTTTATTCATAAAGTTGTCGCAAAACACGTTTAAATAAAAATCATATAGCAAGATGCTCTATTTTTGTTAGTAACAATTGTTACTTTAATAAATTAACATTTTGCGACACCTGTTATAAATTGAGAACTGCAGCTTTTTAGAAGTCGCTGACAGCGCAATCATCAAGCGCCCGCACTCGCGGGCCTAGCCTCTACTCAGCGACCTTATGCCCCAAAAGTCAGGCAAGGAAAATCAGGAGTCACTGCGTCGCCCGAGCGGAGTCGTAAACAGCACTCTGAATAAATAGAGGGGGTCGCTCGAACACTCCGCCAAAGCNGAGTCAGTCAATCGTCGAGTAAAGTATCGACACCGCACGCGCGATTGAGAAGCACGCTTCAAAACGAGGCACCGGCGAGACCGCCCCGCTCTAGATGAATACCAAAGGTTCGAACACTCATTGAGACCCACCCGAAAAACCTCAGCACGAGGATACATTCATCTCCATGTCGAGCCGACCCACGACGAAAGTGATGCAGCTTGAGCGCTTCAGCGACCACGGAACGGTGACGTATCATTTTTAGCAGTAACGGTGGGAAGCGAGTGTAGAGGGACTAAAAATTACGTTTGCGGTATTCCAGCGCCTCCGCGCAAAGAAAAAGCATTTAGATGAGAGACAGCAAAGGAAGACGCACTGTCCCAACCAAATCCGCATCCATTTTTGACCGCCAAGACAACACACCGGGTTGAAAAGGATCAGCATCTCTCCGATTGCTGTAAACACCTGACTCGATTGCCGGTGCGAAGCTAAGCCTTTTCAGACGCAACATTAAAGACCCCGATAAACCGCCGCAAGCAACTTGAAAGAACGAAAATCCCCATTCAAACCGTCCGCCATTTTGTTCATTACGTAAGCCGCGGAGAGACGCGCATCCTGATCAATCACCACGGCGGAACCACCCCAGCCGCCCCAGTAACAGGTGTTCTTATTCGGCGACAGCGGCACACTTTCGGGTACGATGCCGAATCCTAGGCCAAACGTCTGAGGCACCCCTGTTGCCAGATCTTTACCTGAAATACGAGGCCGCATGACTTGATGCGCAGTGTCCTCTGAAAACAAACGGACACCGAACGCACGCCCGCCACAGGCTAGGGGCGTCTGCGCCCGCGCCACCGAACGCGCATTACCATGTCCATTAGCGGCAGGAATTTCAGCCTTACGCCACGCATCCGTCCACGAATAGTGCGCTGGCGAAAATGGATTGCGAAAGGTGCGAGCAGAAATAGACTCGGGGTCGTCGTGTGTAGGACCCTCTCCGGTACCCGCCACTATGAGGTTTGCAATTCGAGGAAACTCAGACTCTGGCACACCAATATGAAAATCGGCCTCTAGTGGCTTAGCAATTTCAGAAGCAAAAAACTGACCCAGAGTTTGTCCGCTAATACGCCTTACGAGCTCGCCGATCAGATAGCCCTGAGTTATCGCATGGTAGCCAGTGGCGGTACCCGGCTCCCACCAAGGCTTCTGCCTTGCTAAGGCTGCGCATATTTTATCCCAATCATAGAGATCCTCGGGCTCCATGGGCTCGTCCATCCCAGAGAGTCCGGAAGCATGGTTCATGAGGTGCCAGACTTTCACATCCTGCTTACCGTTCGCCGCGAATTCAGGCCAATAACGCGCGACGGGCGCGTCAAAGTCCAACTCACCGCAATCAGCCAGCATCAAGGCAGTGAGGAAGCTCATTGTCTTTGTGGTTGAATACACATTAATAATGGTGTCTTCCTGCCAGGCCACAGTGCGGTTTTCGTCAAGGTGCCCACCCCACAAGTCAATCACCACTTCACCATCAATAGTGAGGGCATATGACGCACCCACATCGCTTCCCGCATCGATGCTCGCCGCCAGGATGTCGCGCACTTCGGCAAACCGGTCGTCACAAAACCCAAACACTTCGGCCATGCTACTTGCTCCTCGTTGTCGCTTGGCTATCACCGAGCATTGAGCGCAGTCAGAATTTCTGCATGTCGGGCACGGGTAAGCTGGTGACGCGCGTAAAATGGCAGCGCTATAACACCAGCGATACACATAATCGGGCCTCCAAATAAACCCAAACGCCAGATGACATCGCTACTGACTTCCCCGGGCACCGCGCTCAGAGGGAACACAACAAAGAGATCCAGCATTATGCCACCCAAAAAATGTCCAACCGAGTTAGCCGCCTTTGCGAAGAATGCGCGCGCAGAGTAAATCAAGCCTTCCTGTCTGCGGCCCACAAGCAACTCATTTTCATCAGTGATGTCCCCCAACATCGACATCATCGCAACTGCACCTGCAGCCGCGCACAAAGTACTGAGAAAGGAATTCGCCAACAACAGCGGCAATAACAGGTCAGACCCATTGGCAGGCATCAGGCCCAACAAGCGCAAATCTATTGGCAGCTGTGTGAGTACCACGATCCCTAGGAGACCCGCCAACAAAACCGGCTTGCGGTCAAATTTCCTCATCAATACAGGAGAAGCACTGGCACCAATAATAACGGCAGGAATGACCACCAGGCCGAACCACTTAATTTGTTCCGGTTTCAGCTCCCAGTAATAAGTGGCAATAAAAATTCCGAGCGTTTCGCTGAGTCCAATTGAAATCATCAATAAGAAAAAACCGATGAGTAGAACAGCGTAATTAGGATTCTTGAAAACACCCATCAGCTCTCGATAAAAACCCCAAAGCGACATCCGCGCAAGATCCTCGGGTGGTGAACTGAGATACGGTACTCTCCCCAAGGTCCCCAGAGAGCTTGCGTAAATCATCACCAGAACGATCCCGCAGGCCGTTAGAATCACGGGGGGATACGCCGATACATCAAGGTGCTTGGGCACGATGGACCCGTCCGCAAGCGTGCTTTCACCGGCAAAAAAGAAGCCCCAGACTGTGAGGGCAAATAATGCACCCGACACATACCCAATAATCGCATTCAGACTGAAAAGTCGCGATCGCTCATTGGGATCCTTGGTCAACTCCCCTCCCAATGCATGGTGGGGAATAGTGTAAAGCGTGACGAAAAGCCGGCCGGAGATAGTCCAACAGGTCAGCCAAATAAAGAGCCATAGCGAGTTCGGCTCACCTGATATACCACCCGTAAGTGCTGCCGGAGGATTAAATATAAAGAACAGTGAGGTCGCCAGAGGAATGGGCGCCATGAACAAGAAGGGGTGACGCCTACCCCATCGCGAACGCCAACGATCGGAAATCATGCCGACCAAAGGATCGGAGACTGCGTCTCCGATCATGGCCAGCATAATCGCCGTACCGATCAGTGAATTAGAGAGACCAATCGCTTGGTTGTAGAAAATGACAATAAATCCATTAAACATGCCATTGAAAACAACCTCTCCCATCTCCCCTATGCCATAGGCGAGCTTAGTCCTCAGTGGCAAGCGCTCTCGGCCCAAATCCATGACGCCTTACCTGACGTTTAGTACTGCACCCTGAGTGTGACGCCGTAACTGCGAGGGTCTCCGGGATAGGCGTTGAAACTGCCAGCCTGAATCACCGAGTTGAACAATGCATCGGTGTAATCCTCTTCGAAAATATTCTTGGCCCACAAACTCACCGTCCAGCGACCGTCTGTATCGCTCACGCCCACCGTGGCGTTCGCCGTAACATAACTATCTTGGTCAGCAATGGGGTTTTGCTCTGAAGTTACGTTGCGCGCGCCACGATATCGAGCAACGAGGTTCGCAAAGCCGTCGACGGCGCCAAAATTCTTGGTGTAGCTCACCGATGAACTTAGCGTCCACTTAGGGACGAACGACAGTCGTCTCCCGCTCAGATCCTGAGTTACGCCCGGTGTAGCAGGCGTACCTGTTGGGGCTATGATCTTTGGCCCACCAACATAGCTTTCATATTTGGCATCCAAGTAAGACCCAGAAAACGAGACATACAGGTTCGCAGTGGGGGCATAAAACGTCTCGAACTCGAAGCCATCAACCTGAATTTCACCCGCATTGGTCAAAGTAAACGTGACGCCGTTAAAGGCATTGGTCTGGAAGTCACGTAAGCGCTGCGAAAATCCTGCAAGGTTTACCTGGAGCTTATTGTCTAGCGTGCGAATTTTAGCACCCACCTCCCACGCATCGGCAATTTCCCTATCAAAATCAGCACCACCCGCGCCCGCACTGACATTAAAACCACCGGCTTTATAACCACGCTTGGCGCTGCCGTACAAACTCACGCTATCGCTGTATTTATAAGCAAGGGTGAGGTCCCCAGTCGGCTCATTTTCACTGCGTTTCTCAGCGAAATCGGACAGAGGTCTGAAGAGCTGGACCGCGGCAGCGGCCCCCCGAAACGGAGCTGGAAGCATCGCAACAACTGGATTGCTAGTAGGGTCACTGAAGTCAATGGCCGAGTAAGGCGCATTGGTTGTAATGTCAGCCTCAATCTCCTTGTCTTCAGTGGTCCAACGAGCACCCAGAGACGCGGTCAGCTTGTCACTGACGTGATAGTCGACCTTACCAAACACAGAGTGGCTGGTTGTCAGCAAGTTAAATTCACCTTGCCTGCCAGTACCTGCGCCAATGTAGGATCCAGCTGGAGCACCCGACAGGGTCTCAACAAGTGTGACAATGCCACCGATCGCCCCATCAAAGAACGGACGGGCAAACTCACCTAACTGATTATCATTAGTATTATCTTGATCGGCGTCATAGTAATAATAGCCAACCATCCAATCGAGTTTGTTCGCGCCAGTGGACTGCAGTCTCAATTCCTGAGTAAACACTTGGCGGTCAATGTAGTTTTGCAATACGCCACTGAGCGGAATATCGATAAAATCGGCATCTATGTCGTTGGTTTCGCGAAAGTCTCGAAAAGCGCTAAGGGACGTGAACATGTAGTTATCACCCTCCCAATCCACTTGGGCCGAGACGCCGCTTTGATCCTGTTCAGTGTACATCGCTCGGTCAAATTTTATCTCGCGCTGGTAGATATCATCGGGTAACAGCGTTGCACCCAGTGCAGTTGTACGAACAGCGTTGGCCGGCAAATTGTAGTAAAAAGGAGCACCACAACAGTCCTCACGAATGGATGAGGTGTCCGCAATAATCCGGAAAGTCAAACTGTCGCTCGGTTCTATGAGCAGTTGTCCACGCAAGGCGGACCGATCTCTATCATTGACCGCGCCTCTACCAGGCTGCACGTTATCAATATATCCGCCACGCTTGTTATGGTTACCCGATAAGCGGTAAGACATTGTGTCAGTAAGCGGCCCCGTTACGGTACCACGCGTTATTTTGCTGCCATAATTACCGATGCTGTGCTCGAGGTTTAGACCAAATTCTCGCTGCGGTTTTTTGGTAATGATCGAAATGACACCTGCAGGCGTGTTTTTGCCGTATACCGAGCTCTGCGGACCACGCAATATTTCGACCCGCTCGACAGCGATGAAGTCGTCAATGGCAGAGGCTGCCCGGCTACGGTAGACGCCATCGATGAATACCCCAACGGAGGGCTCCAAACCTGCATTATTTCCAGAAGTCCCCAACCCACGAATACTGAAGGTTTGCTGTGAGGAGGTCTGATTTTGGCCTGTGTTCAGCGAAGGTGTCGCGATTTCAAGCTCTTGAATGTCGTCAATCCGCTTTGTGACGAGGTCTTCTCCAGACACTACAGACACGGCTACGGGCGTTTCTTGCAGTGTCGCCTCTCGCTTCTGCGCGGTTACAACCACTTCCTCTATCCCTGTAAATAGGTCTTCTTGAGCTAGGCTGATATTTGTCGCCAGTGATGTTGCCGAGAGCACACCAACCTGCACTATCTTGATAAGCCGCATGTCACATTCTCCTTAGAGTCGCGTTACTTTTATTTTAGATATTATTAATTAGTGGGCAGATGCTACTTTAGGAGATCTACAATAACAACATGTATTGTATGAAGCAGTCACAGGTAGAGAGACGCCACGGCCCGGAGGGATCCGCGTGCGGGGCTAGCCCTTGATCACGGGCAACGATTGGTAGTGGTTTAAAGTGGCAGCGGATTATTCGGTGGCTAGACCGCTCATACCCGCCTTGATATACGACAGCGCCATATCAATTGCCCGACTCTTTTCAAGCGAGCTCATCGCAACCCACTCTGCAGCAGCAATTGAGGCACCAGACGACATCGTGATTGCCAACTGTGCTTGCTCAATAGAGAGCTTGTAGGTTTTAGCAGAATTCTTAACCAGGTAAGTTGCGGTTCGTTTACGCTGCTCGCTGCGCATCTCCGAGATGGAATCAGCAATATCTGGCTGACTCAGAAGAACAGGCAAGATATTACCCGGGGCGTGGTGCTCAAAGTTACTCGTTATAAACACCCGAATAACGTCTTCGAAGCTCGTCGCGTTGACGACTTCATAAAAAAGCGCATTGCTACTTTCTCGGTACTCTCGCTCTAGCAATGCCCGAAGCAGCGCCTGGCGACTAGAAAAATAATTATAAACCAAGGGGCTGGATACCTCGGCCATGCGTGCCAAAGATTCCATTCTGAACGATTGCAACCCATCGCTCACGATCATCTCTTTAGCAACATTAAGCAGCTGATCAGTTCTTGCTGCTGGTGAGAGTCGAGTTCGTTGTTTAGTGCTCATTGTGCGATTGTACCTCATTATTGACAGCTTAAAAAAAACACACTACTTTAGATGTTATTAAATAAAGAACGCTCACCGAAAGAGGTAGTTAATCAACATGAACCAGCGCACTGCACATTGCGAGAATCGAACGGTCCACGACGCCGATAGCCACATTACGGAGTCCACTGGTTGGATGGAAAATTATGCCAGCGAATACGTTCGCGAAAATCTTGACAAGCCCTTCATCGACTTGGAAGCGATTCCGCAGCTAAAACCCGCCTTTAAACAGGCAGAAAATCGCTTGGCAGGCAACGATCCGGCGCTGACCGAACAATTGAAATCCAACCTCTACGGCAGCCCTGGAAAACGCAATCTTATGGCAGCCTATGGCGCCGTTGATGGTGAGGAGCGCAGAGACTCGCTCGATATTGCCGGCATTAGCCACCAACTCGTATTCCCGGGCTTGGTATTTGCCTCGCGCTTTGCCCGGTCCAAAGACCTCAAGGTGGTCTACGGCGGTAGCGACGCCATGAACAGAGCGATGGTCGACTTTTGTTCTGCAGATCAGCATCGCCTTTTGTCCGTGGGCTACCTGTCATTGAGAGACCCAGGACTGGCGTTACAGAGCGCTAAAGAAGCCGTAGACATGGGCGTTAAGTCACTTTGGTTACGCTCAGATGCGGTTGAAGGACGCGCACCCTCGCACATCGCCTACGATCCGATCTGGGCTCTTCTGGAGGAGGCTGGCGTACCAATCGTTCTCCATATCGGCAGCGGCGTTAACATGCCTCAAGAGTATAAAAATACGGGGGTCCAGCGAGATCTTGACCCTATGTCAATGAACATAGAAACCACCTCACCAAAAGACCTACCCGTTTTACACCATTCTGTAGAGCGCTGGCTGACCTGCATGATCTATGACGGCGTGCTGGAGCGTTTCCCCAACCTGAAGATCGGTTTGATTGAACTGGGCGCGAACTGGTTGCCGGCCTGCTTGGCTAATCTCGACTTGGGCGTTTCGACGCTCGGTAAGTTTGATACTGGCCTTAAAAAATTATCAATGAAGCCCTCTGAGTATATGAGGCGCCAAGTCAAAGCCACGCCGCTGCATGTCGAAGATACGGGCTGGATACTGCGCAGCATTGGAAAAGAAATGCTGATGTTCAACACCGACTACCCTCACCCCGAAGGTGGCAACGACCCATTTGGCGCTTTCGAACGCAGTCTTGACTTAGTCCAAGCATCACCCGAAGAGTTAGACCACTTCTACACCAAAAACTTTGAGGACCTTATGGGCATTCATACGGGACTGTGACTGACAGATAAACGTCCGCCTACGTAACTCAGACGCCAGCGATGCGGACCTCGCGTCTGCCGCAGCAAGCACTGGTGCACTGTGGTTTATCCGCCATCTTCCAAAGGGCTTCAACACGCATATTTGGGCGTAACGGCGACACCCTCCCTGTGGGGTAAACACAAGGTCTGCCAATTGCCCTGGGACCGGTTAACCCGTCGCTGGTGCTGGCTGAGCCCACGGCAGCACTAGACCCAGGAAAAAGAGCCTCGGTATGAGCCCCACAGACCGAGCGCGAAAAGCGTGTCCTGAGCGTGATCGCCCATCGTCTTAGCACCATTCGCATTGCGGATCGGATCTGTGTTGTCGCGGACGGTCGGATTGTCGAATCCGGGTGTCATGGCGACCTGATGCAAAACCCAAGCGGCGTCTACCAACGTTTTATTGAACTTCAGTTGGATTAGATCGTCTTTAGGCGTTGCTACGAGCTACTCAACTTTTCCTGGTACCGATCACCGCGTTCAGCTGCCAATTTAAGAGCAGCCTCTGTTTCGGCCTTCTCTTCCTGCTGCTGTGCAGCTTTAAGCGCCACAAACTCTTTTGCCCACCAACGGCCCGTTAATTT